>Ga0180732_1002390_pt1 | contig 10059 bp, 14 predicted proteins | sample KR11_01MetaG_FD_148674 | JGI IMG/M metagenome (GOLD analysis project Ga0180732, IMG submission 148674) | Groundwater microbial communities from the Olkiluoto Island deep subsurface site, Finland - KR11_0.1 MetaG | ecosystem: Environmental > Aquatic > Deep subsurface > Groundwater | place...
CTGCGCTTGAAAGCAAAATCATACAAACCATTGAAATTAAAATCATTTGTTTCATATTATCTCCCTTTTATTATCTGTCCATCTTTTAAATAAATTTTTCGTTTAATGTTTTTAGCTATTGAGGTATCGTGAGTAATTACTATTAAAGATATCTTTTTTTTATTTAATCCATAAAGTATATCCATAATCTGCTTTCCTGACTTTGAATCTAAATTACCAGTTGGTTCATCAGCTAATATAATCTCTGGCTCATTGATTAGTGCTCTAGCAATAGCAACCCTCTGTCTTTCTCCACCAGATAACTGTCCTGGATAATGATGCATTCTTTTCTCAAGACCAACCTGTTTTAATAACTCTTCACCCCTACCGACATTTCTTTTTTTATTAAACATCATTGGAAGTTCTACATTCTCCAAAGCTGTCAAATTAGGTAATAAATAAAAAAACTGAAATACAAAACCAATTTTATTTCTTCTTACTTCAGCCTGTTCACTAGTATTCATTTTTGAAACATCTTTACCATCAATTAAAACATGACCAATTGTTGGCGTATCTAGTATCCCTATCATGTTTAACATGGTCGTTTTACCAGAACCAGAAGCCCCAATAATGGCCAAATCTTCACCTTTCTTAAGACTAAGACTAATTCCCTTTAAAACATCTAACTTGACTTCTCCAATCGTATATGTTTTTCCAACATTTTTCAATTCTATAACATTGCCCATAAATATATTTAATCTGAAAGAATTAATAAAGCTTATAAAGGTTATTAATAACTATATTTATACGGTGAATTTATGGCAATATCACATTTAAGAAGTGGAATAAAACCAACTGGTGGAAAGCTAAATAAATCTAGAAAGAAAAAGAAAAGAGATTTTGGTAGTGATTTCATTGCTATTAAAATCGGAACTGAAAGAAGAAAGGTTTTACAAACTCTAGGAGATAATTATAAATCGAGAATTTTAGAAGTAGAAAGCGTTAATGTTATTAAAGATGGTAAAACTTATAGAACTAAAATACTTGAAGTACTTGAAAATAAAGCTAACCCAAATTTTGTACGTATGAACATCATAACAAAGGGTTGCATTATAAATACAGAACTGGGGAAAGCTAAAATAACATCTCGTCCTGGTCAACATGGAATTATGAATGGCGTTTTAATTAAATAAATTTATATCCTAATTTCTTAAAAATTTTCTTCATCTTTAATGCATCTTTTTCTATAACAGGACTTTCAGAAATAATAGTTACATCTAATTTCCTTTTCAAAATTTCCTTTGCTAACGGCTCAAAAGGAGGAGCATTTCCAATCGGTAAATGAATGTCACTATAACCACCTTTTTGATTTCTTTTCATGTTTGAAAAATGACAATGAAGATGTTTCATAGATTTGAATTTATCTAATATTTTCACATAATCAATTGATGATTCTCGCGCAAACAAATGAGCAAAATCTATAACTGGTGCGCATCCTTTAACTGATTTACATAACACAAGTATTTCATCAGTTGAACCAAATGCTGCACGTTTAGCAGTTGTCTCTAATCCAAGAAGAACTTTACCATCATGTTTATCTAAAATATCTTGACACTGTTCTTTAATTATACTATAACATTTCTCGGCAGAATACTCACCATAATAACCTGGATGAATAACAACAATCTTTGCATCCATTGCTTCACCGCGTTCCATAGAATCTAATATTCTTTTCTTAGATTGTTCAATTTTTATTTTTTCTTTACTTGCAAGATTAATATAATACGGAGCATGGATAGAAAGTTCAATATCATTTTCCTTTGCTACTATTCCTAACACTTTAGCTGTATCCAAACCCATATGAACTCCTCTAACAAATTCAATTTCCATTGCCTGAAGACCAAGTTTTTTCACAAACGGAATTGCTTCAACAGAACTTCCATTAAATGACATTGGTATCCCAGCAGGACCTAATCTAATCATACTCTTACCTTCATCAAATCTTCAGCAATAATTGTATTTTTGAATATTTTTTGAACAGGTCTTAATATTTCTCCAGATGTTTTATACCTTCTACTAAAATGAGTAAGTGCTAATTTCTTTACTTTGTATTTTTTTGACCATCTGGCAACATCTTTAGCTGAAGCATGTGATTTAAACTCTTGTTCATCAAGATGTGTTCCATCATGAATTAAAAGATCAATTTCTTTTGCAGCTTTGAAAAGATCCTTTGATATCATCGTATCTCCAGAATAAATTACCCTTCTTCCAGGTGTTAATTTAGAAATATCTTTTAATTTAACAATTTTACTTCCAATTTTTATTTTTCCACTTTCTTTAATTTCCTTCAAATCTTTTCCTTTTAATCCAAATTTATTTGCTTTCTTTATATCAATATGAATATGATCTTTTTCCTTGAAACAATAACCAACAGATGGAACCGAATGTATTGTTTTAACAGTTGTTATCTCAAATAATTCATTTTCAAACACTTTTTGATTTGGCTCAACATCTTTAGCAATTATATCAAATCCAATCCCCCAGTAACTTAATTCAGTTATAGCATCAATAAATCTAGAAGCATTTGGTCCATATACTTCCAATGCTTCTTTTCTCTTCTCAAGATGTAAAGTTTCAATCAGGGGTATTAATCCTGCAAAATGATCAGCATGCCAATGGCTAATGAATATTTTAGATATTTTTAATGGTGAAACCTTAGCTTTTTGTAATTGAACTTGAGTTCCTTCACCACAGTCAAATAAAATATACTCTCCAGAATAGTGCAATAAAACAGCTGAATGGTTTCTCTTTGGAGTTGGAACTGCTGCACCTGTTCCCAAAAACGTGATTTCTATTGGTTGTGGCATAAAAGTAATTGGTTCTCTTTATTAATAATTTCGTTAAACCGATAGATTTATATACTACCTAGTAGTAAGTATTATTAGGTGATTTATGATGATTGAAAGACTTAAGCCTGTAATGAAACAAACACATGTAAAAATATTAGAAGCATTAGACGGAGAAGGAAATATGGATTTAGGAACATTATATGAATTATCCGGTAGTAAAGGACACCCTTTGAATGTAATAACACCACTATATGAAAATAACCTTATAGAACAATTGGGAGACAATTACGGCATAACAGAAGACGGTAAAAAAGCACTTAAAGAACATAAAAAAACCGGACAATATATTTTAGGTGATTTATGATGAAAAAATATAATCAAGATGAATTCCCAATAGAACTAATTAATTGGTCAGAAGATTATGCAATTTTGGTAAATAAACCGTCTGGGTCACATGAAATACAACAACCAATGGCACCATATTTTACTATTAAAGCACAAGTTGGACCCAGATTTATTGCAGATAATGCAAACAAAAAATATAATTCAGATAAACCAAAAACACCAAGACAAGAGATTTTACTTGCTACTCCGCCCCCACAACCAAAAAAATCTTCATTAGACGTTTATGAAATTGAAGTTTCATTACAATATACCCCACCTCCAATGCCTGTTAAAAAGAGAAAAGATGATTTATGATGAAAAAATATATTATTTTCAGTGATTTACATGGAGCAGATATAACTCCGATTGAAGAAATGTTTCAATCCAGAAAAGTAGACGCTGGAATATGTTTAGGTGACTTTGATAGAGTCGCTACAGCTAAACAAGTTGAAGCATTGCAAGACTATGAAATGCACGTTGTTCCTGGAAATCATGATTATTCTCATATTAATAAAGTAGCGATTAATTCTGGCACAATGAGTAGACAGAGTATAAATTCTTATTCAATGTGGGAAGAATGGGAAAATGATGAGGGAGCAAGAAATTATATGGAAAACTTATTAAAAAATCCAACAATTGAACTTGATATTTCTGGTAATAAGACATTAGCAATACACGGTGGTTTAGGTGGAAATTATCAAACAGAACCATCATATTTATGGAATAGAATTTATTCAGAACAAGACTATATAGATAATTTTAATAAAATGAAAGAAAACGATATCAAAATAATGTTAAGAGGTCATGACCATAAACCACAGTTTGCAAGAATAGATCCAGATTCCGGATTTAAAGAATATGATGCTGCAGGACACGGTTATAACATGTTTAACAATAGAATGCACATAGTAAATCCTGGCGCATTTTTCGAAGGAAATTATGCTATAATTACAACAGACATGCCAGATAGAGAGAACCCAACAATTGAATTCTGCAAGTTGTAATCTTTTTATACAATACAAGGATATCATTCTTATGGCAAAAGCTTGTCTATACACAAATAAAGCATTAGAATATTTTAAACACCCAAAACACGCAGGAGAGATAAAAAATCCTGATGCAGTTGCTACCGCGGGTAATCCACGCTGTGGAGATGTTTTAAAGTTTTTCTTGAAAATTAAAAACAATAAGATAGTTGACATTAGATTCAAAACATATGGTTGCTTAGCTGCTATAGCTTCATCTGAAGCATTGGCTAGAATGGCTAAAGGTAAAACATTAAGCCAGGCGCTTAAAATCAAAGATTCTGACATTGTTAAACACTTAGGTGGATTACCAACTATAAAATTCCACTGTTCTGTACTAGGTTCTACTGTTCTAAAAAAGGCTATAGAAAGCTATAAAAAGACTAAAACTAAGTAAAAGTAGGTGATTTTAAATGATGAAAGTAGATAAAGAAAAATGTATTGGTTGTGGAGCTTGTGTTTCACTTTGTCCAAATACATTTGATATGAAAGATGGAAAATCAGTTGTTATATCTGACACCGATTGTGATGAAGCATTAACTGCTTGTCCAGTAGGAGCAATAGTTCAGGTTGAGTAAGATGAGAATTAAGGTTTATTCCACAAATAGCTGTCCTTGGTGTGTAAGAGTTAAAGAGTGGTTAAACGAGCATAATATAAAATTTGAAGAAATCAATGTTGAAAGAGATCAAAAAGCTGCTCAAGAAATGATCATTAGATCAGGACAAGAAGGTGTTCCAGTTATAGATGTAGATGGAGAAATAATAATTGGATTTGATATTAACAAACTTAAAAAACTTCTAAAAATAGAATAATTTTATTTTTTATTTAAACTAGCTTTAGCCACACTGTGGCTCTGATGTATCAGTTGTTGTTCCACCACCAAATCCTGGTGCTGGCTGTGCTGAAGATAAAACTGTATTACATTCAGAAGGTGCTTTATTAAATGCAGCACATACTGCGCTTAATAGGCTTGCTGAATCTCTTCCAGCTGAAGACTGAGCACTATTTATAATAAGTGTTGGACTTCCACCAACTTGATATTTTTCATTAAGAGCTTTGTCAATATTAAATAATGGGAATCTTCCACTTAGATAAGCTGATTGATCATTAACATTACCAATTAAATTAAATTCTTTATCTACTTTATCAAAACAAGTCTTAAGTTTTGTTTGGTCTATTTTAGCCTTAGTTAAACATGAAACTGAATCTCCTGCTTCTAAATAACAAGTTAAATAATCTAAAAATTTATCATTTTGTTCTTTTTGTATACAATATTGATTTGCTTGTTCAACAACTTCTTTTTCACCATGCATTACATAATAAACAAATCTTAAATTAAAATCAATTTTATCTCCAAGTGTATCTAAAACTGGTATAATACCTTTCTCAATCTGAGTACCATATGGACATTCGCTCATAATAAATAATTCAACAACAGGCTTATCTGATTTAGGAACACTTGCTTGCTGTGTTTGAGTTTGTTGCGTCTGTGCTTCTGGTGCTTCATCTAAATTAAATACTTGTGGAAACATCAATGTTCCGTCTTTTGTCATATATAGTGCATATGGACTATCTTGTATCATCATTCGTATATTATATACGCCATTTGATTGAGCAATTCCAACAACTTCTGCCTTTACTCCAACTACGTTAGTAAGATAATCAACTGCTTTTTGACTAGCATCGTCTTCACTTATTACTGCTCCAGTTATTCCAGAACCAAATATTAAACTAGCTCCTAAAAGTACTATAAGAACAAAAGATGCTATCATCCAATTATTTTTTGGTAATATAAATTTTGGTTTCTTTGGAGTAATGTCTTCCATGTCATTTAGTAGATTATTAAACTATTTAAATGTTTATATTAACTTTTTTAGAAGACTTTTTGATGGTTTATCATAAATAACCTTCTTCATAGCTTTCTTAATATCATCTTCTAATTCTAAATCTTCAAATATCATTTCAGCTTCTTCTATTTCAGCTCTAGTTACGGGTCTAATTGGAGTAACAGTACAACATCCAGTATGTATTTCTCTATATATTCCAAACTTTTTTGAAAGAGTAATTATCTCTTCTTTATCCATAGATAGTAATGGATGTAATACTGGTATTTTTAATCCGTACGTAGTTGCTGCCATATTTTTTAAAGTTTGAGACGCCTTTTGGGCCAAAGATTCACCTGTAATAATAGCTTCTGCTCCATATTTTTCAGCTAGAATTTCAGCTGCTTTAAACATCGATTTTCTACACATTATACATTGGTAAAACTTCTCTTCTTTAGCTATAGATCCAAGAATTTTACCAAATGGAAATAAGATAACTTTTTTGAATCCTAAACTTTTCATAGTTTCAACAGCAATATCAAAAGAACCCTTACAGTAAAAAGGATGTAATACAAAATGAACAGGTATTACTTCATACTCCTCCATCATTATCTTTGCAGCAAGAGGACTATCGATACCTCCTGATATCATAACTATTGCTTTCTTCATGATTTAGATTAATATTTAAATTATAAAAAGCAACAAGGAATATGGCGAAGTAGCAAAACGGCCATGCAGCGGTCTGCAAAACCGCTTAACCGAGTTCAACTCTCGGCTTCGCCTCCATTGTGATTATATGAAATTGTTCAACACGTTAACCAGAAAAAAAGAAGAATTCAAACCACTAAAGGAAGGAATAGTTACAATGTACAACTGTGGTCCTACTGTTTATTGGTATGCTCATATAGGTAATTTTAGAGCGTATATCTTCGCTGATGTTCTTAGACGTTATCTTGAATACAAAGATTACAAAGTTAATCAAGTTATGAATATAACAGATGTTGGTCACATGACTTCTAATGCAGATGAAGGAGAAGATAAGATGGAAGTAGCTGCTAAAAAAGAAGGCAAGACTCCTAAAGAAATAGCAGAATTTTATACAAACGCATTTATTGAAGATTGGAAAATATTAAATCTTGAAGAACCAATAAAAAGACCAAAAGCAAGCGAACACATTAAAGATATGTTAAACACTGTTCAAATTTTATTAGACAAAGGTTATGCGTACGAAGCAAATGGTTCTGTTTATTTTGAAATTTCTAAATTTCCCGAATATGGAAAATTATCTCATAACACGATGAAAGATTTGAAAGTTGGAGCTGGTGGAAGAGTAGAAAAAAACTCAGATAAAAAAAATCAATTAGATTTTGCTTTATGGATAAACGATGATAAACATTTAATGAATTGGAAAAGCCCTTGGTCTGAAAAAGGATACCCTGGTTGGCATCTAGAATGTTCTGTAATGGCTAATAAATATCTTGGTAAAACAATTGATATCAAAACAGGTGGAGTAGACAATATATTTCCTCACCATGAATGTGAAATTGCTCAATCAGAAGCAGCAAATGATGTTCCTTATTCAAAATATTATATACACACTCGACATCTTATTATTGATGGAAAGAAAATGTCTAAATCTGTTGGTAATTTTTACACAATAAAAGATTTAATAAAAAGGGGTCGAAGCCCAAAAGCTATAAGATATCTTTTATTATCTGCACATTATAGATCACAATTAAATTTAACAGAAGAATCATTAGACAGTGCTGAAAAGACAGTTACTAATTTATTAAATTTCATTGGTAGAATTCAAGAAACAAAAATTGAAGAAAGATACAATGACGATCTTAAAGAAAAAATTAATGAAGTTAAATTAAGATTTGAAAACTCAATGGATGATGATCTAAATGTTCCAGAAGCATTATCTGCTATATTTGATTTAATTTCTGAAACAAACAAGGCAATTGATGAAAAGAAAATTAACAAAAATAATCTTGATGAAGTATATGAAGCCATGATGAAGTTTGATAAAGTTCTTGGAATTCTAGAACATAAAAAAGAAAAGATTCCTAAAGTGGTTTTAGATCTTGCAAATAAAAGAGAAGAAGCAAGACAAAATAAAAATTGGAAAGAAGCAGACAAAATCAGAGACGAGATTAAAACCTTAGGTTATATAATAGATGATTCTTCTTCTGGTCCAAGATTAAAGAAGGTTTAAATCCTTTTCCATTCAAAGTATACTTTATGAAATTTAATGATAGGGCTGCATTAGAATTAGCAAATACTATTGTACCACTCTATGAAGCAAAAAAGTCTCCTTTTGACGTACAATCATGCGAAACCATTTTACCTGAAGGAATGAAACCCAAATCAAAAGAACATGCATTGTATTTATTCTATGCTGCTATAGGAAACTTTGCCGTAGATGCTGAAATATTTTATGGAAGTACAAGAAAATTTTATAAAACAAATTCTCAATATTTTAAACCACAAATTATAATAGAAGAATTTAATGAAGAAGCAGATGATTTCAGTGAGATAATAAGAATTGTAAATGAAGAAAAGGTAACAGTAAGTCCTGAACTTATTTCTGTGGTCAAAGAAAATCTAGGAGGAAGATGGTGGGAAATTGGAAAAAGATGGTGGAATAATTCTATTGAATTGGAAAAATATGATAATGATCCAAGAAATATCTTTGAAGAAGATGATACAATAGATTCTGTTTTCAAAAAATTAGATGGAAAAAGACATCCTAAAACAAAAATACAAAATGGTTTTAGAGGAATGAAACAAAAAATCGGAAACATGTTTATTAATCAATATATAGACGCAGGCATTGCTAAAGTAAAAGATCCTGAAAATGCTAAAGTACCAATTGACTATCATGTTATTAATTTAACTATAGCACGAGGAATTTTAACTGATTTTGAAAATGGTATTAGAGATGCTAAAATAACCGATTATTTAGAAAAAGAATATCCAAGATTCTATAAAGAATATGATATTAGTGCATTAAATTTCGGAAAAGCAATATGGCAACTTGGAAAATATTCATGCTCTTACAACAATTCTAATGATGCATGTCCTATAGAAAAATGTGAAAAAATTATAGACAGTTCAACATATTTCACTTCTGGAAAAATAGTAATAATTGATAATCCTAGAGGTTGTTAAATTTAGATCCACGTTTCCAAAGCCCAATTAATCTTTTTATTTTAGCTTCTCTTTCTTTTCCAAATATTCCACATTTTAATAATGAACTTCGTGTTGCAATTGCAAAGTCTGTAATAAATGGATCCATTGTTTCAGCAGAACGGTGAGAAATAATTGTTTTAATATTATTTTCTTTTGCAATCTTAATTGTTTCTAATGCTTTAGAAATCGTTCCAATCTGATTTACTTTAATTATAATTCCATTAATAGAATTCTTTGCCCTAATAAGTCGTTGTGGATTTGTTGTAGTTAAATCGTCTCCAACAATTAAACATTTTGTTTTTCTTTTAAGTTGTCCAAATGATTTAAAATCATTTTCATGAAATGGATCTTCAACATAAAATAATTTATAAGTTTTAATTAAATCTAAAATAAAATCTAAATGTTCAACTTCTTTGAACTTATAAAATGAATAATTATATTTTTTATTTTTATAAAATTCTGAAGCAGCAACATCAACTCCAACTCTTGCTCCATAATCTTCTGCAACTTTTGATAAAATATCTAATGTAAGAAATTCATCATGCTTTGCTTTCCAAGCACCTTCATAATTTTTCTTAGTTTTCAAGGCTTTCCCAACCTCTGCATGAATTTTCTTATTAATATCAACAGCTTCTTTCATCGTCTTTGCCTTAGTTGGACAAACTAAAAACTCTTGTATAGAAGTCTTACCACCGTGTGCTCCACCACCAATAACATTACCAAGTGGATATGGAAATATATTAGAATATTTAACATTTGCTTTCCAAGCAGCTATTGAAAGCGGAGTAGAAATATTTGCTGGT
>Ga0180732_1002391_pt1 | contig 10058 bp, 24 predicted proteins | sample KR11_01MetaG_FD_148674 | JGI IMG/M metagenome (GOLD analysis project Ga0180732, IMG submission 148674) | Groundwater microbial communities from the Olkiluoto Island deep subsurface site, Finland - KR11_0.1 MetaG | ecosystem: Environmental > Aquatic > Deep subsurface > Groundwater | place...
GTTCTCGGTCTTGAATACCCCACTTCTTTAACTGACGCATATTCTCAGCTTCAAGTAAGGGAGCAATCTTTGACTGATAGGTGTTAAAACATAAATCTTTCATTTCCTCTACTCCTAGATAGCCTCTTTATTTAACCAGCCTCTGTCTTGCGCCATAACAGGCTCGCCCAGATAGTCTAAATCAAGACAGCGTTGACAGGTATTTATCTCTAAACTATCACCACGCATCAGGCGTTCAAAATTGATATACTCCCCACCATTAGGGGTTATCTTGTGCAACTTAGCACAGTAGATTCCCTGCGTACCGCATCGGGCTTCACCACACTGATATAAACTTATTCTACTACGTGGCATTTAATTCTCCTCATCGGCGTAACCGCCTCTTTCTATATCAACAATCTTACCGCCTGCTGAATGGTCAATCGAAAAGTTAAAGGTTAGTCCCACGGGATTTACTAGTGGGTCAACCCACTTTTTAGCATCATAAATTTCCAGCTTCTTGCTATTTCCCCTTTCACTATCTAGTGTCACATAAAAGGTGAGGTCTTTTAATGCATCGTCCTTCCCAAAGGGCAACTTCCTACCAAATGGCTTTTGCAGAGCAATAATAGCTACACTGTTTTTTCCCACCAGTTTTCGCCTTACCTTTGCTATTTGCGGTGCTATCAAAAAGAACTCACCGGAGTCGGGTACGCTAATATAATCAATTAAGTATAGAGTGTCTTTTTCTTTTATCATATCGTGGAAGTTTTCAAAAACGGGATATGCTTGGAATGGTCTGGGATAGGGAAGGTCAATTCCCATAGCTTGGGCTAAAGCTATAAACCTATCGTTCATCTGGTTAGTACCGCCCTCTAGATTGCTTAATAGAATAGTATTGACATCATACATGTTCATTAAGACCGTCTCCATAATGAGACCCGTCTTGTCCGCTGATTTAGACCCCCCCCATGCACCTACTGTTTCAGGGTATATCCAGATATAGGTTTCAAGCTCAAAGGGTAGTTTCAGCTTAAACCTTTGCTCTAATGGAGTCGTTTGAAAGTCAATCGGCTGTGGTAACTCCTGGATGGGACGGTAATGACCGTCATGCTTACCAATGGATTCAACTATCGGATTGTTTTCATGGCATAAGTCCCATAATATCTTTCTGAGTTTTTCGTAGCCTTCCTTGAGTACACGCCCGCCGAGAACTTCCTTAAAATGAAATTCTCCCGTAGCCACATTCTGAATCCAATCCCGAACTAACCCAGCAGTTAGTGGCGGTAGTTCCTTGTTTTCCGACTTAGCCGACATTGGCGACTTATCCGACACTGTATCTATTTTAGCCACTTTTTAATTTCCGACATTGACCGACATCTTTCCGACACTTCCGACATTATGGGGTATGCCGTCTAGTGTGTTTATATAATACTTCCCGCAGTATGGACACTTTTTCCGACCATAACCGGGGAACGCCGAACAATGGTTTGCTTTATTAGGACATACCTTACTTGTACTCATAATCATTCCCTACTTAATAATATAAGCGAATGATTCCTTGACTTCACCACATTGCCTGGCTACCTCTGGCGTTATTTGTCCTGCCTTAAGAAGCGCATCAAGACCTTTACTATCAACCGATTCTATGATAACAAACGAGGCAACCTTTGATGGTGCATATTGGCGAACAAGCTCTGGTTTATATGCAATTGATTCACGCTTCTGTTTCACGCCATAAAGACCAAGTTCAACATCTTGAAAACTACCGAAAGTGTCAATGAACCCTCGTATACCCTTATCTTCAACTGATATTTCCCTTTGAAGATTGGTAATCTCCGTCTTTAGAGATTCGGGAATAAGTGCCTGAGCCTGCTCCTCAAGGGTTGCTAGTTTTGCAATGCGTACCCTCTGTGCTAATACACATTCCTCAACCTGTGGTGGATTGGTCAGCATCACCGCCGATGCCGAATAATCTGGATTCTTTTTCTCTGCCATTGTTTTCTCCTTACTTGTACTCATAATCATTCCTCTTAGTCTGCGCCTTCTTTTTGCTAATGTCAATATGCTCGTCAAGGTCATTTTTCTGGTCGTTTATACTGACCTGCATTTTGTGGAACTGCTCTTGAGTAAACTCGTCTGGCTTAACAAAAGTTCTCTGCTTCAAAATATATTCCCTGAACTCGGATTCGGTCATAATGTCAGTTACGGGTGTTGCTGGTAGAGACTGATAGCACTTCTCCCGCCAGTAGTACCGACATAAATCGCAAGTCTCAAAACAGAGCGGGCAGTTTAACATGGCTTCTCCTCTACCTCTTTAGGAGACTTGTAGCCTGTCTCTTCAAAGAGGGCAAGGATTTGGTCAGCTAGTTTTAATGTCCTTGTCTTTTCACCCCTTACATCAGTTTCCCAATCTTGGAAACCATATCGTAGGTGAATAAGTTTGGCTATCTTCTCTCTTGTTTTATCCATTCTATTCTGCTGTGTCATTCTACCCTCTCATACCGCCCAGTTACGGGATTCAGTTTGTAAGTACCAGGAAAAAAGATTGCCGTAGGATACATGAGTGCTCCACAACGATTGCACTTCCACTGAACACCAGTTGTATTTTGTTCCCGTGGAATATATATCTCCTCTGAGCCACAGCAATGACAATAACACTTAGTTGTCATGGCTTTACTCTTTCTGGTGATTTGCCTGCCATTAACTTCCCCACAAATTCAACCCAGTTCGGGTCAGTGAAGCAATCTAATTGAGATACACTACTACCGAACCTAGTATAATTTTTGTTAAGCCACTCCCCTATCCGCTTCCGTTCCTCTTCTTGCCCTGCCTTGTATGATTCTTCCATCCCTTCTTTTAAGTCCTTAGCTTTTATCTTCCAATCTGGCTTAAAATGCGTCTTAGCACACTCTTCCTTCCCTGCCTTGTGAGCCTCTGCTATTTCTGGGTCTCTAGCCTTCCAGGCGATTTCAGCTTGTTTTTCCAGCAATTTATCTACTATTTTCTGCTGGTTATCTGTTAGGCTCGTTATCCCACCTTTCATTACCGTATCTCCAGCTTCCATTATTTTCCTCCTTTAATTCCAGTGGTCTGGGAGTGGGCTGGTTTCCCCCATTTAACTACCTCTTACAGCTCTCCGCTATACTCGGTACGCCCACTCCCTTTCCACTTGCCATTGAGCTTTACCAATGCCTTCCACACAAGTCCAGCACTAGCTTGGCTCAAGGTTTGCCTCTCTGCTTACTTGTGTCTATGCACTTTCCTGTGGCTAATCGCCACTCTACGGATTTCGGCTTTGAGGCTCGGTGCAGGTGGAGTGGGCTGACTTACAATCTATGCTGAACGCAGTCTACTCATTGTGTTTCTCTGCACACTCACCAATTCACCCACTCGCTTGCAACACTAGGTTGACTACCTGCACCATCCAGCCAACGAGACGTTTCCGACTCTCACAGACGACAAGCGACTGTGTGGCTGGACTGCCAGCCAGTAGCCAGATTCTAGTTGCATTATGGCTTTTCTATGCTTACTATCTCTGCCCTACTTATTCTTGGTTACTCGCCAAGAGGATTTCAGGTGGCTGGACTTCCTCCCTTACTAGAGAGCTTCACTGTAAACACAGGTTCACAATTACTATTCTTTACCCAGCAAGAGAGGTGCTGGCTCGGTTACTGTCTTCACCTGCTATTACCGATAGTTTTTAGTCAGGACACCAGCACTGATTTGCCCTTTCTCAGACAGGCTTACACTGTCTATGGCGGCTATTCTTTTGTTAAGGTGCTTACTTCACTGCCCAAGAAGTGATTATAGACCGGGCAGTAGTACTCAGTAAACTTCTGGTCTAGGATTACTTTCTTCTTAACCTCTACCTCGACTTCCTTCCGGCATTGGGGACACCACTTGGTCATTTCTCCCACTTCTCCAGGTCTTTCAGTTCCTTATATGCTACATCATAATCGGGTATATTGTCAATACTCTTTAACTGATATTTCTTGGTCTTATTCAGGGTAAAGACTGCCTTCCCGACTTCCCAGTTGTGTTCCTTGAGTCGTTCGACAAAGGCAATCCGTTCTTGTTTCCTCTGTTCATTTTTGTCCATATCCGTTCCTGGGCTTTCCTCAGTTCTCCTATTTTCACTTCTATCCGCTTCCACTTTAACAACAATCGTAGTTGGGATTGCAGGTTCACTTGACTCGCTAACATCTTTCTTGACCTCCTTATTAGATAGTACACAAGTACCGCCTTTAAGCCATGAGTAAAACTGGTCAGCGTAGAATGGAATCTCTAGGACGTGTATCTTACCGGCTACAACTAATCCCACAGCCTGCATAAGAGCCGTATCCCGCATGGTGGTATCCAGCTTGGCAGGGTCAGCCTTAAACGATTCCCTGTTGTCCTGTTTCGCTGTAGGATTAGCAACAGGTGGCTTGCTTGCTACCGGTGGTACACTTGATGCCACCCGTGGCTCACTAGCGCCAAAGGTTTCAACCGAACACTCCTTGATATAAGGCTTGGTCATGTAAATACCTATCTCGGCATCAAGTACCGTACCGGGTCGCAAGTCCCCCCATAGAGCCGAGAACTTCTCTTTAAGATTCCAGGTCTTGCCATCGGCATCGGTTATCTTGCGATATTCTTTGCCGTTAAACTCTGCCTTCTCTACTGAGACTATTATGATTTTTTGCTCTGCCATTTTATACCTCCTTAGAAATAAATCTTCCCTTAGCGTTTCGCATCTGGGACAATCCCAATATAAGCCAAGATAGTATTGTGCAGGTCGGCATAGTGCAGGTCGGCATAGTGCAGGTTGGCATAGCGCAGGTTGGCATAGCTCAGGTTGGCATAGCTCAGGTCGGCATAGCGCAGGTCGGCATAGCGCAGGTCGGCATAGCGCAGGTTGGCATGTTCTCCATCCCACAATCCCTTAACCCAATCTGCATGTTTCTTTAAGATTGTTTTTAACTTTTCGGAATCCATACTATACCTCCAATACCTTATTTTTTATATCTGTTACTTGGTCTTCCGCTCTGAGAAATAAACCAGAAGTCGCCGTATGATTCCAGTATGGTTCATACTGCACATTGTGGCATAACTCTGGCATGGCACGGCACAACCACCTGCCATCGGTGAGTTGCCCGACAATCTGGACTTCGTACTTAGTATCCCCAGTCCAGTCGGTAGTGTACCCCACCTTGATTGTAGTGCCATTCAAGGGATAGATGGGCTTGCTAAATGCCTCTGCGATGTTGGGCTTCGGCTTATTCATGGCTTTCCTTAGTAAGTCCTGAGTATGAGACATCACTTCAAGTTCCTGAAGCTCCCGCTCACTTATAGCGGTTGCCTTATCGTCTAATTTCCTATCGTATGGTTCAGGATTCATTGCCGTACCCCCAGTTCCTTTAATGCCCTTAGCGGTCTAGCTACACCGCCGTTCCTTATGTACTCTAGCCAATAGAATACCGATTGCTTATAGGATACCAGTTTTTGCTTTTCAAGTAAACCACCCCGATACTTCATTACTGTTATATCCCCTTGCTTCATTTGACTACCTTCTCTGGGAATATGGTCTTGCCGTCCCAAGTACAGTTAGGGCAAAGCTCCTCATGTAGTTTAATTAGTTCGGGCATACAGGCTTCCCATGCCTTGTTGCAGGCTTCCCATGCCTTGTCGCAGGCTTCCCATGCCTTGTCGTAGGCTTCCCATGCCTTGTCGTAGGCTTCCCTTGCCTTGTTGCAGGCTTCCCTTGCCTTGTTGCAGGCTTCCCTTGCCTTGTTGTAGGCTTCCCATGCCTTGTCGCAGGCTTCCCTTGCCTTGTTGTAGGCTTCCCATGCCTTGGCAGGCTCAGGAGGCAAGCGGTCTACTGGAACGAATTTGAAGAGCCGTAAGCGTAACGCTTGCTCCGAAGCAGGCTTGTTCTCTTTGATATACTGTACTCTTTCATCGTAGTCGGTACACCATTCTACAAGTACATCATGATGTACATGAAAAGCAAATCCTGTTTCCTGTTTCATGGTTTATCTCCTTTCGCTACTATTATATGCACACTTTATTAACATTGTCAATACCATTTTATACTTTTATTTTACTTGAAAACTCCCACTTTGTACCTATTATTTTTCGTGAAAATTGTGTTTATGCTTTCCAACTAATACCCTAAAACTAGGAAAGGTTTTATTGCATACTAGGCAAGTATATCTGCGTTGATTACTATGACCGAATAAATCTTCGTATGGCTTTTCCACTTTGTATTTATATTCTGGATGACATTCCCTAAAATGCGCATCTTTAGCTCCTGAGAAGGGTTGAACAATCTTCTTACCACATGCAGGACAAATGCTATAATCAGTCTTTAATTTCCTGTGTGGTCTGAATAGAAAGTTTATAAGTCTATTTAACATATTTTACTCCTTTCCTTTCTTTGTTTCTGCACCGCACCTACGGCATACGATAGTGCCATCCCTGAGAAAATAGACTTGACCACTACCACAGACTGGACATCTAGGCTGATTATTCATTGCTTCCCCTCCGCTTGGGCGAGGACTTTTTCATTCAGGAATAAGGCATTGTTTATTTGCATACCACCGATTGACGTATCAGAAAGCGGCAACTTTTCTTTTAGGAACTTAAATACCTTATTGGAATTCTGGAGTGCCTCATACATGGCGGGAGCTACCGCTATCAGTTTGGCATTGGCTATAAACTCAAATACGCCTTCGTTGTTTGTGGGACTAGGGCAAATGGCTATTGTACCTTGCCCAATTTTTTGTATCTTGTTACCTTCTCTTTTCCATTCTCCCTTAGTAAATCCATTAGCCATTGTCTTTTACCTCCTCACCGATTGTTATTTCGACCTGAGTATAGCCCACAAGTCTAACCTCGGAAATGGTATCATCTTCCTTTAGGTTCGCATAGATATTACCAAATTCTTCTTCGAGTAAATCCATCAAGCGGTCAGTGTCAATCCTAATTTTCATTTTACCTCCCCTTTATTTATAGTGAGCGAAACCGAACTAGTGGGTAGAACTTTTATCTGTCTTTGATAATCTTCGGCTTGCAGTTTGTCTTCACAATCGGTTTGCTCTTCAGGTGAACAGTTTTTACACCACTTGCTCTCAGTACAATGTGTGAAGTCAATACCAGCTCTCATTTTTGGTGGCATCTTTACGTTGGCGTTGTATTTCATTGTTCCCCTCTCCTCTCCTGCCACTACCGGATAGGACTCTATACCTACCTTTATTGCAATGTTCCGACAGTCCCGGCACACCTCACGAGTTAGCTCAAGATGCTTTTGGTGTAGTCGTGTTTCTTTTAAATCTACTAGAGTGATAATATCGTTTTCCTTAAGATGTTGGAGTTCTTCCTTATTTAGTTTTCGTTTCCAATTTGTCATTTTACTTCTCCTTCTCCTGCCACTCCGGGTCAGGACTTGGTCAAAGTACCCACAAGTCAGTTCCCATTTGCGATTCTCGGCTCCACAGATAGGACAAACCCAGTTATAATCGCCAGGGAACGCCTTGCCACCAGCGCCGTGTATAATTTTCTTAGCGTCTTTTTGCTTGCCAATCATTTTATTTTCCCCTTTTAGTCCTGCCATGCCCTTCGACTTCGCTCAGTACGAGTCCGGTCAGGACTTACTGACTGTTATACCGTCTAGGCAATTACCATAGACTATGTAACCTAGCTTCTCTAAAGAGTAAGCATAACCATCGTAAAGTATTTCGGGGTCGCTATCATCGAGAAGTGGGTCACGTCCTTGATAGTGCTCTTCAATCCATTCGTGAAAAGTATACGGCGGTTTTGTTCGGTTTGTCATTTTATTTCCTCCTCTTTAGCGGGTAGAACTCGCACGCTTACTTCGTCCACTATGTATTTTATGCTCTCTGCATCATCGGTAAGTGCTTGTAGATACTGGGCGTTAATGTACGCAGGGTCTTTTTTCATGCGTCTAGTAAGAAGGGCAATTCCCTTAGTCAGGTTGATAATATCTGTGAGCCTAATTTTCAGAGATATTTTTTGGGATTGCGTGAGTTGTTTCATTTCCTATCTCCTCTTTTATGTCCTGCCTTGCCAGGTCAGGACTTGCGATTATTTTGTCTTTGATATTCCTCGTCTGCTAGTTTATCCTCGCAAGCGGTTCGCACAATGAGAGAACAGTTTTTACACCGTTTGCTCTCGCTACAATGGTCGAAGTCAATTAATGCCCTGTTTCTGTACAGTTTCTTGGTAGTTTTCATTTTGTTTACTCCTTTCCTTAACCTCTTAATACCGGTCAGGACTTATGCTCCAATTCATCGGCTTTATTATACATTGCCTGTACCTTAACTATACCTTGTTTGGCAAAGGGGCTACTCCATTTTATTCTGCCCACCACATCATGCCAAAACTTGTCGGCTTGCTCCCGTAATTTTTGAGCTTCACTAATCATGTTATTTTCCCCCTTTCAAGTCCTGCCGTTACCGGTCAGGACTTCAAGTTATAGATTTTATCCCATACCTTCATACCAAAGGCAGCCCATTCTCGGCGGTCTCTAAAACTAATAGGGACATCATAAGAAGATTTCCCCATCGGAAAACCTGCCAATCTATAATGCGCCAGAGCCGCTTTAATCATATTGAGTTCCTCTTTGCTCACATCCAGTACCATCTGTCTATCTCCTATTCTCTCCTGCCATGCCCTTCGACTTCGCTCAGGGTAAACTAGGTCAGGACTTGCGGTTAGCTCTTAGTTTCGGCTTGGTGTACTTTTCTAAGTGCCTTAGTAATCTGCCCAGGCGATAATCCAGTACAGAATTTTAAGGAACAGGTGTCGCAATATAGATAATTATCACGTTGGTAGGATTCATGTCCGCCATGTTGCCCCGCTAACCATTCCTCATAATATTTAACTTCCTTGTATTTCCTGGGTCTAGTTTCCATTTTGTTTTCCTCTTCCTGTTTTTTTTTGATATTTTTAGGTCTTAACACCATCACATAATGTTCACGTATTCCAGCCATAGTCCTGGGCGATGTTATAGCAGTTTTGAAACCTAGAGCCTCGCATTGGCTCATGTATTCCCGTGCTTCTTTGGAGTGCTTGAAAAACTTCGACTCTGGTTTTTCCATTTCCGTTTTCCTCCTTTAACCTCTTAATACCGGGCGGGTAAAGTTTATTTTACTCTTGTTTCTTTTGGAATGGCACAATACCCCTTGACTTGCGGGTCTCGGCGGCGTGCTTTGCTCTGACTGACTTACGCTTGCTCATAATAGATTTATACTGAGAATAGATTGCGGATGCTACCTTGCCTGGCAGTACGGTTCTCTGTCCGCCATCCTTATCAATGACCTGCAGGAAGATTGCTACATCATCATCGGTTCGGATGGTCTCGACAATCCAAGTCCCTTGCGGTATAAACGAGAATCCCTGACTGGTTATCGTACTGTTTCGGCGCTGGAATCCCGGTGCTCCCCACAAACTATCTCTAGCCCGTTCAAACTTATCCAGTAATGAACTCTCGCTATGAGTTTGTTCTTGAGCCATTTGATTGCCCCTTTCTTACCCGCCCAGTATTGAGAGGTTAAACAAGTTATTCGCCTCTCAATGTTTCCTCAGTACTTGTTCCGGCGTTGTCTAAACTGTGTCTCTTAGATAGCTTGCTCACTGCAGATTTCCTGCGGGACTTATTGATTTTGCCCGCTTTCAAGTACCAACCCTAGTATCTGCTTCCCCTCGGCTCTTACGTTTGACAGTTTAGACGTAGTTGGAACGTTCCCGTTCCCTTGCCGTTCAGCTCGACTTATTCGCATATTTACCAGCTTGTTAGCGTCTGACTCATGGGTTTTACGTCTTCCGCCATCCTGGACGAACCGGCTTGACTTGGCTGCCGGTTAGAGTCTGGAATATGTGTTGTGCCTGCTATATTTCGTTCTCCTCTTTTTCTATCTGTACTCACAATAACACACACAAAAGGGTTTTGTCAAGGGGTTAAATGTGCTAATTAAAATATATTTTGTATGTTTGTATGTCGGTAGAAATAACCAGTAAACAAAGAATAAGAAAAGTCTATTAAAGAATAAGAAACCCCACCCCCCACCCCGGGT
>Ga0180732_1002392_pt1 | contig 10057 bp, 12 predicted proteins | sample KR11_01MetaG_FD_148674 | JGI IMG/M metagenome (GOLD analysis project Ga0180732, IMG submission 148674) | Groundwater microbial communities from the Olkiluoto Island deep subsurface site, Finland - KR11_0.1 MetaG | ecosystem: Environmental > Aquatic > Deep subsurface > Groundwater | place...
AGTAAAAATCAATAGACAATACCTGAAAAACTATCTGTTTTTTCAGCGAAATTCAACCGAAAATCCAGCAGAAAAAAGCTTGGTTAAAATCAGCCCTTAGAGGGATTGAAACTAGTTTCTGTAATGGTATTCATAGGCATCTCAGCCCATGTTAAAATCAGCCCTTAGAGGGATTGAAACGTGTGGACAGGATACAGATAGCTTCATTTCGCTCAAATGTTAAAATCAGCCCTTAGAGGGATTGAAACTTTCATTTGAATAGTATAGACAAGGGCGGCATCAATGTTAAAATCAGCCCTTAGAGGGATTGAAACTAAAACCGTTAATAATGCGTCGCACTATGAGGATTGGTTAAAATCAGCCCTTAGAGGGATTGAAACAATAAACACAGATTATGGTTATGGGTATTCTTATATGTTAAAATCAGCCCTTAGAGGGATTGAAACGTTGAACTTTCGCGCGCCATTCAGGCAGGCAAAGTATGTTAAAATCAGCCCTTAGAGGGATTGAAACGACTGCCATTAATGGCAATGTCAGTGTACAATGAACGTTAAAATCAGCCCTTAGAGGGATTGAAACATTGTGGATCTCGCGCCTCGTGTACGAAAGAACGATTGTTAAAATCAGCCCTTAGAGGGATTGAAACGGGCGAAGTACGATGCAGCAGTTACGGAGCTGAAATCGTTAAAATCAGCCCTTAGAGGGATTGAAACTTTCTCCTTAAACGCTGGATGATGTTCCCGGTAGCTGTTAAAATCAGCCCTTAGAGGGATTGAAACGGAGATAAAGCAATAACGGTCTACCTACTCAGAACAAGTTAAAATCAGCCCTTAGAGGGATTGAAACAATTTCAGGGGCGCTCGGTTTCCCGAAGGGCTGATTGTTAAAATCAGCCCTTAGAGGGATTGAAACATTTCTGCTTTTGTAACTGCATCTAACCGGCTCTGGTTAAAATCAGCCCTTAGAGGGATTGAAACACCGCTGCGCCCAGAACAGACGCCAGTGCGGCGCTATGTTAAAATCAGCCCTTAGAGGGATTGAAACTCCTTAGCGTTACTCCTGGTGTTTGTCCTGTCCATAGGTTAAAATCAGCCCTTAGAGGGTGGGAATATTGTTCTTTCTGTTTCAGGCAATCTCAACGGAGGTAATCAGCAAGCGCATAAAGAATGAATCAATAAGAGGGATTCAATCCCTCTATTATTTTTTTTACTGTTCTTTAAAGTTTCTATTACTGAAACTTGTTTCAGTAACTGCAACATAAGATACATTAATATACATATGTATCCTTTTAGGCATATTATGTCACGGCGATTAGTGGTTGCGATTCCTGATGAACATTATGCGTGGTTAGAGGATGTTAGAACTAAAAAGGGGCTGGAGTCTGTGCAGGATGCTGCAAGAACGATAATAGCCGAAAGTTATTCTCAGAAAAAGCGCAAGCCAAAGCCGAACAGGAAAAAACCGGAGGTATCAGAAAAAGAAGATGATTCCGCGCTTGATTAAATTATGTAAGGCTCATGCCTGTGAACAGTAGTTTAGAAATAAAAACAAAAGAGTGGTAAAATGACAGAAAAATTCCTTGTGAAAATAGACAGGCAGTGGGATTGAGAAATGTGCTCAGCAGGGCGAATATGCCCGAGCTGAACACATCGTTTGCCTCACTGTTTTGATATGTGCTTCCATGTACATAAACCATGGCATGGTCCGTGGCTTAAGGAGTTAAGAAGAGTGGATAAGATATGTCAGTTGGTAGTAATATGCAAAAAACGGAGAGCATAAACGCTGGTTTCTCTGATGAAGCTCTCTGGTTCAGCGTACTGCAAAACTCGCGCAGACGGTATATGATAGAACATCTCAGATCTAACAACGGCAGTTTAACTCTGGACGTAATCGTGGATCATTTAATCGAAATAGAGAAGGACTTAAGCATCGCAAAAAATCTGAGAAGGAGCATTAAAATAAGCATCGTCCAGACACATATACCCATGCTCGAAAGGACTGGCATAGTAACGTTCAATAATCATACTAACGAGGTACGGCTCATCAAAATACCGGATGATGTTAATGTTCATATGAACCTGCTGCACAGGGCTGATATTTCTTACGAGACATATTACATCGTAATATCTTTAATCGGGATTGCGGGTACCATAGTTAGCCAGTGGTTCGCAATTACTGCTCTTATCGGCATATGCTTCGGGGCAATTGTTCAGAAAAGGGGGAAGCTCCTGTTCAAAGGTAGAAAACTCCCCGTATAAAGGTGAAAATAATGCAGAAAATTCTTGAAAAACTGTTTCAGTATAAAATGGATCGCAAAACAAAATCATTGTTAGTAGCAACCGCTGTAATACTACTTTTATCGATTTATCTGATTAACGTCTCGTATTCCATGCCTGCAACGAAGAAATCAGAGATAATTTATGCTTCACTTACCCAAAGCGGTGTATATGACTACGAAGCTGTACTTAAGCCCAACTCGCTCTATGAGACTGGTACGCTGACCAGAAACCAGGGAAACCTGTTCACAAGCATAGTGGATATCCTGAGGTTCAGGTATCGGTACGATATTGTTACTGAGAATGAATCAAGCGGAACCGTATCGTACATCATGAACGCCTTCCTGGTCTCCAAGAGTTTCAGGGGCAAGGAAGAGCAGATTATGTGGCAGAAAAAACTGCCTCTGCACGACAGTGCAGAACTGAAATTCAAATCTGGCAAGTATTCTTTTGCAAGGGAATACGAGATCAATATCACCGAAGCGATCAATCTCTCAAGGACTATAGAAAAAGAAACCAACGTAAGGGGGGATACCTATATCAAGCTCTCCACTGACGTTTTCGTGACATCTCAGACAAACGGTTATCCTCTGGAAGATAAATTGCAGCATGTGCTCATGCTCGATGTTGGCAGCACAATCAATTCCGAAGGGGATGCTGCATCTGCAAACAGCACAAAAAAAGTCTCTGAATTGATTGAAGAGCCTGTTGTTACGCAGGTATTCGGGTTCGATGTCAAAGTCTCAAATGCAAGGTACCTGGCACTTATAACGCTTGCCATCACCCTTATCCTTGTATCCTTCCTGGGATGGCGGTTCTTAAAGAACATGCCCAGGGTTATAACCAGTGAAGCTGATGCGATCAATAAGAAATATAAGAACCTGATAATAAAAACCGATTCCCAGGCTCCGGAGCATGATGCTGTTATCAGCGTTGGCTCGATTGAAGATCTGGTCAGACTCTCAGACGACCTCGCAAAGCCGATAATCCACTCAAAGAACGAAAGTAACAACGTCTATTACATAATGGACGGTACTATGAAGTACGTATTCGAGTTGAGGGTGAACGCTCCTGCAATCTCAGAAAAGCCTGAAGTAGCCGGGAGTTGAGTTTCGATATGCGCCGGAGGATAATGTCACATTAACAGTGGGTTAACGGCTCATTGCACTTCTGATAATCTGTCATTGCACTTCTGATAATCTGTCATTGCAAAATGGAAATATAACATTGACGTATTATAATTAGAAATTGATTAAATACCATGCATTCCAGACAGGTTGGTTGCGGCTAAAGCCGTTGAACAAAATATATTGAGGTGAAATAAATGAAAAGAAAAGTATTAGGAATGCTGTTCGTGACAATCGCTGCGGCTCTTGTTATTGGAGTCGGTGCAGATTTCGCGAGCTATGACGCAACCAGAAGCGCACATATCGCCGTGGTTGCGGATGACAACGAACTGATCGACCTGACGCCTGGTCAGGTATATGCGTATATCAATGCACAAACAGGTATTATGACCGTCGATATCAGCAAGAACAACCCCAATTGGGTAGAGGGAGATGGCCTGGGTGTAAGCCCTGAGTCCAGATACAACATAGATAATGTGTTCTATGTCTCTAACCACCTGTGGGCTGGAGATTCTACAGACAGAATACTTGTCACCGTACAGACTATCGAAGGATCTGGCATCAAGCTCTATTCATCCATAGCTCTGAATGGTGAAGTCAATTCTAATTCTGCGGATCATTCAATCCAGTTCTACCTCTTGAAAGGAGAACAGGGAGATGTAGGACTTGATATCGTACCTGGTGCAGCCATGCCAGGCACAATACTCAACACCAATATCAATGTCAATGCCGTAGCAGCACCAGTAGCACCAGGATAAATAACGCGATAGTCGGCTGAATATGAACAGATATACGGGTTACATAGGCACAGCGTTATCAATCGCTGTACTTGTGTTCGCCGTATCTGTTCTTTTCGGCACTTTTTTAGATAGACCTGTTCTGGTTTCATATGTTCTATCGAACAGCATGGAACCCACCCTCAGTGAGGGAGATATTATTTTCATCAATCCTTTTGTATTTAATCCCGGAAAAAACGATGTTATTATCTTCAAATCAGGCAAGGATTATGTCGTTCACAGGATCGTGGCAGAAACCCAATCCGGGTTCATCACCAAAGGCGATAATAACATAGCTACAGACCAGCTTAACGGCAAACCAAATGTGAAAAAAGAGGATATAGCCGGAAAAATTATGATAATAGGAAGCTGGGCAGTAGCTATTCCTCATGCAGGCGAATATTTAAAAACCCTGAGCACTGTTATTGGAAGGAATAAGATCGGTATAATAGCCATTCTACTAATCTTGGGTTTATACCTGAGCACGGAAAGCGAGGAAAGAAAAGCGAAAAAAAGGATCAGAGGAAGAACTGCACTGAGATTAAGTTTTTCATTTATCTACTTTTTCTTCTCTATATCCATACTGGTTATCATTGCGCTTTCCATGGTCATGGTGACAGAAGAAAGGTCTATTGAATACGCTACAACTTCCGGGGCAGGGAAAATCGAAAACTGGTATTTCCCGGATGAAGTGTTCCAGAAGGAACTGAACATACACAACTACGGTAAGTACCCTTATATTTATAAGCTTGAAATATCGAGTCCGCGACTCAGTATAGAAGAGAGCACGCCGTTCACGCTCAGATCGGGAGAAGAGAAAATAATTGTTGCAACCGTGCACGCTCCTGTTGAGACGCAGTTGAACACTGAACGCATAAAGATATGGAAATACCTGCCTCTACTTCATGCAGATGCTTTTGAAATGCTGTTCAGCATAAATCCGTTTTTGCCTGTTCTGGTTATAGATATGGAATTGGCTCTGATACTTGTAATTGTTTATTTCATGATAGGTGGACAGAATGAAGAATCAATCCGATTACAAACAAGATCGCTGTCGCTGGACAGAATTAAAAGAGAATTATACACAAAATTAGGTGGAATTATATGAGAAAAAAATTGTTTCTTCTTGTGGTATTGCTTATATTAAGTTCAAGTTTCGCACTGCAGACATACGCTGACTTTGCAAAATATTCTGCTAAACGGCAGGCAAATACTTCAATAACATCACCTCCTGACTCGTTAATTGCTTTTGACTGCGGGAGGAGTTTGGAGGTCATGGCTGGAAGCAGCACAGGTGCAGTGGCTACTGTCGTAACCAACAGGCTTACCGGGCCGATCGACATGAACGTGCAATTTCACGCATGGGTATCTACCCCGCCTGATACAAGCCTTGAAGTGCAGCCTGGCAGCGACAGGTTCAGCCTCTTTCCGCGTGAAACTAAGAATGTCTGGGTTACAGTCACATCAGGGAAGAATGCTGTTGAGGGGGTGTACAATGCTATTCTAAAAATGGACGCGGTATGGGATGGAGGAAGTGCGGAGATACTTACCAACCCGTGCCCGCTCCTAATTACTGTAAAAGCACCGCACCAGACGATAGAAAAGGTGCTTACCTCAGGACCCGCAGAAACCCCGCTATATACAAGGACGGAATGGACGATGCAGATCCGCATAGATACCGGTATCGGTATTGACGGCGCAGTTGTAAAAGACGTTATTCCCGGAGAATTTGAACTGGTCTCATACGAAAGCTCAAGAGGAACTGTAAGCGTAACTCCGAAAGGAAAGAGCACGCATATTGAATGGTCTGTCGGTACAAGCGGATCTGCCACACTTGATTTAACGGTTGCAACCCGGCTCAATCCTTCTGGAAAATACGAGTTCACAACGCCGGGGATTTATCAGTTGAACGATGGCGCATGCATCAAGGATACTTCGATATGCACTTCGTCAATATCTGTTAATGCTCAGGCATCAAAAGACGATAAAGAAAAGAAGTGATTAAGCTAAAAAGGAGATATATCAGGTGGCGAAAAAAGTAAATTATTTCATCATAGTGCTGATGCTCTTACTATTTACCGCTATTATAGCAGGGGGAGAAGAAGTGCGCTGGGAAACCAGCAGCAACCATACCCTGCATCAGGGAGAGATGATTTCAAAAGGAGGATTTGTAGTATCGGCATTCGATTTTGATACCCGGAGCGATACTGTCAGCATAACAATCTTTAAAGGCAATACTACCGTGAGTCAGGATGTCCTTGGAGCAGGGGGGATGAGCACATACAACGATGATATTAAAATAATTGTCCGGGAGCTCTGGGGCGGCGATAGAAAAGATCAGTGGGTGAAAATCGAGGTATTTTTAAGGAAGAGACCGGGTTTAGCCATATCAATCTCTACAGATAAAAATGAGTATAAACCCCAAAATACTGTATCTGCAACTGTTACTGTCAGGAACAACGGGAACGATAAAATCCAGAGGGTGGAACTGAACATCGATTCAGGCCTGGAGTCCGTATATCAGAATTCCAGATATTACTTTGGCGAAATTCAGAATGGTAAATCCGAAAAAATAATAATGGAATACAGGGTTCCCCTGCTCTCAGAGTCGAAGTATATCACTGTAACGGCGAATGCCTCAGGCATAGACTGGAAAAACGTAACCTATACTGCTTCGGCATCGAAGAAAATAACCGTTCTTCCCGTGCAGTACCTGGAAATAAAGAAGATGTTTACTGACAGCCTGTTCCTGCATGAGACCGCTTCTGCCTATATCAAGATAAGAAACACGGGTAATGTAGATCTGAAATCGATCCAGGTTACTGATGAAATTCCTGCCGGGTTTGAACTGAAAAACGGTACAGGCTTGAAATGGAACTTAAGCCTAAAACCAGGAGAGGAAACGAGCTATTTTTACCTGCTCAAACCTGTTTATTCAGGCAACCTCTCAGTCCCGGCAGCAGCAGCGGAATTCACAGTAAACGGAGCTAATTACACGGTAGAATCAAACAGACCGCATGTTCTTGTACGCGGTCCCAGACCTGTTATCACCAAAACCACTAAATCGAGCGTTGTTGCTCCCGGTGATGAGATCAATGTTGCAATCTCAGTGAAGAATGAAGGTGATCTCCCGGCGATAATCAGCATAACGGAAACTCTACCGCAGGGTGTCAGTTTAGTGAAGGGGAAACTGAGCTTGAACCAGGTTCTTAACAGAAGCGAGATTCAAACCTTTGATTATACTGTTACAGTGAACAACTTTGGAAAGACTGACTTCCCGCCAGCAACTGCTGAGTTCACGTATTCAGGGGCTGACAGGAATTTCACCGCACTGTCAAATATCTTCTCTGTTTTAGCCGTGAATTCTTCTGGAAATTCGCCAGAAGTAACGCCTCCGGGTACACCCATTCCAGCAGCATCTACGCCAGGATTTGAAAGTTTGATCGCTGCGATAGCGTTCATGCTTTTGTACTTTAGAACATGGTTTGTTTGATCCTGAGAACATGAAAATTTTAAAAATTCAGTTTCAGCAACTGCAACAACAATTACATTTATAAATATCGGTGGGAATTGTAGAGAAAGTAGTCATCTGCGGGTACTGACCCTTGCACTGACAAAGAGAGGTCAATCACCCACACCTGATAGGTGTGGGCATGTCCCGTGAGGGATATGGGCAACAGGTTGACAAGGAGGCATAAGTAAAACAATGCAGCAGTTAGAAGAAAGAAATACATACACACCCACCGATATTCCGCACGTTCGTAGCAACTGTGATCTGTCATTAAACAGAGAGGAAACTCTCAGTGTACCGGGTTTAAAAACATCTTCTAACAACTCCGATGCGGCTCTAACTGCGATTTTGATACGCAGGACGGGACTTGCGAGTTCCCGTCATTGTTATCAAAGTGCTACCGAATCCGGAATACGATTGCCGATTCGTTATTCGGCTACTAATTATCCCGTAAGGCGGGGTATGCTCCTCCACACTTTGAAAAGTGTGGTTTCCGCTACCCCTGCACCCCACGGAGTATTATGAAAGTAGATGAAATTTTAAAAACCGTAACAGAAGAGATAGCTAATATGATCTCCACGAAAACAGTTATAGGAGAGCATATAACCCTGGAAGGCAAGACAATAATACCCGTCACCAAAGTCAGTTTCGGCTTTGGAAGCGGCGGCGGGGAAGGCAAGTGCAAAACTGGCGATGAAGGTTTCGGCGGCGGCGGAGGTGGAGGGGGCGTCATCCAGCCTGTAGCCTTTATTGTTGTGTCCGGGGAAGATGTAAAAGTATATTCCCTGAAAGAAAAGGGTATAATATCGCAATTGTCAGAAGTAATTCCTGATATACTGGAAAAATTCAAATGTTCAGAGGAAGAGAGTAAGAAAGAGGAAAAGTCCGGGTAAGATCAAAATCAAAAGCGGTCTGCCTGATGATTGCTTTAATAGTTCCAGTTCTTGCTTTGCTGGTGCTTGCCATACTGCTTTTTCCCGTGACTATCTCCTTCAATTCGGTCAGATCAGGAGGAACTATAGATGGAAGCCTGCGTGTAAGCTGGATAATATTCCTTTTCATATATGCTCTAAAAGAAAAGCAATCAGAAATTCATATCTTCGGAAGAGGCATTTTCCATCAAAAATCTCCTGAAAAAAAGCCTCCGGAACCAGAACCAATAAAAGATAGAAAGAAATCCAGGAAAATGCCGCATGTTAGAGATTTTTTGAATATGACCGGGCCGATGTTACGGCTTTTCAAAGATCTGATCCATGCCTTCAGCATAAAATATTTTCATATCGATATCACTTTTGGACTGAACGACCCTGCAAATACAGGGATTGTGACTGGATTTATACACGCAATCCGCTGTTCATTAAAAAAAGAAAAAGATTTCAAATTCATACCTGACTTCACAAAGCACGTCCTGGACTGGAGTTTGAGATCAAAAGCATCCATTACTCCCATCAATATAGTAATACCTCTTGTAAAGTTCGCAACCAACAGAAAGGTTTTGAAGTTCGCGCTGCAAAATAGCTTTGCTTCTCATCTCTCGTAACTTTGCAGTATCTCCCTTCCCCTTATTGTAAGCTGGTATATCGTACCGTGCTGCACGATCAACCCTTTCCTTTCCAGCCGATGCAGCATTTTATAAATACCTGTTTTATTAACTTTCGTTTCACTCGCTATATCCTGTGATTCCCTGGGACTTTCCAGTGCCCGCAGGATTTTAATTTCATTGCCTGTAAGTAAAATCGAACCTTTCAATGACTAACTCCCTTAGCTATATTAATTAAGTGTTCTATAGCCTCTTTTTTAGTCGAATTCATGTACAAGTGTCCATGTCCAGACTCTATTATACATGATAATCTGTTCCTATACTCAACCTCATTTGGTGTTACCTCACACATATCTGCCGATTCAACCATCAAATACCAATTATAAGACAACCATGCATGGTATAAAGTAATTAATGCATTATCACATGCGCCCTTCTCTTCAAGGTATTTTTTCGTTTTTTCAAAATTCATCATATATTTATCAATTTTGTCTAATCTCGGAAAGTTTTTATCCTGTTTGACATCTCTCGCCAAATCTCCTATAGAACTGTCTTTATGTGCCTGTTCACTCAGCCACTGTTTAAAAGTTAACATGTTACAACCCCCGCTTTTGTCTTTTCATATTCTCTGTATCCTGAAATCCTTCATGGTAATAGTATAGCTGTTTCTTTCACCGCCCTTAAAGAACGGGATTATAACTCCGCAGGTTGCAGTGGCAACAGCAATAAGAATGGTATCCCTGGCTTGCGGATTGTCACAGGGGTTACTGCCGGTTTGCTTCGGTATTATGTACCGTTCGCTCCAGACGATTTCCGCATAGTTCTCT
>Ga0180732_1002393_pt1 | contig 10055 bp, 10 predicted proteins | sample KR11_01MetaG_FD_148674 | JGI IMG/M metagenome (GOLD analysis project Ga0180732, IMG submission 148674) | Groundwater microbial communities from the Olkiluoto Island deep subsurface site, Finland - KR11_0.1 MetaG | ecosystem: Environmental > Aquatic > Deep subsurface > Groundwater | place...
GAACTGTAAAAGCAAAAGATCAATAAACAAAAAAAGAAAAAACAAAGTGTCTTAATTTTAGATGATTTAGAAAGGATTGATCCGAAACATATTTTCAGAATTATTAATATTTTTTTTGCTCATTTTGATTCATACAATAAAGAAATTTCAAACAAATTTAGTTTTGATAAAATTATTTTGGTTGCAGATGTCCAAAATATAAAAAGTATTTTTCATTATAAATATGGAGAACAAACAGATTTTAATGGATACTTTGATAAATTCTTTAGTGTCGAAGTGTTTCAATTCAAAAATGAGGAAATTATCACAAAAGTTATAGATCAAATTATTTCAAAGTTTCAAATTGAAGACACTAAAAATTTAAATGAAGCATTAGAAACTGATGGATTCGTAAGAATATTTTTAGAGGATATTTTAAAAAAATCTTTAAATCTAACAGGAAAAGAAAAGCTTAATTTAAGGCAACTATTAAAAGGTATAAAATTTCCTCTTTCAGCTTTTAAAAAGGGGCATTATAAAATAGGATTTGTTCATGGTAGGGAACAAGCGGTTCCTCAACTTATAAACCTAAGCATTGAAGCGCTTATTTCAATTTTTGGGGGTATAGATAGTGATTTTATATCTGTCTTAAAGAAGATTAAACAAAATTTAAAATCAAAAAAAGGAGATGATAATGAACATATACACAAATTATTTTCGCAATATCTTTTAAAAAAAATCTCTCCTTTTGATGCAAAGGCAGAGAACTTAAAATATGAATGGCAGAATTATTCAATAGAGATTAAAAATGGCGAAATAATAAAAGTTAATTCTCAAGGTTCTGAAATAAATGCAGAATATCTATTTTTTGATTTATTAATTGAATATGTTCAAAAAAAATTATACCAATAGAAAAGTGAATTTTAATTATTAATAAATAGGGATTAAATAAATAAGGACCGTTATGCCAGGTCAATAATTCGGTAACTTTTAGCAGAGAACCTATAATAGGATTTGAGGAGTTTTTTAACCAGATGGTTGAGGCTTTAGGTATCATTATAGATAGACGTCCTAAAGGAAGACCTCTTAAAATGGAAAGCTAAACCATAGAAAAAATAGGGTATCCCTATTATTTAATGACATAAACGAAACTGAAATTGTTATTCCTGATGAAAAATCAATGAAAAGAGGGATTGAAATCATCAGTTCAATGTTTGAAAAAATGACTAAAAATAGTTTTCAAATCCGCACCCTTGAAAAACTGCGGGATACGCTGTTGCCTAAATTGATGAGCGGTGAAGTGCGGTGTTCGTGGAGGGTATAAAAAGATGAAAATTGATAGAATAAAAATCGTAAATTTCAAATGTTTTAAAGGCGAGTTTAACTTAGAATTAAATGATGGGCTTAATATTTTAGTTGGAGACAATGAATCTGGAAAATCAACAATTCTAGAATCAATTCATTTGGCGCTTACAGGTTTATTTAATGGAAGATATTTGAAAAATGAATTAACACAGTATCTTTTTAATAACGAAATCGTTGCAGAATACTTAAAAAATATAACGAATGGCAATACGGCCATTCAGCCATTTATTTTAATTGAAGTTTTTATTAGAGGCGATGATTTAGCCCAACTTGAAGGAAACGGGAATAGTGAAAAAAACAATGCGTGTGGTATATCATTAAAAATTGAGTTCGATGAAAAGTATCAACCTGAGTATGAGCAACTCATTCAAAGTAGAAATATAAAAACCCTTCCTGTTGAATATTATGATGTTTTCTGGAATTCATTTGCTCGTGAAAACATTACATCAAGAAGTATTCCAATAAAATCTGCATTAATTGACTCTTCAAGTAATCGTTACAAAAACGGCTCTGACGTTTATATTTCACGCATTGTCCGAGATAATTTAGAACCTAAAGAAATTGTTGAGATTTCCCAGGCTCACAGGACAATGAGAGATTCATTCAGGGAGTGCTCAGCCATAAAAGTAATCAATGCAAAAATCAAATCTGATGCAAAGATATCCGATAAAAAGATTGAACTTTCAGTTGAATTATTGTCGAAAAATGCTTGGGAAAATAGCTTGATGACTTATTTAGATGAAGTGCCATTTCACTTTGTTGGAAAAGGCGAACAATGCATAATCAAAACTAAATTGGCACTAGGACATAAAAAATCAAAAGAAGCAAATTTGATTTTACTAGAAGAACCGGAAAATCATCTGACACATTCGAAATTAAACCAGTTAACAAATAATATAAAAGCAGAACATCAAGACAAACAAATTATTATTTCCACACACAGCAGTTTTGTCGCAAATAAATTGGGTTTAGATAATTTGATTTTATTGAACGATAGTAAGAGCATACGCCTTAATGATTTGAAACCGGAAACGAAGAGTTTCTTTGAGAAAATCTCGGGGTATGATACATTGAGGCTAATTCTCTGCAAAAAAGCCATTTTAGTAGAGGGTGATTCGGATGAATTAGTGTTGCAAAAAGCCTATATGTTGGAAAACAGTGGAAAACTTCCTATTGAAGATGGAATCGATGTAATTTCTGTCGGGACTTCGTTTCTAAGATTTTTAGAAATAGCAGAAAAAATTAAAAAAACTGTTGTTGTACTTACAGACAACGATGGCGATATTGATGCCTTAAAGAAAAAATATGAAAATTATCTCGGAAACAATAAAAAAGATTTTATAAAGATTTGTTTTGATGAAACAGCGGATAGCGGTGATTTAAAAATTGGCGAATCCTCATTTAACTACAACACATTAGAACCTAAAATATTAAAAGCAAATAATTTAGAAAAATTAAACGCTATTCTTGGTACTTCATGCAGCACAGAAGATGAGTTACACAAATACATGAAACAAAATAAAACTGAATGTGCACTGAAAGTATTTGATACGAAAGAAGAGTTGAAATTCCCAGACTATATCATGGAGGCAATAAAGCGAGGATATGAAAACAGATAAACTTATTATTGCAGCAGCTGGTTCAGGTAAAACGACGCTTCTCGTTAATGAAGCATTAAAAAACAGTAGTGAAAAAATATTAATAACTACTTACACACTAGCCAATGAAGAAGAAATTCGTAAAAAGTTTTTTGGAATAAGCCAGTTTATTCCTGAAAATATCACTATTCAGACTTGGTTTTCATTTCTGCTAAAGCATGGGGTAAGACCTTATCAGGGATGCTTATTTGAAAAAAAAGTAAATGGAATGACTTTGGTTAATAATCGGTCAGCCGTTAAGTACTACAACAGGAAAGGTATTCCCGTTTGCTATAAAGAGGATGAAGATTTAGAAAAACACTACTTTACGGACACATTTAAAATCTATTCAGATAAGCTCTCAAAGTTTGTTTTCAGATGCAATCAAAAAAGTGATGGTGCTGTTATTGATAGGTTGAGCAGAATTTATTCGCATATATTTGTAGATGAAGTTCAAGATTTAGCCGGATACGACCTAGAATTATTAAAACTACTCTTTGGAAGTGATTCAAATATTTATATGGTTGGTGACCCACGACAAGTGATTTACCTTACACACAACGAAAAAAAATACACAAAATATAAGGATGGGAAAATAAAGGATTTTATACAGAATGAATGCAAGAAAAGCAATTGTGAAATTGATGAAGAAACATTGAATATATCACATAGAAACAATGAACTAATTTGTAGTTTTTCATCAAAACTCTATCCCAATTTTACACCCTGTACATCAAATCAAAAAGAAGTTACAAAGCATGATGGTGTTTATTTAGTAAAAAAACAAGATGTTAAAAAGTATTTGGAAGCCTATAATCCTGTACAATTGAGAAATAGTATAAAAGTAGAAGTCAATAAAAGCTATAAAACAGTAAATTTTGGTAATTCTAAAGGGTTGGCATTTGACAGAGTCCTTATTTATCCCACAGAGCCGTTTGTTAATTGGTTAATTAATAATAATTCTGACTTAAAACCAACAAGCCGCTCAAGATTCTACGTTGCTATCACAAGAGCAAGATATAGTGTGGGAATTGTGTATGATTTTGATTCATCATTGAAGATTGAGGGAGTAAAATTTTATGACCAGAATAACTGAAAGTGCCATAGAAGAGTTCGCCATTGAGTTACTCGAAAAGTCAGGTTACCAATACCTCTACGGTCCCGATATAATTAAATAGAGACACATCCCATTTTCTTAGAAAATTAATATTTTACTTTTAAATTAGATAAATAGGGAAGGTATACCAAGTCAATAATTCGATAACTTTTTGCGAAAAACCTATAGGATCTGAGGAGTTTTTTAACCAGATGTTTGAGACTTTAGATATTATTATAGATAGACATCCTAAAAGAAGACCTCGTAAACGGGAAAGATAAACCACAGAAAAAATAGGATTTGCCTTCCATTTTAATTAAAAATATTGAGTGGGAAGAGAAAAAGTGATATTGCAAGACCTGGCCCATAATCTTAAAATAAAAGAGCGGATTAATTCCGGTAGGATTGAAGCGTGACAAAGAACCGTCACCTGTCACATAGAAAAAAAATTTATTAGGAAATTTATGACAGAAAAAGAAGATTTTTTAAAGAATGAGAAAGTAAGAATAGGGAAACTTTATTCAACAAAAAAACATAGAAAAGGTTTTTCGAATAAAGATGAATTTGTTAAATGGTTTGAAAATACAATAAAAGCTCAAGATTTCAAATGTTATTATTGCGATACATCTATATTTGATATTCGTTCATTAATTAATCAAGATAGATTAAAAACCAGAAAAACTGGTTATGGCACAAGAGGCCCTAATTTAGAAATAGATCGAAAAATAAATTCTAATGGTTATACAAAAGAGAATTGTGTATTATCTTGTTATTATTGTAATAATGATAAAAGTTATATATTAGATTCAGAAGCTTATAAAAAATACTTTGGTGAAAATAGAAAAAAATATTTTGAATATTTGAAAAATAAAAAATAATAATTTGACCGGCCAGTGTTTATCATGGCATATCTTCTTCGGGTGTCTTAGCCTGCACGGCATTGCGGCACATTGCCCTACGGCTAACATCAGGTATACCAGGAACGTTATCCAAAATCGTCTTTAAGAAAGGAGATTTAAAATGCTCGGCATAGAAGAATTGAAAGAAAACATCGGAATAACCAAAACAACGGTTGAATGTCCAGTTAAAGGTTGTAGTGAAAAAATAGAGAGGCAGAGAAAAGGTTTTGAACGAGAAGAGAAATTCAAATGCCCAGTTCACAACATCTATATTTCACCGTCAACTTTTGAATATCAGAGTGAATTAGACAATCTACTCTGGAAAGATCAGACTGATTTGGATTTGTTTAAGATGATAAAGACAGTGAAGCGTGAAAGCCGAATCGCACGAGACAATAGTGAAGATGCAGTTACTTGGAATGTTTTTAGATTCCTGGAAAGAAATAATTTGGTTGAAAAGACTCTAAGTCCTATCATCGGTGTTCCTCAAAAATCATCTGAAGTAATCTATTGGTCATATAGCCAAAAAGAAAATTTGAGTTGGTCTGAATTAAACAAAGCGAGAGAAGAATTTGGTGAAGAAATAAAAAGAAGTTCAGAACCAGATATTATAATCAAAACTGACAATACACTTCTCTTTATTGAGGCAAAATTAACTGCTGGAAATAGGACAGTTCCCAGTGATATGAGTAATTCCAAGAAATATGAAAACGGTGGCGAAAACTTGTTCTCAAAGGTCTTTAAGTCGGATTATAAAGCAATTGCGATAGATGAAAAGAAATATGAGTTATTGCGATTCTGGTTGCTTGGAACATGGATAGCGAAACAACAAGATTTAGATTTTTATCTTGTCAACTTGGTATTATCAGAACGAGAGAAGGACATTGAAACGATTTTAAAAAGGCATCTCTACGAAAACCAAAGGATGAAATTCATTCGAATTATTTGGGAAGACCTCTATCAACAGATTCTAAATAGCGGCTCCCCAGGAATAGATGAAGATATGATGATAAAATATTTTAGAAATAAAACAATTGGGTATGATGGAAATGGAAGATTGCAAAAAGCATTTTCAATATCATAGCGGACGACATCAGATAATTTAAGTTAAGTGAAATTTTTCATGCCCCCAATCAAAGCATTTAATAATCTAAACCATCATGGTGTTTATATGAGAATTTTAAAATTAGAAAAAGGTTTTAGTGAAAATTTTAAAGCGCTTTCCAACGAGTTAAACAAATTATTTGAAAAAATAATTAATTATGGAAAGGTAGATCTTAATAACAATGAAATTTCTAAAGCCATTTTAATCAGATTAAAATATTACTATGACCACCAGAATGCCATAAAAGAACTTTTAAACAAAAGATATGCTTCTCCCGCAGCAGATTTTTTTGTAGAAACTATAGCTTTTTACTTAAATGCGGTTTTCAAAATTTATAAAATGCCTCTTGAGATTCATTCAGAAAGGCAAATAAAAAGAAAACGTAGTTCAATCCGTCCTGATATTTCTATATGGCGAGGCGATACGGAAGTTGTTGCAATAATTGAATGTAAAACACAATTAGGCTGGAATAGACATGATTGGAAAAATAATTTTTCTGAAAGAGAGAATAAACTTAAAAAGATATTTCCGAATGCTTCAGCTTTCTTGATAGTACTGACTTCATTAAATTGGTCTGGTTTTGGAGAAGATAAAAATGTAGGTAAAAAATATTTTTGTTTGTCAAATGTTTGGCCGACTGATATCAATATAGATAAACTTGATGATTACTTACTAAATCCAATAGAACTTATAATTTGTAATCTTATAAAAAAATATAAAAGTTAGGGGGCACGAAAAACTTTCTTCGCCACTTGTAAATGTCAAGCACTTTTCCCATCCCTTCGGTAAGTACATTTCCTATTAGTGTGGTAAAGATATTTCCCTATACCACGGTAAATAGATTTCCCATTTAACAAGAAACTAGAAATGATCATTCTCCTTTCTTTTGATTTTTAAGACGATACGATTCACCTTCCAGGTTAAAAATCCTGGCATGATGTAATAAGCGATCCAAGAGTGCTGTGGTCATGACACTATCACCCATCATCTCAGCCCAGGAGTCAAAACTTTTATTGGAAGTAATAATGAGAGATACTCCCTCATACATTTCACTGATCAAATTAAAAAAGAGATTGGCCTCCCTTTTCTCGATGGGGGTATACCCGATTTCATCAATAATCACCAGGTTTGATTTCATGATTCTCCTGATTCTGTATTCGGAGGCCTTCTGGATCTCAGCTGTTTTCAGAAGCTTGATCAGGTTGGTGATCCTCTCAAAACAAACTTTATATCCTTTTTCCACTGCCGCTACAGCAAAGGCAATGGCCAGATTTGTTTTGCCGATACCAGGTGGACCAAAAAACAAAAGATTCTCTTTATTATCAATCCAACGGCAGTCTAAGAGATTGGCTACTTGTGATTTTCCTATCCCCTTGACCCGGCCAAAATCAAACTGATCCATTCTCTTTAGCACCGGCAGATGGGCCGCGGTCATGTTTCTCTCTACCCGGCGTTGGATGCGATACTCAATCTCAACGGATAAGAGAGAATTTAAAAAAGTCAAATAAGAGGTTTTATCCATTTCTGCATCATGGATTATCTCATCCAGGCGGTGGGCCAATCCTCTTAGTTTCAGGGTGTCTAAGAAACTTAAGGTCTGTTGATAGGCTTTCATATGACCGCCCCCTCTCTTTTTCTGATGATTCCCTGGTAAACCGATAAGCTTCTTTGGCTGACTTTAAAGGGGGAATGTTCCCCCTGATATGGGGGAACAGGTGCCTCTCTTTCTTTACAGATGATCTTTGTTCTTTCCTCTTCCTGCTTAAAATAGGCATAGGTATCCTTTAAGTTGGCAAAACTGGGGGTATCATTCTCCAGGCAAAAGAGCAGGGCCCGATCAAGTATCTCCCTCTTGATATCCTTATCTGTAAAGTAGCGTTTGGCTTCCAGGCATTGGTCTCTGGTATAGCGGGGAAAGGTTTTAAAATTCTTTTTACTGAATTGCTTCCAGTTCTCTCCCTCAAACATCTGTAAAACCGAGGTCTTTAATACCTGGACTGTTTTTTCTTTCTCCCGCTTAAATTCCCTCTTGCCGATGGTTTTCCCGGGTATGGCAGAGAGTGGATAGGTGACAATCTCTTTCCCGGTGTAGAGGTCAAAGACAAAGAGCTGCTCTTTACTCTGATAGATCTCCACCGTCTTTTTCTGGTACTTGGCTGGTAACTGATAGTTACAGGCATGGACGGATATACAGGCTTTTTCGTTGACATTTCTCTCTTCTCTTTCTGATAGGGAAGATTTTCCAAAGAGGGAGGGACAGACCGGTCTTAATTTCCCCCTTTCATGTTCAATGAGCAGGGCCGGTATCTTCTGGGTAGCCTGGGATATCTTGCCATTGGCCCTCCTTTTGAGCCATCTGAAGGCCCCTTCATTAGCCTCCTCGACCTGCTGAAAATCTCTGATACTCAGGAAATTACGCTTGACATACTTGATCAGGTTTTCCACCTTTCCTTTGCTCTCAGGATCTGCCTTCCGGCAGACATACATCCTGATATCCTGCTCCTGGATAAAATATCGGAAATCAGCGGTGTAGATGATATCCCCGGCGTTTTCACTCACCACCATTAGGCGATCTTGATCAATGACCATCTCCCGGGGCACTCCCCCGAAATAGTCAAAACAGGAAAGCAGGTGACAAATGACCTCTTTGGTATTAAAGGGATGGTCCTGGAAAATGATGTAGCGGTAGCGGCTGGCCGAAAGCAGGGCAGCGAAGATGAAAAGCCTAAGACCGCTTGATAAGCGGTACTGGCCAAAATCAAGCTGCATCTGTTTCCCGAAGGGCAATTCCGGAACCTTGCTATAGATCCTGATGGATTCATTTAACTTAAGCTTATCGCTCTGGATAAGATAACGGATGTAATTACGCAGGGTCTGTTCATTCCCCGGGAGACTACCGTATCTCTCTTCCAGGTAATCATACACCGCAGACATATTCAGCTTTTTAAATTCATTCTTTTCGTACACTTGCAGGATATCTTTCTCATGCTCTTGCAAGGCCTTATCCCGAAACATCTGCTTTTGCTGATACACCCTAAATTCTTTCTCACCCATGAGATAATACTTGGCTGCCGTTTGGGGGTCTATCCCAAGTCTTGAGGCAATCTCATTCCTACAATATCCTTGTTTCTTAAAAGCTTGTATTTTTTGGTACATTTTTTTCTTTTTCATTTCCTCTCTCCTGTAAAGTTTTCTAAAACTATACAGGAGTTTCTCTAAAATGGGAATTCTATTTACCATCCTGATGGGAATTTTGTTTACCATTACCATAGGAATTCTGTTTACCATAGTACTGGGAATTCAGTTTACCATTTCCAGAAATTAGTAAATGGTTTAATTTATTGGATGACTATCAACGTGACCCAATGTCAGAGTATCCTGCGGAAGAAAGTAAGTTTTTAATAAAATATCTTAGTTCTATTGCTGATATAAGAAATACCTTTTTTGAAGATTTGCCTTCCTCGCCCGGGTTTAACTTAGGAAGGATCAGTGATTGGAATGCTGATAAATCAAACGAATATATAGGAAAAATCCGTAATGGTAAAACATCCATTGAAGTTAGAATTGAGAATGCAACAACAAGTTTTGATGGAGAATATAATATAATAAAAAATAATTATATATTATATAAAGGTGAACTGATAGTACATTTAAAACATAAAGACCCTAATGCAATAATTTTCATTACTACCGATGATTCTGATCCCAAATCTGAGTATTCTCACAGAGAAAAGGTAGTTGGCCGGTTTGAGCTAAAAGTTCAAAATAGCTTTACATTAAAATTTATAAGTCAAAATAGAGAGGGGAATTTTAGCTGTATTACTGAATTACACTTAACAAATGCGTTCGAAAAAAATGAAATTATCTTACCAAGGCAGTTAACAATTGAGGAATCACCAATAACCTTTTATTTTCCGATGCAATTAAAAGGATTAATTGTTACGATTAAGTCTTTACTAAAAAATGCTCTTGAA
>Ga0180732_1002394_pt1 | contig 10048 bp, 11 predicted proteins | sample KR11_01MetaG_FD_148674 | JGI IMG/M metagenome (GOLD analysis project Ga0180732, IMG submission 148674) | Groundwater microbial communities from the Olkiluoto Island deep subsurface site, Finland - KR11_0.1 MetaG | ecosystem: Environmental > Aquatic > Deep subsurface > Groundwater | place...
ATCGAGAAAAAGATAAAACAGATTTGTGAAAAGCCTCTGCATTTCAAACCCTTAAGAGCGCCGATGCAGCATTTGCGAAGAGTTCATGTTGACAAAAGCTTTGTTCTGACCTATTCAGTCAATGAGATAAATAAAGTCGTGATAATAGAAGATTACGACACCATGATAAGATCTATTTATAGTATTTTTTTTTAGAGCGCCGCATCATCGCCAGGGTTGACCAGCTCATGTCCCTCTGCGATAAGCTTGAAGCCGGACTCCTGCGCTCGCAGGCGGACAGCGAGAGGCTGATTCGGGCGGTTGTGGGGAGGATGCTGGCGGGGGAATAAACTCCGGGAACACGGATTGCGCGGATGACGCGGATGCACACTGATCGACAAAATTGGGTCGATGAATGTCGTTTCCAGACAACAAATCTGCGTTCATCAATGCCGAAACCCTGCGGGTTCTCGACTCCGCGCACACCTATGCCCCGCAGGGCATAGGTGGACACGCCCTCCAGAGGCGTGACTCTGGGCGCTTTTATCTGCGGTTAAAATTTTTCTAAGGAGTCAGGAATGGGCTATATTTTCCGCATCGTCGCCAGGGTTGACCAGCTCATGTCCCTCTGCGATAAGCTTGAAGCCGGACTCATGCGCTCGCAGGCGGACAGCGAGAGGCTGATTCGGGCGGTTGTGGGGAGGATGCTGGCGGAATAACCATGCAGTTAGATCATATGAATATTATTCTCATGGAAAATGGGAAAAAAGCTGCTTCAAATTATTAGTTGAAAAAACATAATTATCCTTTTGCTTCAAGCTCTCAATAATTCCATTGAGCTCGCTCTTTTGCTTTATCCTTCCCTCTATTATACATGCCTCTATCAGACTTTTCAAATCAAATATTCTCTCGACCCCTTCTTTCTTTGCTATCTTAGCAAGATAAGAATCATCAGTAAGTAGAATAGCTTTTTTAGATTTTGCAAGAACAATACATTCGCAATCAGTAACGCTCAGTTTATACTTATCGCTGAGCCTGTAAGCCAGTTCCAGTTCTTTCGTACTTGGCGATAAGATACAGAGTTTTTTCTTTGCCTCGTTAAAACTCACCATTTCTTCAATCTTATCAATAAATCCAAATCCAGCAACCTTATTTATATCTAATTCTTTTAATACAGATGGGGTAATGTAACAAAAATGCTTATTAAACAGGATATCCAGCAAACCTAACCTGTCAATTTTAGCTAATGAACTCAATATGCAGGTATCGACAAGAATCATTAAACCAGCCTTGCCAGTTCATCTCCCCTGGCTTTTGAAAAACCTCTCCTTATCTTTACACCAGCTTTAGTAAGATAATCCTTTATCTCTTCGGTGCTGACCCCTGCAAGTTCAGCAGCTTTTGAAATAGACATTTCTCCGGTTTTATAAAGTTCCACCACAGCAGCTACTCTCATATCCTTTCTAAACTCAAAAAAAGTCCTCAGAGCATCGTCAATAAGTTCGTTTTTTGTAGAATAAATACCACTTCTAATCAACGCATCTACACCATTGCTTATAACACTGCTCATGACGTTTATCTCCATTTATTATTTAATATTACATCTTATTTGTCCTTATATGGTTAAGAAGGTTACCCAGGAACTTTTAGAACGCATGAGCATATGAAATTTGTGCATGCCGTTGACACAATTGAAGGTTATAGGGGCATTACCGATTCTCAGCTAACAAATCGCATCGTCGCCAGGGTTGACCAGCTCATGTCCCTCTGCGATAAGCTTGAAGCCGGACTCCTGCGCTCGCAGGCGGACAGCGAGAGGCTGATGGAGGCGGTTGTGGGGAGAATACTGACAGGGGAAGATAGCGGTTGGGAGCACGGCGCTGAATAAATCAAAACTGTTTTAAAATCTCATGATAATTCATAGACAAAGCCTTTATATGATTGAGTTTGATAATATTAACTGAGAAAAAGGAAGATAAGATGTTAAAGTCAAGACAATATGAAAAGGAACTGATAAAAGTTGTCGATAAGCTGCCGGAAGACAAAGTTATTGAAGTAATTGATTTCGCAAAATTTCTTAAGAGTCAACATTCCGGTACATCCAAATCACAAATTGACAAAAGTTCACTTCTTTTGCAGCAAAGATCATTAGGCAAAATATGGGACTCACGAGAAGAAGATATTTATGATTTATGATCGGGGAGATGTTGTAATATTACCTTTCCCATTCATTACCCCTGATGGAGTTCAACAAAAAGCAAGACCTGCTCTTATTGTTTCAGATCACAGTATTGAAAGAAGATTTGATGATATTATTCTTGCCGGAATAACTTCCCAGAGAATAGATGATATTAAGCAGACAGAGTTCATCATTGAAGAGGGGACTGATGAATTCATTCGATCAGGTCTTGCTAAAACCTCAGTAGTAAGATGCGAATATCTAATGACAGTTCCAGAAGGGATAATTGCACGAAAATTGGGGAAGTTATCAGACAAAGAAATGCATAAAATCGATAAAATCCTGAAATTGAGTCTTGGTTTGCGGTAGAAATCTTCAGAAAAGCTGGCACTTGGCTTATTACTGACTTAGCATGAACATAACAAGTAATGGAAGCGGGATGACCAGTGCCGCATCGTCGCCAGGGTTGACCAGCTCATTTCCCTCTGCGATAAGCTTGAAGCCGGACTCATGCGCTCACAGGCGGAAAGTGAGAAATTAATAGAGGCGGTTGTGGGGAGGATGCTGGCGGAGTAACGGGAAAAGCACATAAGCAATTAAAACAATTCCAGTCTTGAGAAATACATGGATAAAGACAAAATAGCAGAAGCCATTAAATTCTTTGAGAATTGTTTGAAAGAAAAAGGATTGAATGTTTCAAAGATAATTCTATTCGGGTCACACAGCACGGGAAAAGCGACTATAGATAGCGATGTGGATATTCTGATCATTTCTCCGGATTTTCAGAACAAAGATATTTTTGAAAGGGCAAGATTGACGAAGGAAGCAGAGATAAATACCATAAAAAAATTCAGAGTCCCTCTTGATATTGTCACCCTCACTTCTGAAGAATTTGAAAGCGGTAAATCTCTTATTACTGACTTTGCAAAAAAAGGTAAAGTGATGTATGCGGCCTGATAGCGCCGCATCGTGTTCATCTACGGTTTACGAATGAAACCCATCCCATGCGTCACGCTTTATTTCCGCGCTTCCACATCCATACTCCCAGCATCGCCGCAATCGCGCCCGCCGCCTCCAGGAACGGCGCCTGCTGAGGCTCAGATGAAGTGCCAGTGGGTGAGGACTGCGCGGCGCCTGTGGTCTGTGCGGGGGAGGAGCCTGGGTAATGCTCGTCGAGGATGTAGGGGTCTGCAATAGTGAATTCGATTTTCTTATCAGTCTTAATTTTACTAAATTCAACAAAAATGTTTATTGGACCATTACCATTTGTCCATGCGCCATTCGGCTTAATTTTCCAACTAAAGGTCTTTGACCAACCGGGTGAAACACCAATATTATCGATTCTTTTTCCAATACTTGGGCCTTCTATAACCTCATAAGGCTCGGTAACTAATGGATTCGTCAATTTTACATAAACATTTCCACTGATATTTGAAGTCACAGTTACCATAACATCAGCAGGCTCACCTATTTTCAATTTAACACCTTTCACTGTTGCCTCCTGCCCATTAAACCATGCTTTCACATTGCCGTACTCGTTTTCAGTGGATATTGCCCCTGCTATTTGAATAAAGGAGATTATTCCAATTGCAAATAATAAAATCAATATTTTCTTCATGGATTCACCTCAAATTTTTCATCGAAATTAGTTTCTTCCAATACATGTGCTAAATCATCTCCAATATACTTTCCAGGAGGTACAGCAATAAAAGTACCAGTTGTGAAACTAAATTTAATTGGTAGATTATCTCCGATGGGAAGTTGGGTAAGAGGATCATCTACAGTATCTTCCTCCCTCACATACACCTGCGCCTCATGCCCAAAGATCGGATTCGGATGCACTTCATTATCAGCATCAAGAAGCTCGAATTTATTTATTTTCCCCTGCACTTCGATCTTCCAGGCATTCGTCTGGACAAGCCACGGATTCATAGAAGGCAACACAGGCAGCCCTGTCGGACCGAATATGTTAAAGCTTCTGATGCCAAGCGTCCTTAATTCAACATCATTATTCACCGCATAAAGGTAATCCGGCTCCTGGTTCACCACAAGCGTCACGCTCTCATTCCACGCCTCAAGCTCCTCATCCGGATACACATTCCCTTCATCGTCTATATGATACGCCCTCATAGTCAGTCCAAAAGGCAGATACATCCCTTTAGATAAAAGCTTTGCGCCGTCCCTGTTAGCCTGCATCACCTTATCAGGTTCGGAAAAATTCTTCCTTATCTCAGCATTGATCATATCGCTCCCGCCCGTGAACTTATCGTATATCTGATACTTCACCTCATCCACATACCACTCACGCACAATCGAAATAAGCTTCGCACTTGTGGAATTATACTGACCGCCATTGAAATATCTTCCTTTATCCACATATCTCGTCTCATTCCTCTGTATCTTCATTATCAGGTCATCCCGCGCCGCGACAAGCAGATCGGAAGGCACAGGATACACGGTATAATTGATTTTCGGGTCAAGATGCACATCACTGTTTATCGCCTCAGTTATCTCATCAACCGCGAACTGCGCCTCCCCGGGCAGCCAGCCGGGAGACGCGATATGGTTCGGCGGCGTAGAACTTGAAGAATACGTCCTCGCGTCAGTATTCCCGGACAATCCCTGGTTCTTGAGATTGCTCACCTTATTTGCATCGAACACATCGCTCTTATACCTCACATACGCTTCCTCCACCTGCGGGTCAATATGCGCCGCGCTGTAATTCACATCCCGCTTCTCAAAGGGTCTAACAACATCGTTCCTCGACGACAGCGCGCGGCCTCTGAATTTAAGCGGGATGTTCGTGTTCGAGTTCTCCTGTGTTTTCAGTGTTATAGTAACCCTGTCCACTCTTGTATCCGTAGTTGTCATCTCGTTATACTCGGTGCGGCTGCACGTTTTCTCGACAAACCTGGAGCATGTTGCAGGTTCTCCGTCTTCGCCTGAGCAATCGTATGTCTCAGTATAGGAGCAGTCATAATACACTGTATAATAATGCCTCCACACATGGCTTCTCGTCCATGTCACATCCCATATCTCGCCGTACAGCGTCCCGGGGACGGCATCATCACGCGGGACAGTCCCCACAAGGCTCATGCTGTCCGGTTCACCCCAGGAATCAACGCTGTGGCTGGATTCATACCCTTCGTGCGCTCCTTCGGTCTGTGTGGTCTGCCTTGCCACTCCTGTTGTCAGCGCCGCGCTGTAAACCTGCGGTATCACAATGCGTATCTGCTGCGCTGCGAAAGAGTTCTCAGAACCGTTATTCAGGTAATCTGTGATCGGCGTGGCATTGATATCGAACTGACGCGCCCTGTCAAAATCCTCCTGTGCCCCCGTAGAATTACCAGTTGAATTGAAAGCCTCCTGCTGCGGGTCGATCTTCATCGAACCATTGTCAAGCGACACGTTCCCGTAGTCCATGCTCTTACCCGACAGCACAGACGCTGTCTGTTTCGCATATTCCACAATGCTCATTGGATCGACTGAATTGAACACAAAACCCTGGTCAAGGAACAGGGCGCCGTTTAGAATGAGCGACAGGTGCGTGTTATTGACTATGTTTTTTGGCTCGCCCCTGTTGTAATACTGCATGTATCCGCGCGCCCAGGTGTATGCCATCGAGAGTGCGGTGGTTTCGACCATGACCGCGTTTGAGCCATTAAGTCTCATGCTGTATTCGTCTGTCATGTCCTTGAGCAGCGGATACCGCGCTGTGATCAGGTTCCCTATGGTAATGTTCTCGTTCATGACCTCTGTCCCTGTCTTGAGGTCTTTGAGATGTATCCGAAGCGGCACGCTCACCTTCCAGTATGTATCGTAACCATTCTCTCCAGGCTGCATGACTGCCGGGGTGAGGGGTCGTTCGAGTTTCATCCTTATGGGCTGGAAGTCTATCCCGTCCCATGTTTCAAGCGGTTCTACGTTGACCGCGTATCCCCGGTATGTATACCTGTCGTGCATGTAGTTGGTCTTTATGTAGATGTTAAGCGCGTGCCGCGTCAGGGCGCGGGCGCGGTTGCGCGTGAATTCCTCAGGGTTGTCCTCTGAGTAATAGGCGCTGTTGTTGTCAGGGATGATGACCGGGGTTTCCCCAAGCTGCTTGACAGCGTCCATTCCTGCGTAGTTTATGGCGCGGGCAAGGTCTGCTTTCGCGTACGTGAGCGCGGTGTCAGGGGCTGATATTTCGACAGGCTTTGACATGGCTGTTGCCATGCGCACATCCATGCGGACGAGATTGATGGATGCGATCACGGTGACAAGCAAGAGGAATACGCCGATGACGGCGAGCGGGACTTTTGCGGTGTCGTTGTGAAAGAATGATGTTTTTACCATACCCTTCTCCTGTGAATGTGGCAAAAGTAGTGAAGCTATTTAAATTTTTCAGTTTGGTTCCGTACAAAAATGTGACCGGATCACATCAGCAATAGCTATTTTTATATAGATTGATAAATAGTGAGTATCTGATAGCAAGGGGTAAATGATGGAACAAATAATCGAGGTCAAGTCACTGTCAAAAAGCTACGGAGACTTCACCGCTCTTTTTGATGTGTCACTTGACATCGAAAAAGGAACAATATTCGGTCTTCTTGGTCCCAACGGGGCTGGTAAATCCACGCTGATAAGGGTGCTTTCATGCCAGTCAAGACCTACTTCAGGGCATGCATTCATTGCAGGACTGGATGTGGTCTCCCAAAAAAAAGATGTTCTTTCGATAATCGGAGTGGTTCCGCAGGAGAACAGCTTCTACGACGATCTGACCGTAAATGAAAATCTCACGTATTTCGGTTCATTATACCGCGTACCAGGTCACGAAATAAAAGAACGGAGCCGCAATATCCTTTCGATGCTCAAGCTTGATGAGAAGACAAATAATAGAGGTGGAACGCTTTCAGGGGGCATGAAGACGCGCCTGAACATCGCATGCGCGCTGGTGCATAAACCACGCGTGCTTATCCTGGATGAACCCTCGGTCGGACTTGACCCGGTATCCCGGCAGGCGCTGTGGGACACGATAAGGGAAGTGAACCGTGAGGGCACAACGATACTCATCACAACTCATTACATGCAGGAGGCTGACGCACTGTGTGACAGGATACTGATAATGAACCGTGGAAAGATCGTTGTGGAGGGAAAACCAGGGGAACTTAAAGAAGCTGCTGGTGAAAAAGTGCTACAGATAACAAGCAGTCCGGGGAACTACGGGATAATAAAAAGCAGTTTAGAGCACATTCAGGCGATACGGTCGTGCAGCATTGGTGAGACAGGATTGAAAATAACACTGGGCGAAGAACTGCCAGTACATGAGATATTTGATGTTTTTGAATCGAACGGCGAAAAAATAAATAGCGTTGAATCTTCAAGTCCAAGCCTTGAGGACGTGTTCATACATGCGGCAGGGGAGGCATGGCATTGAGCTTCTCTGTTGTCAAAAAAGACCTGAAGGTGTATATCCGCCACAGGAAGACGCTGATGCTGATATTTATCGCCCCGGTACTGATCATGGTATTGATAGGGTCTGTCTTTTCAGGCGCCTCAGAAGGCGGTGTCAGGGACGTGAAACTGGGCGTCGGCGGGGGGTCGGAACAGGGGAAGAAGATAATCGAGGAACTCAAAAGTAGCAAGATGTTCATAATAATTGATGAGAACACTACCGACCCTGCTGTCATAGAGGAAGGGGTCAGGAAAGGAAGATACAGCGCAGGCATCTTCATACCAGAAGATGAAACGCAGTCCTTGAAGCTATTTCTTGATAATTCAAGGGTCCAGATAGCTCCGGTCATTTTAACAGCATTCGTTTCAACTACCGAGAAGATGTCCTATGAACTCACGTTCGGTTTCATAAGCAAACTCTGGAAAAATCTGAAACAGATGGAGGAAGAACTGAAACCATTGAAGGAAGGCGTCGTAATGATTAACAGAAGCATCGTTGGTCTTAACAGCGATACAAAGAAAGCGCTTTCCTCGATGGATGAGATCGACGTTGAAAGCCTCAACGGGTCTATCAGCAGGATGAAAAATTCGCTGGGACAGATGAGAACAGACCTCCTGCAAAGCGCAGAAGATATTAATGCAACGAGACAGGAGCTTCGCGATCTGGACGGGAACGTGAGTTCTATCCAGAACGATACCGCGGAATTAAGGGACGACCTTAAGCTGGTGGTCGATAATATCGATGCGGCTGATGCTTCAATGCAGGATGTCCAGACCCAGCTGCACCTCACATATAATCTTACATGCAGCTTCGACCCGTCGATCCAGCAGTGCGTATCTATGGCGCTTGCTATCAGGCAGTTGCGTGACACCAGGGCTCTCATGCTTGAGAGGACAGGACGTATCAGGGCGCTGCATAATAACCTTGTGACAATTTCCCAGAAAAGCGCAGAACTGCATGAAAAACTGGAAAAGACAGATATAAAACTTCAGAAAATGCAGGAATCGATAAGCAATTACACTTCTGAGTTGTCAAACATAAATGAGAACATAACCAGCATGGAATCTGCCGTTATCTCCCTGAAGAACGTCAAAAACCAGTCTGCTGTGGTTTCTTCAAACATGGAAAAACTTGCCGCTGAGATGATTAACAGTTCCTCTGCACTGACATCCGACATCGACAGGACAGGTCTTTTCATTGGAGAAGTGATCGCAAGGTCTCCCGCAGTTATAGCCGCCCCTATCAAGCTTGACAGGGAACCGGTGTTCAAGGGGAGGTCTTATCTTGATTTCCTGATGCCCGGGATCATCTCTATCGTTCTGATGTTCATTTCGTTCCTCCTGGCGTCCATTACCATTGTGCAGGAGAGGTCTAAGAAGACGCTGATACGGACGCTCCTGACCCCACTCTCTCTTGGAATGTTCCTTTTTGAAAAAACAGCTGCTCTGATCATTATCTCATTTTTGCAGGGGATCATACTTATCGTCGTTGCTTTTGTGTTCTACGGCATTTTGATCCCAACGGACCAACTGGCTTCGCTGTTCCTGGTCATCCTCGTTTATGCCGCGGCATTTATCGGTATCGGGATGGCGCTAGCTACGCTTGCGGAATCCGAGAATACAGCTATGCTGTTGACGCTTGTTCTTAGCATCCCCATGCTCTTCCTTTCAGGGGTTTTCTTCCCCTTTGAGACAATGCCTGAATTGATGATACTGCTTGGGAACGCCCTTCCAATCACAATGGGCATAAGGGCGCTTGAGACCGTGCTGATATACCAGAAAGGATTTGAGGCTTTTTCGATCTACCTGGTACCGCTTCTGGCGTACGGGCTTGCCGGAATGGGGACTGCGTATATACTGCTGAGAAAGGAAATTGTGGATTAACCTGACATTTTCACGATCAGTGCAGCTATAGTCCGAATATTATGTATCGTAAGTGATTATAGAAAATAACAAACCGCAGATAAAGGCGCCAGGATAAATTTTTACCTTTTTATCAGGTGTTCAAGACCCATTCCTTTTAAAACATCCATCATATCCTCTTTGGTCGGGACGGGCATTGCAAGAGAAGATAATTCGGGTTTGGAAGATTCTGATGCTTGTTCAACATATTCCTTATGAACATATACACCACGTTTTTTGTGAAGTTCACGGATATTAACATTTTCTGGGATACTGATTTTTATCAGGTTCTTATCAACTTCTACTACATCCATTACCATTCCAGCAATTGCACCATACGTTTCTGCTAGATTCAGAATCATCAAAGGTAGGTCTTCAGTCTGGTATTGCATCTGGGAATCTTTCACGAAACGAAAGTATATATCGTCACATCAGAGTGTGTTAAAACCCAACTTTTATCTCAACCACAAATCCCAAACTCAACCGATAACCGGTTCATATATTCAGAAAAACAATTATTTCATAGCTTCCCCATAAATCAAACACATTTTTTCC
>Ga0180732_1002395_pt1 | contig 10047 bp, 19 predicted proteins | sample KR11_01MetaG_FD_148674 | JGI IMG/M metagenome (GOLD analysis project Ga0180732, IMG submission 148674) | Groundwater microbial communities from the Olkiluoto Island deep subsurface site, Finland - KR11_0.1 MetaG | ecosystem: Environmental > Aquatic > Deep subsurface > Groundwater | place...
TTAGTTCTCTTATTGAGAAAATTATGAGATTATATTTTTAAACTCCAGGCCAGTTTTTACTAATAAAAGGGGATAAATAATGCTCTTAACATCAAATGAACTTGAAATTCTCATTCATTACTATACGTCTTATGAGGTTCATGATAGATATAAAGCCCCTGCTGTTAAGGAGGCCATTACGTTTCTTGTAATTTCTGGGGTAATAGAACCCCTTGATCCAGGATGTTTGGATGGTCACTATAGGGTGACAGAAAAGGGTAAGGTTTGGGTAAGGGCCATCCTCAACAGATCTATTCCTCAGCCGAAGGAGAGGCCATCTCTCCCTTGCTTTGTTTGTGGAAAACCAGCAACGAATATAAACTTTGAACTTAGTAGGTTCGCTTGTGAAGATCATCAGGAAATAAATTTTCAAGAGAAGCCGAAGTGCTGGTGTAAATATACAAAAATTAAACCCGATGGGATTTATACGGTAGTTGAGCGAATTGGGAATAATTTTGGGGATATGCTTTGTCCTTTAAGGTTTTGTCCTCAGTGCGGGAGGAAACTTTAAATGTCACCCAAATCAATGATTGAGAAGATGGAAGAAGCAGCAGGGATCAGTCAGCCTGAACCTGAGATGCCCTATAAGAAGGGAGAATATATCAAGTCTGGGGAAACGGCGAGAGAATGGACTGGACCGAGACCGTGGAGGGAGAAGCAGTCGGGGAACGCCCTGAGGGAAGCTGTAATGGGGTCCTCAGACGCTATAACTCGTGTTGCAAGATTGAGGAAGAAAAAGGAGGAGGCAATGGCATGAACGAATTAAGAGATGTTAAAAAGATGACTGATACGGAGAGGCAGGTAGAATCTGCGATAGAGGTTCAAAGGAGATCGAAGAATTGCCTTGTTGACATAGAAAATATACTCAAGAGGTGGAATTGTAGGATTGAACCGGTTATGACACTTACCTCGCAGGGTGTTCAAACGGCTTATGGTATTTCGCCCATGATGGCGGTAAAGATACAGTGAGTCGAAGCCCAAACAATCTGGTTCTTTTGGTGACTCGTTGTGGATGCATGAGATGGTTTGAACCTGAGAGTTCTCAAGATAAAGATTTCATCAGGATTGCTTTATTTCCAGACCCCCCCTCTGGAGTTTTCTGTAAGGAGTGGGAACCATCCGAAGTTTTAAAGGTTAAATATCGGCAATTCAGGTTTGATCATTTACAAGGAAGATATCCCAAAGAATATCCCGTTTACCTTGAGGAGTTGGAATAAATGAACCGAACTCCCGTTAAATCCTCCTTTATCGACTCCATTGGCTACGAGGGCGACACCTTAGAAGTTGCCTATAAGGACGGGGGACTGTATAAATATACAGGTGTTTCGGTTGACCTGTATCAGTCTGTTATGGGTGCTGAGTCTATAGGGAAGGCATTAAAGGAGCAAGTTTTGAAGGGGGAATTTGATGTGGAGAAAATAGAACTGGAGATTGGTGAGGCCGAATGATAAGTTTCTGCAAGAATTGTAAGTTTTGGACAGATCAGACTGTATGTGGAGAAATAAACAAACGTCGATGTAAGGAGATGGAAGATAGGGATTTTTTATGGAATGAGGCGTATGACCAAGAAGGTTTATTCACAGAACCAGATTTTGGTTGTGTCTTGTTTCAGCCGAAGGAATAAGAATGATCGATAAAGAACTAACCCTTGAGCAAAAAGTAAAGGAGTGCCGGAGAGTGATCGAGTCATTCCTTTATTTTATCAATCAATACATCTTCATCGAGGATAAAGAGAAAAAGATTGCGATTAAACTTAAACTCTGGCCGGAGCAAGCAAAGATTATTCCTTCTTTTATTGAGTCAATGCTTTTAATCATCCTGAAAGCTCGGCAATTGGGATTGACTTGGCTGACCGCAGCTTTTGTACTTTGGCAGGTTATCAGAAATCAGTTGTATTTGGCCGTCGTTATTTCAGTGACAGAGGAATTAAGCATCGAGTTTCTGGATCGTGTTTATTTTATCATGGACAGATTGCCAGTTTGGTTAAAGCCACCCGTTAAAACCCGCACCAAACAGGTGCTTGAATTTCAGCACGCCAATGGACTTGTCAGCACGATTAAAAGTTTACCAACTACCGAAATGGGAGCTCAATCCAAGACTCCGAACTTGCTGATAATGGACGAAACATGTAAAAATAGGATGGCAAAGGCTATCTTTAATGCTTCTTATCCTGGTATTGAGGGGGCGAAAGGTCAGGTAATTATCGTATCCAATGCCATTAAAGAGGGATCGGGCTGGATGTTTACTCGCGATCTCTTTATTTCCTCTATGCGTGGCCTGAATAAGTTTAAACGGATATTCCTTCCCTGGAATGCCCATCCAGATAGACCGGAAGATTTCAAAGTCCAGATGATCTCCTCCGGGATGACCGAGCGAGATGTAAACGAGAACTATCCAGAGAACGAAGAGGAGGCCATTACAGATAGAAACATCAAAGGCGTCTACTATGCTAAACAGATGGCCGATGCGAGGAAGGAAGGAAGGATATGCGCCGTTCCTCATTCGGAAGGTCACGAAGTTTATACCGCTTGGGACTTAGGGCTTTCTGGGACTGAGGATGTGATGTCGATCTTATTTTTCCAACAGATCGGGAGAGAATATAGATTCATAGATTATTGTGAAGATTTTGGAATGGGTTTGGCTCATTATGCAAAGATATTAAAAGAAAAACCCTATGTCTATGGAGATCATTATTTCCCTCACGACGTTGCGAAACGGGAAATGGGTGGAGAAACCGATGTGGCATTGACTCGAAAAGAAACGGCGGAAAACCTTGGAATTGAACCCATTATCACTGTAAAAAAGGGGAAGGATACCCAGGCGATTATGAACGGGATCGAGATGGTCAGAAACGTTCTTAGTCAGTGTTGGTTTGATGAAAAAAAATGTGCCAAACTCATTATCGCCTTAGAATCATTTCGTTCTGAATGGGATGAAGAGAAAGAGACGTTAGCAAATAAGCCATGCCATAACTGGGCGAGCAACCCCGCAGATGCGATGAGGTGCTTCGCAGTTGGATATCAATCGAAAGTTCAGTCAATGCCGTTTGAGAGGCCGAGAAGGGATTATGTTGTTGCGGGCGGATTAGCTTATCTGGGGAATTAGGAGAAGGAGATATCGATGGAACGAAATATTCACGATGAAGTTTACTGGACAAAAGAACAACAAGAGGTTCATCTGAAGGGTGTTCGATCAAGTGAATTATTAAGTTGTCCATTTTGTGGATTGCCCGTAGAACCCATAGAGGAAACCGTTTGTGATTTAACGATAAGATGCCGTCCATGCCGACTAACCATGAACGAAAACAATCGTTCAAAAGGAAACAAATGTCTCACTGAGCGATGGAATAGAAGGGAAATATAACAATGAATCTACCGCAAGCAATGAATGGGCGAGTAGCCAAGAAGTTAAGAAAACTCTCACAAAGAAACTTTTATAAGGATTTCAAATTGGCATTGGCGGTTCTATTTGAAATGACCTTATGGGAAAGGTGCAAATTCTGCTACGTAATAATCTTTAAACGGCCATGGGAATAAAGGCATGATAGAGACTGAATTCAAGAAACCCTTGACATTCTTAAAAAAAGAGATTATGGTGAAGAATGACGAAGTTGTCAGGGTTCCAAAGGACAAAGTAATTAAGACGTTAAAAATACTTGAAGGCTTGAAGAGAACACTGTTGGAGTCAATAAAACATGCGTGAAATTATTGCTCCGCTACCAGATTTAACAGATGTTGACATAGAGGTAGTAAAAGAATCTCTTCGTGCTGCCAAGTTGAAGCCAGATAATCCTGATATTATGACTGCCGAGGATTATCGCAATTGGCGCATACAAGAAGGTCTAAGCAAACCACAAAAGCATTCAATTTTATTTTTATTAATTAAATACATTTATTTTATTCCTTTAAAAACACTAAAGGGACTTGGGAGAAAACTTCAGAAACAGTTAAGTGGAAAAGGTGAGTAGGAGAGTCATGTCTTTAGGTGATTTAAAGTGGGAAGCCACCAAAATTATAGGCCCTCCACTTAGGATTTTTTTAGAAGGTGATAAAATAGTCGGTGTGTCGTTTGATAAAGAATCCACAAAATTTGTTAAGGAACAGATTAAACACAAGGGGAGAATTGGTAAATTTAAAAAGATTTTTAGTAAACTTCCCGAAGGGAGAATAAAAATAAAATTAGTCTAACAAAGAACGCCTAAATTCCAAGATAATAAACGGAAACCTAAAGGCCAACATTGGGACGACCAAATCCCAGCGTTGGCCTTTTTTATTTTGTACAGGATGAATTAATGGCAAGATCAAAATGGTCTAATAAAAAATATTCTAATCTGAAAGTATATTTTCCAAATAAAAATCAGATGAAATACTGGAAAAGATTTAGGAATTTATTAAAGAAGGTTAATATTTAATGGCAAAGACAAAAAGAGATATTGAGAATGACGCCCGTACCCACGAGGATAAGATACTTGCAGAAGCCAGAGATCGACTAAGGAAGGCGATGGAGGACGACGACGAGAATCGCAAACTTGCCTTAGAGGATCTGCAATTTATCGGGATTGAGGGTGCTCAGTGGCCTGCCTCTATCCGTGCAGAACGAGAAGCGGATGGTAGGCCCTGCATAACCGTCAATACCTTTCCTACCTTTATCGATCAGGTTGTTGGCGATCAGCGAATGAATCGTCCTTCAATTAAAGTTATTCCGGTGGATGATAAAGCTGATGTAGCCATAGCTCAGATATTAGGAGGCTGGATTAAACACGTTCAGCAAGTATCTCAAGCCGATACTGCGATAGATCACGGTTTTGAACATGCGGTGGCTTGTGGGTATGGAGCCATGAGGGTTGTTACGGAATATGTAAGTGATGATTCATTTGACCAGGATGCCCGCATTAAGAAGATTGATAATGCCCTGGCTGTCTTTTGGGGAAAACATTCGGAGTACGATTGTTCGGATGCTCTCTATTGTTTCATCATCACTGACATGGACAAGGATGAATTTAAAGAGACACACGGCCATGACTCCATGCCGTTTAACCAGGCAGACAGTCAATTTATAGAAGGTTGGTGTACCGACAAAACCGTCAGGGTTGCTGAATATTTTGTCAAGGAACCAGTTGTTAAAACAATTTACCAACTGGCCGATGATAGGATCGTTGAAAAACTGGAAAAGGGAGACGTTGTAGTTAAAAAGAGAAAGGTTAATGCGTATAAAATCAAGTGGTATCTTTTGTCCGGTAATAAGATTGAGGATGAAAAGGAATGGGTTGGGAAGAAATACATTCCCGTTATTCCGATTTGGGGGAAAGAATTAAATGTCGGTGGAAAGCGAAAAATCAGGGGATTGATCCGAAATGCTAAGGACCCTAAACGGATGAATAATTATTTTGTATCGTTGGATACCGAACAGGTAGGTCTGGCTCCAAAAACCCCTTACCTTGCGACACCCAAACAAATAGCTGGTCACGAAACACAGTGGAAAGAAGCCCATAAGAAAAACTTTCCGTATTTATTGGTAAACCCAGATGAAAAAGCTCCTGGGTGGCCTCATCGTGAACCTCCTCCTCAAGTATCCTCGGCAATGGTGGAGAAGATTCAAGAGACAGACCAACAGGTACGGGATACGATGGGATTACAAAGAGCCTCACTTGGAATGCAGAGCAACGAAAGGTCTGGGGTTGCTATCCAAGAACGGAAAAAGGAAGGCGATGTTGGGACGTTTGCCTTTATTGATAACCTTGCTCGATCCATTGAACACCTTGGCCGAGTCCTGATCGATGTAGCACCGGGGATATTGGACACAGAAAGAATCATCCGGTTGGGGTTAGAAGGCGGGTTACAAAAGTTTGAGGCAATAAATATTGAAACCACTCCCGAAGGGCCAATTGTAAACGATCTATCTATTGGCACTTACGATGTCGTTGTCACGGTTGGACCGTCCTTTACCACACAGAGGACGGAAGCAAGACAGTCGATGGGTGAATTCATTCAGTATTATCCCGATGCCGCTCCTTTAATCGGCGATCTATATGCGAAGTCTATGGATTGGCCTGGTGCTGACGAAATGGCGGAAAGGTTAGAATTTCTACTTCCGCCTGAAATAAGAGAAAAGAAAGAACGGGAGGCGGCTGAAAGGGGTGGTACAAGGTTACCTCCTTCACCTTCCCCTCCTTCAGCCCCTTCGCCGCCTCCCCCTCCTCCTGATCCGTTATTGGAAGCAAAGTTGCAAGAGGCAGGATTAGGACTTCAGGTACTTCAGATAAAGATTGAACAGGAGAAGGTTAAACTTCAAGGATTGGAGATTGATAATAGGATGAAGATCGCTGGAGGACAAAAGACACCGGCTCAAATACCAACAAGAGGAGAAGGTGGCCCCGTCAAGGAAGATCAACCCTATTTGGTAGGAGAGAAGGGGCCGGAGGTTATAGTTCCAGAATCAGATGGAACCGTTATTCCCAATGATTATGATTATGCAGGTTATATCGCCAAATATGGAGTTCCAGATCAGTCAAAAGGGCAACATTTAACCGATGAGTTTAAGTTGCCTAACCATATTACATTCTCAGATGGAAGTATTTATTCGACACCAGAAACACCAGGTGGTCACTGGGAAACAGATCAAGTGGGTAAATGGTCTTATACTCCATCCGATTTTGTTTTGTCACAACATGGTGCCGAGAAATTAACGGATTATTTTAATAAATTTGAACCAAATGCAGTTTTGAATTTACCAAGAACAGGAGAATAATATGCCTGTAAAAATCACTAATGAGGACTTGGCTTATATCGCCGGTGTTCTTGATAGCGATGGTTATATTGGATTGGGAAGACAAAGGGAAAATAGGCGTCGTGGTGATGTAACAAGAAAGTTATAAACCGATGGTTGTGGTTACACAAGCTCAACCAGAAGCGGTTGATTTTATTAAAAATCTTTTTGGGGGAAGTTACGGAATAAGTAGACAACAAAACAATAATCATAGACCCTTATATAGATGGGGATGTTACGGAAATATAACAACATCTGATTTTTTGAGAATTGTAGAACCTTACTTAAAAATAAAAAAGAAATAAGCATAATTGGTTATCGAATTTTGTGATGTGAGAAAAAAAGCGATTGAGAACAAAATTGTTTTAAGAAACGATAATGGTAAATTCAGGAAGGGTAGTAGTAAAAATACTTATACTGGTGTCGAATTAAAATTATGGAAACAAGTATTGGAACTGAATCAAACAGGAGGGATTCACAATGAGTCCGGTTAATATCAAAAAAGTTGACGGTTATAGGGTCAGTACACCTTCGGGCGTAAAAAGTAAGGGTACAACGAAAGAAAAGGCTGAATCACAGGAGCGCCTTTTGAATGCGGTGGACCACGGATGGAAACCGACAGGGAAATCCGCGAAGACTGGTAATGCCCTAAGAGATGCGGTCATGGGGTCATCGAGTGCTGTTACCCGTGTGGCCAAGGCGAAGAAAAAGGTTAAATAGGTATGGTAATTCACAAAATGACTATTTCAGTAATGGATAACGGTCAGATCGAAGTGTTAGGGATACCGGGGAACTTGGAGTCTGCCCTTTTTTTAATCCATAATTTGACAAGAATAGTAGTCGAGTATCATCTTGATAGGGTAATAAAGGAGAGGGTCATGTTGCAATATCAGCAACACGAACCGGAATCGGTATTGATGAATTAGGGAGGGTGCTATGCCAGAATTAATCGACATGAAATTGCCAAAAAAGACGAAAGAGGAATTAAAAAAAGAAGGTTTGGTTCAAACGCCTACGGCCAATCAAGAACAATGGCCATATGGTTTGGAGATTCGGTTTGAAAAAGAGGAAATTGATAAGATGCCCCCCTTAATAAACTATAAAATAGGAGATGGGGTGATAATTCAGGCCGAAGCTCGTGTTACTTCAATTAGTATGTCGGAGCGACAGAGTGGGGAGGAAGATCACTCGATGAGCATCCAGATTGAAAAGATTTCTGTTGAACCGATGATAAAAAAGAAACCAGAGCAAATGAGTATGAAGGAATATAAAGCAATGAGGATGGGAAAGTAGTGAACAAGATTTTATTTCAAACTGAGGATGGTAAGGTTTTTCTCATTAAGGAGATAGATAAGTTGTTTCACGGAAAGGTAACTACTCATTTCGCCCATGGAACGCCCAAGAAGATTGAAAAAAACGAGGTTGAAGATATTGTCTTAAAGGATTTTTAAAAACTGAATAAGTAGCCTTATCCTGAAACGAGGGCAATTGCCAGACGTAAAAATCTGGTGGTTGCCCTTTTTTTTAACCTTAACCCGACTGGTCGAGATACCAGGCACAGGCTTAGGAGGCCCGCAAACATGGAAAAAATAAACGAAGAAAAAACAGTTGAAGAAAAAAAGATTGAGGACGTAGCAATCATCCCCGTGATCCTCAATACGGTGGACGACCCTAATAATCTTTCGGTGAGCTCAATTTCACCGCTACCTGAAAAAGCAGATGAAGTAGTGAAGACCGAAGAAGAAGAAAGGGAAACACCGGTCATTCCCAAAACAGAGAAGAAGGAAGAGAAGAAAGAAGAGAAAAAAGAAACTTCCGAAGAAATTCTGCCAGAGAAGAAGGTTGAAGAAAAACCACCGAGAGAGAAAGATGCGGTGCAGAAACGGATTGATGAGATTACCAAAAAGCGACGTGAAGCGGAAAGAGAACGTGATTGGGAGCGAACAAAACGTCTTGAACTGGAAGTAGAGTTGAAGACGGTCAAGAGTGCTATCCCGCAGGCAGATAAGCCAAAGGTAGAAAACTTCGAGACTGAGGCTGATTTCCTTGAGGCCCTTGCCGACTGGAAGGTTGAACAAAAGTTCCGAACGAAAAGCGAGGAAGTCTCAAAAGAAACAGCAACGGTAGATGAAAAAAAAGTGATTGACGAAACCTATCAGGAACTTGATGACAAGATGGAAAAAGGACGCACGAAATATGCCGATTTTAACGAACTCGTCCTTGATGAAGACCTCAAGATTTCTGAGGCGATGGTTGAAGCGATCCTCATTTCAGATACCGCAGAAGATGTTCTCTATTATCTCGGAAAACACCCGGAAGAAGCCGCCGATATTGCGAAACTTTCGCCTCTCAAGGTCGCTCACGAACTTGGAAAAATAGAGGAGAGACTTAAAGCTCCTCCACCTAAAAAAAGAACAACTAATGCGCCTGAACCTATAACTCCGGTGAAAACTACGGGGGTTACTGAACAGGACCCAAGTAATATGCCACCAAGAGAATATAGGGCATGGCGAGAGAGGAATAAAGGTTAAAAATTATGGCTACATTACTAAATCCATCAATAATTGCAAAAGAATCATTAATGCAGTTAGTCAACAGTATGGCAATGGGAAGACACGTCCATACTGCATACAAGAACGAATTTGTGAAGGTTGGTTCGCAAATCACGATTCGTAAACCCAACAAGTTTAGAGTAACAGATGATATAACACTTGTTGAGTCAACTATTTTCGAACCATCGACCTCTATCACGATGTCAACCCAGTCTCATGTGGCCTGGAAGTTCACCTCCGTAGAACTTACCCAGACTATTGAAGAGTACAGCAAAAGATATATTCAGCCTGCCGCTCTGGCTCTTGCAAATGGTCGGGATGCTGCTCTTTGTGGGCTTTACTCAGATGTTTATAATGCGGTAGGTACGCCTGGGACGACACCGGCTACCTTTTTGGCTTTAGGTAATGCACAGACAAGACTTGATGATGAGGCTGTTCCATCTGATTCTCGTGTCGGTATTCTGAATCCTGCTGCAAACTGGGCGTTGGCTGACGGTCTCAAGGGAACTTTCGCCCAGAACGTAGCGAAGGACATTATCACTAAGGGGTTCCTTGGACAGATTGCTAACCTGGCCCTTTACACGGATCAGAACGTGGTTCGTCATACTACGGGTCATTTTACCTCTGGTGCAACCCCTTTAAAGGATGGGGCTTCGGTAGATGGTGCCACCACGATTGTAACAAAAGGATG
>Ga0180732_1002396_pt1 | contig 10044 bp, 13 predicted proteins | sample KR11_01MetaG_FD_148674 | JGI IMG/M metagenome (GOLD analysis project Ga0180732, IMG submission 148674) | Groundwater microbial communities from the Olkiluoto Island deep subsurface site, Finland - KR11_0.1 MetaG | ecosystem: Environmental > Aquatic > Deep subsurface > Groundwater | place...
TGTATCATTGGCACTACGGCCATCTGCGCAACTTCAACTGGATGTCGCAGATCGTTTCGGCGGTGTTCCCCGTGTTGCTGGTGATCTATCTGGCTTGGGCACGGCGCCGCATCATGAATGGGGAGGAGAGCGATAAATGACGCAGTATTTCGACAAGCATGTGTTCTTCTGCACCAACCAGCGCGAGGACGGCAGCGACTGCTGTAACAACCACGGTGCGCAGAAGGCGCGCGACTACGTGAAGGACAAGGTCAAGGCGTTGGGCATCTCGGACCGACAGAACAAGATCCGCATCAATTCCGCCGGATGTCTGGACCGTTGCGACGATGGTCCGGTGCTGGTGATCTATCCCGAAGGCACCTGGTACACCTTCGTCGACGAGAGCGATCTGGACGAGATCATCGAGGAGCATCTGCAGCATGGCCGTGTGGTGGAGCGTTTGAAGATCTGATGGCAGTCGTATTGAAAAGCTTTGATCTGCAGGGCCCGGCAGGGCGGCTCGAAGGCGTGGCGCATCTGCCGGAGGGTGAACTGCGCGCGATCGCCGTGGTGGCGCATCCCTTACCCACTATGGGCGGCACGATGGAGAACAAGGTGGCGATGACGCTGGCCAAGACCTTCGCCGACATGGGCTGCGCATCCTTCCGCTTCAACTTTCGCGGTGTCGGCGCGAGCGACGGCGAATTCACAGGCGGCGACGGCGAGACTGAAGACCTGATCGCGGTGGTGCGCTATGCGCAGGAGCAATTCGGCGGCGAACTGCCGCTGGTGTTGTCCGGTTTTTCTTTCGGCGGCTATGTCGCGGCGCGCGCCGCGCAGCGCTTGCAACCGCGACACTTGATCCTGGCCGCGCCTGCCGTCGGGCGTTTCGCGATGCCGGCCGTATCGGCCGACACATTGGTCGTACACGGTGAGCATGATGATGTGGTGCCGCTGGCTGATGCGCTGGAATGGGCGCGGCCGCAGCATCTGCCCATTGTGGTATTGCCGGCAGCAGAACATTTCTTCCACGGTCGGCTGACACAATTGCGCGATATCGTGAAGAAACATTTTTCCGGAGTTGAATTGTGAATCCAGTCATACAGGCCAAAGGTCTGCAAAAATCCTACGGCGGCCACCGCGTGGTGGACGGGCTCGATCTGTCCATCCACAAGGGCGAATGTTTCGGGCTACTCGGCCCCAACGGCGCGGGTAAGACCACCACGCTGCGCCTCCTGCTGGGACTGATCGCGCCGGATGCAGGCACGGCCACGCTGCTCGATCTGCCGGTGCCGCAGGCCGCGCGCGAGGCGCGCATCAAAGTGGGCGTGGTGCCGCAGATGGACAACCTCGACCCGGACTTCACCGTGGCGGAGAATCTGCTGGTGTACGGGCGCTATTTCGGCATGCCGGACAGCGAGATCGAGGCACGCATCCCGGACTTGCTCGAATTCGCCAGCCTCACCAGCAAGCGCGACGCGAAAGTGCCGACGCTGTCAGGCGGCATGAAACGTCGCCTGACGCTGGCGCGCGCACTGGTGAACGATCCCGATGTGGTGTTCCTCGACGAGCCAACCACCGGTCTCGACCCGCAGGCGCGCCACCTGATCTGGCAGCGTCTTAATGCGCTGACACAACAGGGCAAGACGCTGTTGCTCACCACTCACTTCATGGACGAAGCCGAGCGCCTGTGTCACCGCCTGGCAGTGATGGACAACGGCAAGCTCATCAGCCAGGGCTCGCCGCGCGAACTGATCGAAAGCAACATCGAGCCGCAGGTGGTGGAGGTGTTCGGCGAGACGGCCGGGCAATGGGCGAGCGAGCATACCGCAAAGTATGCGCAGCGTCATGAAGTCAGTGGCGAGTCGGTGTTCTGCTACGTGCACGATGCGCAGCCGCTGGTGGCGCACTTGCAGGCGCAGAGCGTGCTGCGCTATCTGCATCGTCCGGCGAATCTGGAAGACGTGTTCCTCAAATTGACCGGCAGGGAGATGAGGGAATGAGTATGAGTCATTTTGCATTGCCGACTTTGACGTTGCGTTTCTTCCCCATCTGGCGCAGGCAATGGCTGGTGTGGCGCAAGGTCGCCGTGCCCGCCATCCTCGGGCATCTGGCCGATCCGGTGATCTATATGCTGGGTCTGGGTTACGGTCTGGGCAGCCTGTTGCCAGAGATGGGCGGTACTTCCTACATCGCTTTCCTCGCGGCCGGCACACTGTGCTACAGCAGCATGAACAGCGCCAGTTTCGAATCACTGTACGGCGCATTCGCCCGTATGCACGAGCAGCGCACCTGGGAAGCGATTATGAACACGCCGGTGACGCTGGATGACATCGTGCTGTCGGAGATTCTCTGGTCGGCGACCAAGAGCCTGATGTCGGGCGTGGCCGTGCTCATCGTCATCTGGATACTCGGCCTGTCGGATTCGCTGATGTCTTTGTGGATGATCCCGCTGGTGTTGCTCATTGGCCTGACCTTCGCCGCGGTCGGTCTGATCATGACCGCGCTGGCACCCGCCTACGACTTCTTCATGTACTACTTCACGCTGGTCATCACACCGATGATGCTACTATGCGGCGTCTTTTTCCCGGTCACTCAGCTGCCGGAGGCATTGCAGGCGCTTGCCGCCGCCTTGCCGTTGACGCATGCGGTGGATCTGGCGCGTCCCTTGATGAAGGGTGAGGTGCCGGCGCAGGCGGTTTTCCATATCGGCGTGCTGCTGACCTATGCGCTGGTCGGGTTCTATATTTCTCTGGTTCTGTTCAGACGTAGATTGTCGAGGTAATCAAAATGTTGTGGCTGAAAGCATTCCATATATTTTTCGTGGTCAGCTGGTTCGCCGGCTTGTTCTATCTGCCGCGCATTTTCGTCAACCACGCGATGGCGGAAGAAGCGGCGGTGAAGGAGCGCTTCAAGCTGATGGAGCGCAAGCTGTACAAGTTCGTCACGCCCATCGGTGCGCTGGCCGTGATCACCGGCCTGTGGTTGTGGTTCGGTTACGGTTTTTCCGGCGGCTGGTTGCATGCCAAGACCGCCTTTGTGGTCGGTCTGGTCGTCTATCATTTTTACTGCGGTCATCTGGTGAAGGTGTTCGCGGAAGACCGCAATGTGCGCAGTCACGTGTGGTTCCGTTTCTTCAATGAAGTGCCGGTGCTGGTGTTGCTGGCGGTCGTCATCCTCGTTGTCGTGAAGCCTTTCTAACATGCCTGATTTCTTTGCCACCTGTCCACGCGGACTGGAAAGACTCCTCGCCGAAGAGCTGGGCTCGTTCGGTGCTACCGCCGTGAAATCGACAGACGGCGGCGTCGGCTTCTCGGGTGACTGGCCGACCTGCTATCGCATCAATCTGCAAAGCCGTCTCGCGTCGCGCATCCTGTGGCGCGTGCAGGCGCCAACGACGTACCGCAACGAACAGGATGTGTATCAGGCTGCCTACGATCTGCCGTGGACGCGCTGGTTCGATGTGCAGCACACCATTCTGGTTAAGGTCACGGCGATCAAGAGTCCGCTGACCAGCCTGGAGTTCATCACGCTTAAGATCAAGGACGCGGTGTGCGACAAGTTCCGCGCCGAGAAGAAGGAGCGGCCCAGCGTGGCCAAGCTGGAACCGGATATGCGCATCCACGCTTTCTTCGAGGGCGACAAGTTCACGCTGTATCTGGATACCTCGGGCGAGGCGCTTTACAAGCGCGGCGTGCGCACCCATACCAACATCGCGCCGCTGCGCGAGAATCTGGCGGCTGGCATCTTGAAGATGACCGGCTGGCAGCCGGGCATCCCTTTGCTCGATCCGATGTGCGGCAGCGGCACTTTCCTGATCGAGGCGGCGCAGATGTCGCTCAACATCCAGCCCGGCATCGCGCGCCATTTTGCTTTCGAAAAACTGAAGAACTTCGATGCCAAGACCTGGCAAGCGATGCGCGAAGCCGCTATCGCGGCGCAGAAGCCGGTATGTGAGTTGCCGCTGCACGGCAGCGATCTGTACGGTGATGCCTTGGTGGCTGCCCATCAGAATCTGGAAGAAGCGGGCATACGCGAGACAGTGGATCTGAAGCAGTGCAATGTGTTGGAAGCATCCCCGCCGGAGAAGGAAGGCATCCTCGTCGCCAATCTGCCCTACGGCGAACGTATGGGTGACGAGGACGAACTGGCCGAGTTGTATCCGCAGCTGGGCGATGCGTTGAAAAAGAAGTTCGGCGGTTGGAGCGCCTATTTGTTCACAGGCGATCTACGTATCGCCAAATTGATGCGATTGACGCCATCCAAACGCACGCCGCTGTTCAACGGTGCCATCGAGTGCCGCTTGTTCGAATACAAGATCGTCAGCGGTAGCAACCGCAAATAAAAAAGCCGCCTTCAAGGCAGCTTTTTTCCGGGCCGTGCAGCATCAGGTCAGTTTCATGTGTTCGGTGCCGCTCATCACGTCGCGGTCCTTGGTCTCCGAGCTTTCCAGTTTGATACGCAGACGCAGGTCGTTGACCGAGTCGGCGTTCTTCAATGCTTCCTCGTAGCTGATCATGCCGGCTTCGTGCAGGTCGTACAGCGCCTGGTCGAAGGTCTGCATGCCGATCTCGCGCGACTTGCCCATCACTTCCTTGATCTGGTGCACCTCGCCCTTGAAGATGAGGTCGGAGATCAGCGGCGAGTTGAGCAGGATCTCGAACGCGGCGGCCCGGCCCTTGCTGTCCTTTTTGGGGATCAGCCGTTGCGAGATGAGTGCTTTGACGTTGAGCGACAGGTCCATCAACAATTGCTCGCGGCGTTCTTCCGGGAAGAAGTTGATGATGCGATCCAGCGCTTGGTTGGCACTGTTGGCATGCAGCGTGGCCATGCACAGGTGGCCGGTCTCGGCGAAGGCCACCGCGTATTCCATCGTTTCGCGGTCACGGATCTCGCCGATCAGGATCACGTCGGGTGCCTGGCGCAGGGTGTTCTTCAGCGCATTGTGCCAGTTGTCGGTATCCACCCCGACTTCGCGGTGGGTGATGATGCACTTCTGGTGTTCATGCACGTATTCGACCGGGTCTTCGATGGTGATGATGTGACCCTGGCTGTTGAAGTTGCGGTAGCCGATCATGGCTGCCAGCGTGGACGATTTGCCGGAGCCGGTGCCGCCGACCAGGATCACCAGTCCGCGTTTGGTGAGCGTGACTTCTTTCAGCACGTCCGGCAGGCGCAATTCTTCGAAGGTCGGGATCTTGGTGGTGATAGTACGCAACACCATGCCGACCTTTTGCTGCTGCATGAACACGTTGACACGGAAGCGCCCGATACCGGGCGGGCTGATGGCGAAGTTGCATTCGTGCGTCGCTTCGAATTCGGCGGCCTGGCGGTCGTTCATGATGCTGCGCGCCAGTTCCTGCGTGTGCTGCGGGGACAGGATCTGATTGGACACCGGCGTCATCTTGCCGTCCACCTTGAATGCCGGCGGGAAGCCGGCGGTGACGAACAAGTCGGACGCTTTCTGCGAAATCATGCCTTTCAGCAGATTGTGTACGAGTTCGGTAGCCTGACTTCTTTCCATGTGCTTCTCCTGATTCGGTGATGCTCTGCGCTGACTTAAGCGGGGAACAGATCCTTGTTGGCCGCCTTGCTGCGTGCTTCGCCCGATGAGACGACACCGCGTTTGACCAGATCGGTCAGACACTGGTCCAGCGTCTGCATGCCGATGTTGCCGCCGGTCTGGATGGCGGAATACATCTGCGGTACTTTCGCTTCGCGGATCAGGTTACGGATGGCGGGGGTGCAGATCATGATCTCGTGCGCGGCAGCACGGCCTGCGCCGTCCTTGGTCTTGAGCAGGGTCTGCGAGATCACGGCGCGCAGTGATTCGGACAGCATCGCGCGCACCATCTCCTTCTCGTCGGCGGGGAACACGTCGATGATACGGTCGATGGTCTTGGCGGCGGAGCTGGTATGCAGCGTGCCGAACACCAAGTGACCGGTCTCGGCAGCGGACATGGCGAGGCGGATGGTCTCCAAGTCGCGCATCTCGCCGACCAGGATCACGTCCGGGTCTTCACGCAGCGCGCTGCGCAAAGCGTTGTTGAACGACAGCGTGTGTGGGCCGACTTCGCGCTGGTTGATCAGACATTTCTTGGATTCGTGCACGAATTCGATCGGATCTTCCACGGTCAGGATGTGGCCCATCTCGCTCTCGTTGATGTGGTTCACCATCGCCGCCAGCGTGGTCGATTTACCCGAGCCGGTCGGGCCGGTGACCAGCACCATGCCGCGCGGGTTCTCGGCGATGGTCTTGAAGATGGGGGGCGCGTTCAGGTCTTCCAGTGACAGGATCTTGGAAGGAATGGTACGCATGACCGCACCGGCGCCGCGATTCTGGATGAAGGCGTTGACACGGAAACGGGCTAGATTGGGGACTTCGAAGGAGAAGTCGACTTCCTTGTTCTCCTCGTAATGTTTGCGCTGCCCGTCGTTCATGATGTCATACATCATGGCGTGCACTTCCTTGTGCTCCATGGCCGGCAGGTTGATACGGCGCATATCGCCGTGCACGCGGATCATCGGAGGCAAACCGGCAGAGAGGTGCAAGTCGGAAGCTTTGTTCTTCACGCCGAAGGCGAGCAGTTCGGTGATATCCATATATAATTCCCCAGTCGTTAAACAACCGCCAATATCGTGCAGGCCGCCGGATTATGACTGCAATCCTTTCCAACTTGCAAGCCGTGAAGCGGGCTGTAACAGAAGCCTCGATAGCGGCAGGTCGTCCCCGCGACGCGGTGCATCTGCTGGCGGTCAGCAAGACTTTTCCGGCCGAAGCCGTACGCGAGGCATACCAGGCCGGACAGACCGCTTTCGGCGAGAACTATCTGCAAGAAGCGCTGGACAAGATCGGGGCGCTGCGTGACTTGCCACTGGAATGGCATTTCATCGGACCGATACAGAGCAACAAAACACGAGCTATCGCCGAGCATTTCGACTGGGTGCATGGTGTCGACCGGCTGAAGGTCGCCGAACGCTTGTCGGCGCAACGCCCTGAATCCATGCCGCCTTTGAATATCTGCCTGCAGGTCAATGTGAGCGGCGAGGCGAGCAAGAGCGGTGTGGCACCGCAAGAGGTCTTGCAGCTGGCAGGTGAGGTCGTACGGTTGCCTCGATTGAAGTTGCGTGGTCTCATGGCGATCCCCGCGCCGGTTGATGATCCGTTGTTGCAGCGTGCACCGTTCGTGCAGATGCGCGAATTGCTGGCGGTATTGAATGCGCAGGGCATGCAAATGGACACGCTCTCGATGGGCATGTCGCATGACTTTGCAGTGGCGATACAGGAAGGCGCAACCATCGTGCGCGTGGGCACCGCGATCTTCGGTGCCAGAAACTACGGAGGCGAACAATGAACATCTGTTTTGTCGGTGGCGGCAATATGGCGACGGCCCTGATCGGTGGCATGCTCAAGCGCGGCTATTCCCCGTCCAAGGTCCGCGTGGTCGAGGTGGATGAGGCGCGTTGCTTGAAGCTGCATCACGATTTCGTGGTGCGCGCCACGACAGACATGAGTGATGCGGTCCCGTTCAGCGAGATCATTCTGCTGGCCGTGAAGCCGCAGCAGATGCAGAGCACCTGCCGCAACCTGGCACCGCTGCTGACCGGGCAGATGGTCATCTCCATCGCGGCCGGCATCCGTGCGCATGACATCGCCCGCTGGCTGGGTACCGGCAACATCGTGCGCGCCATGCCCAACACGCCGGCATTGATCCGGCACGGCGTGGCCGGTCTGTACGCGCTGGAAGCGGTGAGCGCCGCCAGCCGCGAGCGCGCCGAGGCGATCATCGAAGCGGTCGGCACCAGTTTGTGGGTGGAGGAAGAATCCATGCTGGATAGCGTGACGGCCATCTCGGGCAGCGGCCCAGCCTATGTGTTCTATTTCATCGAAGCGATGGAGCAGGCGGCACAGGAGCTGGGGCTGGATGCATTCCAATCGCGGCAATTGGTGCTGGACACCTTCATCGGCGCAGCCAAGCTGGCAGAGAGCAGCCAGCAGGATATCGCCACGCTGCGTGCCAATGTGACCTCGAAGAACGGCACGACCGAGCGTGCGCTATCGAGTCTGGAGGCGAACAATGTGCGCGCGCATATCGTCGCCGCCGCCCATGCGGCAGCGGCGCGTTCCAAGGAACTGGGCGATGAACTGGGTAAGGATTGAAGGCCACCTCTAACTAATCCAAACTTCGTCGCAATACTGCGTTGCTCACAAAAAATCACTCCTTACATATCAGGCATATGTCGCGTCGCAATTTTTTACTCGCGCCTTGTCTTGCTTAGAATTTTGAATTAGTTAGAGGTGCCCTGAAGATGCTGTCTGAAGCTTTGCTGTTCCTGGTAGATGCGCTGGTGCAACCGTTTGCCGCCGTGTTGCTGTTCCGTTTTCATGCGGTCTGGCTGCGTGTGCCGATGCGCAATCCACTGGGCGAGTTCGTGCTGGCGATCACCGATTTCATCGTGCTGCCGCTGCGCCGCCGCCTGCCGTCGATAGCCGGGATGGATAGCGCCACGCTGTTGCTGGCCTTCATCTTTGAATTCATCTACCTAGTGATTTTTATCGGTTTGCAGAGCTATCCGTTAGATCCTTTCCCGCTGATCGACTTGCTGCTGTGGACGCTGGTCAAGCTGCTGAAACTGAGTCTGTATCTGTTGATGGCGAGTTTGTTGCTGGAGGCGGTCATGTCCTGGGTCAATCCGCACACGCCGCTGGCACCTTTGCTGTCGGCGGTTAATCAGCCGTTCGTACAACCCCTGCGCCGCCGTATTCCGTCCGTTGGCGGTCTGGATATGTCCATTCTGGTGCTGCTGTTGTTGTGCCAGCTGTTGCTGTTCGTGCTGGTTGGCAGGCTTGAACAGGCGACGCGCCTGCTGTGAGCGAATGGTATCGCCGCAACGGCGACGTGTTGACGCTGACGCTGCATGTTCAACCGGGTGCCAAGCGTAGCGAGGTGTCCGGCTTGCATGGCGAGGCATTGAAGATACGCCTCGCCGCACCGCCCATAGAGGGGCGTGCCAACGATGCGTTATGCAGGTTCATCGCCGATACCTTCGGCGTGGCGCTGAAGCAGGTGGAGCTCAAGCAGGGCGCACAGTCGCGCCACAAGGTTGTGGCTGTCACCGGCAGCAGCGTCGATCCGGAAAGCTGCCTGCGACCCTGATCCGGGTATCAGTGCGTGCCGGTCCGCAGGCGCTTTTCGGATAGCAACGCTTTCACATTGCCCAGTTTGCTGCGGTCACTTTCACCGTTCACGTTGATGATGTGCAGCTTGCCTGCGCCGTTATGCATATCGTCGGCGAAATCCATCACCCCGCCGATCACCACCAACTCGCCTTTGCGTATCTCTTCCGCGAACTTGATCATGGCGGCACTGACCTGGTTATGCACGTTGGCTTGCACGCCATCCATATTGTTGAGGTTGGAAGAGATGTTGATGGTGTCCAGTTCGCGCTTGATGGCTTCCGACTCCTTCGAATAGTTGCCGCTGACTGCCGCGATGGCACCGCAACGGGAATGGCCCACGAACATCAGCACCGGCGTGTGCAGGTGGTGCACGCCGTACTCGACCGATCCTTCCGCCGTGGTGAGCTGGTTGCCGATGTTGCGAATCATGAACAACTGGCCCTCGGGCGCGCGCGAGAACATATTGGTGTGCACGCGCGAGTCGGAGCAGGTCACGACGGTGGCAAAGGGTTGCTGCCCTTTCGCGAGGTCGGAGAAGAACTCGATGCGTCGTATCGACATGTAGATGCCGTTGTTGGCGGACAGGTCATTGAGGAATGCGGTGACGGCTGCCGATTCGGCCTTGGCATGTTCGGGGCCCGGCTGTGCATAGGACTGGGGGGTGAGGCTGATTGAACATACAACCAGCAGTGTGGCGAATCGCTTAAGCATAGGGCACCTGTACATATATTCGAGACTGCAGGATATACGGATTTGCTGATGTGCCAACAGATGAAAAGCGCTTGTTATCGGCCTTATTCCTCGTCGAACAGCATTTGCAGGCGCAGCCAGAGCAGCGGATCCATGTCGTAGCTTTGCGCATGCCGGAAATGCAATTGCGGATT
>Ga0180732_1002397_pt1 | contig 10041 bp, 12 predicted proteins | sample KR11_01MetaG_FD_148674 | JGI IMG/M metagenome (GOLD analysis project Ga0180732, IMG submission 148674) | Groundwater microbial communities from the Olkiluoto Island deep subsurface site, Finland - KR11_0.1 MetaG | ecosystem: Environmental > Aquatic > Deep subsurface > Groundwater | place...
GGCCTGAAACCGTATGGGTGGTTTCCGTATTGGAAGCGCTGCTGCTGCCTCCGCCCCCACCGCAACCCGGAAGGGCAAGGCCCGGGAATAAACCCGCCAGAACCATCATCACCCAAAAGACCCGGGGATGCGACAGGATATTTATTTTACAGGATTTTTTCATGTTGTTCATCATCAGGGTTTGAGTTTGATTTTCAGGATTCCCTCTTCCACTTTTATGGAGTCAATCCCTTCGGCAAATCCATGCCAGAACCCCTTGTCATTTCCGTATTCCCGAATGAGGTCCACATTTTTCATGTTCCCCAACCAGGCATTGGGCAAGGGTACACCCCAGAGGCTCACCCCCCGAAGCTTCACCACAGGTTTTCCGTCGGTATACGCCAGCTCCACGCCTGCGGCAACCTTCAGGGTTTTACCCCCCAGCACGGGAAAGTCAGGATCCAGAGGGACCAGAAGCTTGAGGCTAGCCAAATCCCCTGAAAAATCAACGGCAAGCTTGTTCGCCAGATCGGTGTTCTTGGCGATCAGGGCATTGAATTCCTTTTCCGTGAATTCAATTTCACGCTTGGCCCCTTCTTCACTGTAGGCTTCGGGTTCCAAGGGGGCGTTGCTCCGGGGGGATTCGGGACGATCCTTTGAGGAATCGGAAGGCAGAAAAGCGTTGAGTCGCTCTATTTTCTTTTCCAATACCTTTTCCTCTTTGGCGCTCAGGGTCACTGGCGTAAACGATGTTGGAAAAATGTAAAATTTTAGGGCGAGAATGACGAGGATAGACGCCAAAATCCCGGCCCCAACGATGATTCCCAGGACCTTGATCCATCCCGGCCCATTTTTCCGTTGGGATATTTTATCCTGGCTTTCCTGAATTGGCTCCATGATATTCCCTATCGTCATTTTACGGGTTTTCTTTAAGGCTTCAGCACAAGATGTTCGATGCCGTATTGGCCGAATTCCTCTTCATATTGGATTCGAAAAGGCTCTTCCTTCTCAAATTTTTCTTCAAAAGACATCTTCTCCAGGGCCTCTTCCCCAATATGGCGTGCCAGGTCACGGGCCACCATCCTCTCGATCAGTTCATCCCAGAAGGTGTCGTTGTTATATTCGTCCACATAGGTCAGACAGTGTTCTTCAATTTCCTTGGAGGAAAAATAGCCTTCAAGTTCTTTATCATAGGTGATTTCATCGCCCATTCCGAAGTCCCGGGCCAACGCAAAAATTTTCTGTTCCAGGTCCCTGAACTCTACGGTATCTTTGCGTTCTTCCTCGGCATGGGCGTGAAGCATCCAGTTGGCCAGTTCAAGGGTCTCAACCAGGGTTCGGTACTCTTTTTCCGTTAAATCAATTTTCATTTTTTTCTCCGTTTCAAGGGTTCCCGTTTTACCGGAAGCCTTTTGCTTGGTTTAATTTACGCTTTTGAATTTGTCTTTGGGTGCCCCGCAGACCGGGCAAGTGTCCGGAGCGTTTTTGCTGGTCACATACCCGCAGACCTGACACACTTGATATTCACTCACTTCATCCCGGATCACCTGGTAAATGGCTCGTTCATAGAGTTTTGCATGAAAAGTTTCGGCATCCCTGGCATGACTGAAGACCGTGGCGGCGGCATTTTCCCCCTCCTCTTCGGCCACCTTGAGGAATTCCGGATAGGCATTCTCGCTCACGGTTTGTTCGCTTTTAAAGGATTTGGCCAGATTGGTATCCGTATCCTTTACCATCATTTCTTTAAGAAGACCCAGACACCGGGTGGCATGGATCCGTTCCGCCTCTGCAATGGCCCGAAAAAGCATGGCGATCTGGGGGACGTCCTCTTCCCGGGCTTTTTCAGCATAGGCCAGGAGCCTGAAATAGGCCTTGGCTTCTCCAACAAATGCCGTATAGATATTGTTTTTCGTTTTTTCTTTCATGAATGACTCTCCAGGGTTTGAAAGGGTTGGTTTATTTTTGCCATAAGTACCAGAGAAAAGGATAAATCTCAAACAATATGGAAAAATGGTCGTATCCCATGGCCATGGCCCGAGGTCGGATCAGGACTCCGCATATTTTTCATTGAATCGTTTTTCAGCTTCTTGAGAACCGATGAGAATCAGTTCGTCATTTTTCAACAGGATCATGCCGGGGTCCGGATTGATCATCATCGTATCCTCCCTTTTCACCGCGATCACACTGCAGCCGGTTTTCTCCCTGATTTCCGAATCTCCAAGGGATTTCCCGGTAAGGCCGGGGTTCAGCATATTTCGAAATACGGCCAATCCCTCTGAAAGCAGGAGCATTTTTTCCGGTTTCAGCAGATTCATGATGGTGGTGGTGCATAAAGAGCTGTAGGACAACACCAGGTTGGCTCCCGCACGATGAAGCGTGTTGACGTTTCGATCCAGACTGGCTCGGCTGATGATTTGAGCGTCCTGGCGCAACCTTCTGCAATAGATGGTTAAATAAATATTCAAATCATCATCGTGGGTGGTGATGAGAATGGAAGGGGTTTCTTTGATTCCCGCCTGGATCAGCGTATCCAGATCTCCTGCGCTGCCGTGAATAACATGTGTATCCTTCAGTCCGATCCCCGGATTTTTTTCCACAATGCGGTAATCAATCCCGCGTTTTAGCAAACTTTCCCCCACGGCCTGGCCCACCCGTCCGCCACCCAGCACCAACACGGGCATCTTGGATAGGTTCCCATGACTGAGGCTCCCCACCAGTCGGTCATATTGATCCAGTTGCGCTTCCTTGCCTGCCAGTACAAGCACTGTGGATTCTCCGATACGGGTGGTGGGGGAGGGGGTCATGAACAAACCCTGTTCCCAAATCCCCACCACATTCACCCCGGTGATTTGTCGCAAATTGCTTTCGGCCAGGGTTTTCCCCTGAAGGGGTGTTCTCATGGCCGGGGCTTCGGCGATCAAAAGCTCGTCAAAACCGCCGATGACATTGGCCTTCATGCTCACCCCCAGGACCCGCCTTGCCAGTGCTCTTCCCAGCAGGCCGGTGAACTGAAACACATGGCTGCTTCCGGCAAGCTCAAGAATATCCACTGAATCCGTCATGTCTGCATTGGTGATGATCATGACTTTGTCGCTGATTTCCCGAATGGTGAAGACAATGTTGGTGCTGGTTACATCACTGTTTAACGCCACCACCATGCTTGCATGATCCACCCGGAGTTTTCCGTAGGTGGCGGGGTTGTCCAGATCCCCCACCACAATACGATACCCCAGGTCATAGAGTTCCAGAGCTTTTTGAAGATCCTGGACCAGAACCACATAGGGGATGTTGTATTGGACAAACCGTTCGATCATGTTCGCTGCCACATCGTCAAAATGGGTAAGGATCACATGGCCGGACAGGGTGTCCGGAACCGAGCGAGGTGCCCTGGCCTTGTTCTGGGCTTCGAGCCAGGGCGCATAAAAAAACTGGATGAAGGTAAACGGGAGGATGACCAGCAACAGCACGATGCCGTTGAGCAGCACGATAATGGAAAAAAGCATGCCGATATCGCTGTGGAAGGTGATGTCCCCGAAACCCAAAGTGGACATGACGGTCAGGGTCCAGTAAAGACCCGTGACCCAGGAGTATTGCCGTCCCTCATAAAGCATCAGCACATGGAACAAAATACTGTAGAACGCAAAAAACAGAACCAGCAGGAGTGAAAACTTCAGAAGCAGTCGGGTGTTGGCTCTCCTGGTGTTTTCACGCAACACGGCCATCAGTTGGGGAAGGATCGTTTTCATAGCTTTTATGTTTTTTTGTTGATTTTAAGCCTTTCCGGATTTATGCATCAATTCAATTTTTTAGCAAGAATGGATAAGACCTTGGTGCTTTTTTTGCCGGGATTCCCGAGAAGGGTAGGAAATCATATAGAATCCGGCAGGTCAAATCATAAAACCCTCTAAGGCTTTGTTATTTATTTTCATTTGAAAGCGATCATGAATCAGCTTAAATACACAAATTCAGTCTATCATACTGTCCCTGAAAAAATATCTCTATTTGCCCGCACATTCCCGGAGCTTTCATTGTATGGCCGGTTTATAAATATCGTAATTAAGGCCAGTGCCAAAGCGAAACACCATAAATATAAGGATGACGATTGGTGTGCAAGCAGTATGGGTTGCCTGAGCGCCTTGGAAAAGGTTGGCGTGAACGTTGAAATTTCAGGGATTCATCATATGGAGCAACTGGACGGACCCTGCGTGATCATCGGCAATCATATGAGTTTATTGGAAGCCATTGTCTTGCCGACGATCGTCCAACCCATTCGGAAAGTGACGTACATCGTCAAGCAAAGCCTGCTTGATTATCCTGTGTTTGGACATGTCATGCGCTCACGCGATCCCATCGCCGTTAGTCGAACGAGTCCCCGTCAGGATTTAACGGCGGTGATGGATGGCGGCATTAAACGATTGGAGCGGGGTGTGTCCATCATTGCTTTTCCCCAGACCTCCCGCATGCATGGATTTGATCCAAGCCAGTTCAGCACCATCGGGGTAAAGCTTGCCCAGAAGGCCAATGTGCCCATCTTGCCCCTTGCGCTGAAAACAGATGCCTGGGGAAATGGAAAGTATCTCAAAGATTTCGGCAAAATTGATCCCGCCAAACGCGTTTACTTTGCGTTTGATAAGCCCATTCGTGTGAAAGGCCGGGGAGCGGAAGAACACAAGGCAATCATCAAGTTTATTACAAAAAAGCTGGCTGAATGGAAGACGGATTCCCTAGGGTAAATGAAGGCCGCTTGAGTCTGTTTTTCACCTGTTTACAGCAAATCATTGTTCAGAATAAGATGGGACAGGGTAACCATCCCGACGATTTCACCGGTTTGCTCCACAGGCGCCCGGCGAACCCCGATCCTTTGAATCAAACGGATCACATAACGGATATCCATTTCCGCCGGAACGGTTATGACGGGTTTGGTCATGATCTCATAAACGAATACATTCTTGGCATCACGTCCCGGGATGACAACATGTTTGACCAGATCCATCACCGTAACAATTCCCCAGGCATCATCCTCATTGCGTTTGGCCACCAGCAGTTCGGAAACTTTCAGGCTACGCATCATTTCCGCCGCTTCTTTTGAGGACGCCATTCCATCAATGGTTCGCACTTCTTTTTGCATGACGTCTCTTGCTCTCATTATTTTTCCAGGCATAAACTCTCCTTCTCCATGATCCATGGATATCAATGGCTATAAATACTTGCCCCTGACTTCTTCTTTAAACTTTTCGATTTGGCTTTCCATTCCGATGACCTGCTCCACCGGAAGAACAAATGCGATTCCCGTTCCCGGTTTTCCGAATTCACCGGCGGTGTTGATTGCTTTAAGAACCGGATCAATCAGATGTTCCTCCAGCAGAAACAGTACAATATCCGTTTGATCCTCCAGGGTAAGCCCGAAAAAAGTTTTTGCTTCGTGCATTCCGGTGCCACGGGCGGGTATGATGGTTGCTCCGGTAGCCCCCGCTGCTTTGGCGGCATCAACAATCGCATCGGTTTTTTGGGGTTTAACCGGAGCGAAGATAATCTTGAACTTCATGTTACGATTCCTTTCGATATTATTTTGGGGCTCTGCGGGAAAGCCAATGAGTAATCTGAGCATACCCCATCACGGTGATAATCGGAAACAGGCTGGCAAAAGCAATCAGCCCGAAACCATCCAAAGCAGGGTTGCGCCCCGGAACCGCCTCGGCCAAACCAAGGCCTAATGCCGTCACCAATGGCACGGTAACGGTAGAGGTGGTTACGCCACCGGAATCATAGGCCAATGCAATGATTTTTTTCGGAGCGGCAAAGGTTTGCAAAATAACGATGACATAGCCTGCAAGGATGTAGATGGATAAGGGGGTGCCGGTCACGATGCGGAATGCTCCCAAAGCGATTCCGGCGGCTACCCCCAAAGCCACGGTAATGCGCAATCCCCATTGGCTGATCACCCCGCCGGAAACCTCACTGGCTTTGATCGCAACGGCCAGAAGGGAAGGTTCCGCAATTGTTGTGGAAAAACCGATCAAGGCTGCGAAAAGATAGATCCAACCGTAGGCCGTCCAGCTAAAATCCGACAACACGGCTTCCCCGGAAAGAAACAAAGGATCGGATAGCTGGGAAGCCATCATTTTTCCCACGGGAAACAGGGCTTTTTCCAAACCCACAAGAAACATCGCAAGCCCCAAAACAACATAGATGCCCCCGACAATGACCCGTCGCAAGTGAAGGATGGGCTGGCGCAAGACAAATAATTGAAAACAGATGATCAGGCTGAGAATCGGCAGAACGTCTCTGAATGTCGCAAGCAGTATTTTAAAGAAATCAAGCAGAAATATCATATTTCGGTTTTCTTGCTTTCATCTGAAAATAAAAGTTCCATACCCCATCACGAAGATCATCGGCAACAGGGATGCAAATGCAATGAGCCCGAAACCGTCTATCAGGGGGCTGCGGCCTTTGATGATGGATGCGAGTCCAACGCCCAAGGCCGCCACCAGAGGAACCGTAACGGTTGATGTGGTCACCCCGCCTGCGTCATAGGCGATTCCGATAATTTCTTTGGGTGCAAACAGTGTCATGAGCATCACCATGACATACCCGCCGATGATTAAATAATGAATAGGCCAACCCCTTAATATTCGGAGAACTCCCACGAGAATGGCAATGCCCACGGAAAAAGCCACGGACAGTCGCAAGCCCATGGCGTAACGGTTCAATGACGCCGAATCCGATGCAATCAGATTTCCCCGGGCTGCGATATCGGCCGCTTCCGCCGAAACGGCAATTAAAGCCGGTTCTGCAACCGTGGTGGAAAAGCCCAGCAAAAAGGAAAAAGAGAGCAGCCAAAACAAACTGCCCTTTCGGGCCAGCGCATGGGCCATGGCTTCTCCAATGGGGAACAATCCCATCTCCAGCCCCTGCACGAAAAGCATCAGGCCGAACACAACGAGCAGGCCGCCTCCGATAACTTCCATCAAATTCGGTAAGGGCTTTTGAATAATGGCCATCTGAAAAAAAGCAATCACCAGAATAATGGGCAATAAATCTGTAAAAGAGCTTTTCAGATTTCTTAATACTATTTTTGCCAGGGTGAAATCCATTGCAAATCTATTTTTTTTATCCATTGAGCGAGGCTTTCTAATTCACCTTCTCGAGAATATGAATGGCACAGGCACTGCCCAGGCCGATGACATGGGTTAGGCCCAACCTGGCGCCTTCCACCTGACGTTTTCCGGCTTCCCCCCGAAGGTGGGTGCTGACTTCATAGATGTTGGCAATGCCCGTGGCACCCAGGGGATGCCCTTTGGACAGAAGCCCGCCGGAGCAGTTCACCGGAACCCGGCCACCCAAAGCGCTTTCACCCGCATCGATCATTCGACCGGCCTCGCCTTCGCCACAAAGTCCCAGGTTTTCATAATGCAGTAGCTCTGCGGTGGCAAAGCAGTCATGAAGTTCGACCAGATCGATGTCATCGGGTCCAACCCCGGCCATCTCATAGGCATTTTTCACCGCAAGCCGGGTGCACTGATTGATATCCGGCATGGCAGATCCCAGCTCCGTGTAGGGGTCGCTGGAAAGAATGGAGGCTTTGACGCGAACGGCCCGCCGCATCCCCATTTCTTTGGCTTTCTTTTCCGATACGATTATGGCTGCGGCTGAACCATCCACATTTACCGAACACATGAGTTTGGTGTTGGGATAGGCGATCATTTCCGCATTCATGACCGTTTCCAAAGGGGTTTCAATCTGGTACATGGCCTTGGGATTCATGGTGGAATGATGATGGTTTTTCACGGAGATCTTGGCAAACTGCTCAAAGGTGGTCCCGTATTTTCGACTGTGCTCCATTCCTGCGGTGGCAAAGACCGCCGGCATGGTATTGGATCCTAAAAGCCCTTCCGTGGAGATCCCTTTTTCCGGTTCTCCGCCCCCCAACAGACCTCTGCCCATTTGCTCCACACCCACGGCCATTACACAGTCATAAAGCCCGGCCTTGACCGAAATCCAGGCGTCCCTGAAGGCCGTTGCCCCGGTGGCGCAGGCATTGGCGCAGTTGACCACGGGGATTCCGGTCTGGCCGATCAACTGAAGGATGCGTTGCCCCACCATGCCGCTGGCCTGGTAAAGATTGCCACACCACAGGGCCTGAATGTCGTTGATGGTCAATCCCGCATCATCCAGGGCCATCAAGGCGGCCTCGGCCCCAAGTTCGGGAACGGTTCTATCCGGAAAACGTCCGAACTTGATCATGTCCACTCCGATTACATAGGCATCACTCATCTTGATTCCTCCTTTGTGTGTTCGGGTGAAAAAAAATAGCTCACATAACTGTTACCATCCTTGTCCTTCTGCCCCCGTGCGTCCTGGAAAACCACTTTCACCGGCATGTCAAAGGCCACTTTTGCCGGGTCCGGGGCCGTGTCGATCAAGCATCCTTTCAAAGCGCAGCCGCCTTCCAGGGCCACAACAGCGGAGATGTAGGGAACCGGAACCCCCGGAAAGGACCGGTGTACAATACTGTAGGAATAGAGTTTCCCCCGGTTGGAAAGACGAATGGTTTCCATGTGGTTTCTGGTTCCGCAGCCGGCGCAGGTTTTTCGGGCACCGGGAAAGACGGCCCCGCAGTTTTGGCATTTGGATCCTTCCAGGTAAGGATCACCCACATCGGGAAGTTTGAGAAAATCCACCACCGGTAATGGTTTCCGCATGGTTTTGTCTTGTGTCATCGTTCTTTCCCCTTTCTGAGTTTAATGGGTTGGGTGTTATTCCTTTTTCAGAGATTTTTCCTGTGGGTCGGAAAAACATTCATAGGTCAGACTGTAAATGCATTTCATGGGGTTCAGGGAAAACTTCAAAGAACATACACAGAGCAACGGGAATGATTAATGAGAACGGATAATCCGGATGAATGGATTATTTTTATATTGGACCGGGATGTTTGTAAATAAAAAGTTCTATGTTGCCGTCTGAATTTACTTCTGCAAGCTGTTGAATTTTCCGTGCCAGGCGCACCGCTGACAAAAGGTTTCCGTGTCTGATTTGATTTCGGGAGATTCCGAGGCATCAAGGCCATCCTCGAAACAGACCGTCCCTTCCGGGCACTTGAACTCCCGGGTTTCAAATTCGTCATCCGGGCTTTTTACATAAAAAGTTTCGCATTTACATACAGGACATTTCATTTTACCCTCCAAAATCCATGCGCCGGGCAAGGGCTTTGTTCAAACCCGGCAAATGGAATCCGTGATTTGCCGGTTTCAACGATCCAATATGCCTTTGTCCCTTTTTGAAGTTTGTGAATCAGCATTGTGGCCGGGCACGGGATTTGATATACAAGTCCCGGGAAGTTTTTGCAAGCTTTGACATGGATGAAGGGTGCCCCAGTATCTTGGGATGGACCCATGGAGGGATGATGAGAGTTTATTTGAAACAATGGGTATGGATCTTGGTTGTCGGGGCCTGCGTTGTCCTGATGGGGGGAGCAATGGACCCCATGACAAAAGACGCGCTCAAGGTAAAACACTTGCTCGGGACAATCGAAACAAAACCATCCAGGCCGGATGGCAAAGAGCTTGCGGCTGAAGTCTCGGAAAAGGAGCTTAACGCCTACATTGTTTATCGTCTGGCCCAAGAGAAAAACACTCTTGTCAAAAGCCTCAACGTCCATCTTCTGGATCAAAACCAGGTTGGTGGAAAAGTCAGATTCAATCCGGAACAATTAAACATGGGCTTCTTTTTTGGAGAGGACCTGGATTTTGATTTCAAGGGAATTCTATATACCCGTACCGGGTCGGCCCGTGTGGATCTGACGGATCTTCAGCTTTACGGTCAGCCGATTGACTCGAAGATTCTGGATTCCATCCTTAAAACCGTTGGGCCGGACGGGACGTCATCCGGGGGGATCGGAGACTGGTATGAACTGCCCAAGGGCATAAAACGGATCACAACCCAAAGGGGAAAGGCCGTCCTGTATTATTAACTCAACTTTAGAGATTCGTCATTTTAAGCAAAATTTGGTTATAACAAACTGAAATAATGCATAAAAAGCTTGAAGAGCCCAATCTGTTGATA
>Ga0180732_1002398_pt1 | contig 10039 bp, 11 predicted proteins | sample KR11_01MetaG_FD_148674 | JGI IMG/M metagenome (GOLD analysis project Ga0180732, IMG submission 148674) | Groundwater microbial communities from the Olkiluoto Island deep subsurface site, Finland - KR11_0.1 MetaG | ecosystem: Environmental > Aquatic > Deep subsurface > Groundwater | place...
TATGCCATATCGTTTCTCCTTAAAATATGCTATATCATATTGATATGACAATGTAAATATCTTTTTGGCTTTTTCTATTATTTTATTGTTAAAGAACAAATTGTATACTGAATTATGACACAGTCTGTTCGCCGGAATGACAAAAGTGGAGTTTTCCAGCTTTTTACATGTCTATGAAATCTAAATGCGGTTACCCTGACGATGCCTGATTAATATTTATTGCAGTTACCTTTTAAGTTGAAAGATAAGGTGATAAGGGTATTTTGCCGTCTCAAAAAGTATCGGCTTGTATAATGGTGTATTTAATCGGGACGGCTAAAACATGACCGGATTTTTTAAGGCCCACTAATTTTATATTGACACAGAAGAGATAACTCAATAAGGAAACTACACTAATATAAGGTGCTGTGCAAATATCTTCGAGACCTCTGCATAACACCCCCTTTTGGCCGGTTGCTGCGTCAGACCCAAAGCTCGCACGAAGTGGAGCGTAAGCGCTATCCTCGAAATACTCAATGTATTCCTGTGGTTGAGTTTATCCCCTTCCTTGTTCCTGGCTAAAACCAAACGTTCTTTAAAGGTCTCTTTTCAATGGAGGAAGTGATGAACTGGTTTATAAAAACCTTAACAAGTTCCATAGGCAAAAAATGGTTGATGGCTATAACAGGACTTATTTTTTGCGGGTTTCTTACTTCACATCTTTTAGGAAACCTGACACTATATGCAGGAAGAGATGCTTTTAATTCATATGCCGAGCATCTCCATTCTCTCGGGATACTAATCTCCGTTACCGAAAAAGGCCTTTTATTTTTTGGAATAATTCATGTTTTAACCGGTCTTGTTCTTTTTATTCAAAATATCAAATCCAGACCGGTAAAGTATTCGGTTAACAAAAATGCCGGGGGCCGCACCATAGGATCAGCCACAATGCCTTACACCGGCTTGATACTTATAGCCTTTATAGTACTTCATTTGGTTAATTTTCATTTCGTTGATAAAACCGGTACAACAATATTTCAAATAGTCCAGGATGCGTTTTCCAAACCATTATATATTATAAGTTATGTATTTGCCGTTATTGTGGTTGCACTGCATGTAAGTCATGGATTCTGGAGCGCGTTTCAGACACTGGGAGTAAACCACCCCAAATATATGCCCTTTATCAAAAAGGCGGGAATAGCTTTCAGCCTGTTAGTAGGACTTGGTTTCGGCTTCATTCCGGTTTTCATTTCGCTTACAACATAAGGAAGGAAATATTATGCAGCTTGACGCAAAAATCCCGGGAGGCCCTCTTGCGGAAAAATGGGACAGACACCGTTTCGAGCTGAAACTTGTCAACCCTGCAAATAAAAGAAAATACGATATAATTGTTGTTGGGACCGGTCTTGCCGGAGGTGCGGCATCGGCATCTTTAGCCGAACTCGGATACAATGTAAAAACATTTTGCATACAGGATAGTCCAAGACGCGCCCACAGTATTGCTGCCCAGGGCGGAATCAATGCTTCAAAAAATTATCAGAATGACGGAGACAGCGACCGGCGGCTTTTTTATGATACGATAAAAGGCGGCGATTTCAGGGCAAGAGAAGCTAATGTTTACAGGCTTGCCCAGTTAAGCGGCAACATTATTGATCAGTGCGTAGCCCAGGGGGTTCCGTTTGCCCGTGAATACGGGGGCCAGCTTGCAAACAGAAGTTTTGGAGGAGCCCAGGTTTCAAGAACTTTTTATGCAAGAGGCCAGACAGGACAGCAGCTTCTCTTAGGAGCGTACAGCGCATTGTCAAGACAGATTGCAGCGAAAAAAGTGGAAATGTATACACGAAGGGAAATGCTGGACGTTGTGGTAATAGATGGTCAGGCAAGAGGAATTGTTGTTCGTAATCTTGTTTCCGGTGAAATTGAAAAATATGCCGCAGATGCGGTTGTCCTTGCCACAGGCGGCTACGGCAATGTGTTTTATCTTTCAACAAACGCCATGGGAGCAAATGTTTCTGCAACATACAGGGCATATAAAAAAGGAGCCTTTTTTGCCAATCCCTGTTTTACACAGATTCATCCAACATGCATACCTGTACATGGAACTTATCAGTCAAAACTCACCTTAATGAGTGAAAGCTTAAGAAATGACGGCCGCGTCTGGGTTCCAAAAAAACCGGGAGATAAAAGAAAGCCTTCCGAGATACCCGAGGCGGAACGTGATTATTATCTTGAAAACAAATATCCGAGTTTTGGAAACCTTGTTCCCCGGGATGTAGCATCGCGAAATGCCAAGGAGCAGTGCGATAAGGGAAAAGGCGTGGGAGAAACAGGGCTTGCCGTTTATCTTGATTTTGCAGATGCAATCAAGAGAGACGGAAAAGATACTATAGAGAAAAAATACGCTAATCTTTTCCAGATGTATGAGAAGATTACAGCCGATAATCCCTACGAAACGCCCATGATGATTTATCCCGCTGTCCACTATGCTATGGGTGGGTTATGGGTTGACTATAATCTGATGAGTACTATCGACGGCCTTTTTGTTCTGGGGGAAGCCAATTTTTCAGACCATGGCGCAAATCGTCTTGGGGCAAGCGCTCTCATGCAGGGTCTTGCGGACGGATATTTCATAATCCCTTATACTATAGGCGGATATCTTACTACAGCTGCGAAAAAACAGATAAAAACGGACCATCCCGCATTCAGGGAATCGGAAAAACAGATCAATGATTTTACCAATAAACTCCTTTCAATAAAAGGAAAGCGGACGGCCGATGATTTTCACAGGCAGCTTGGAAATATTTTGTGGGAATATTGCGGTATGTCCAGAAATGATGCTGGTCTAGAAAAGGCACGAAAACTCATACAGGAGTTGAGAGGAGAATTCTGGAAAAATGTTCTTGTTCCGGGTTCCGACAAAGATTTTAATCAAAGTCTTGAAAAGGCCGGACGGGTTGCAGACTATCTCGAATTCGGCGAATTGCTGGTGATAGACGCTCTTTCCCGCAAGGAATCCTGCGGAGGCCATTTCAATGAAGCACATCAAACGGAAGAAAATGAAGCAATGCGTGATGATGAGAATTTCTGCCATGTTTCGGCATGGGAGTATAAAGGTGAGGGAAATGATCCTGTACTCAACAAGGAACCGCTTACTTTTGAAAATGTCAAGCTGACGCAAAGGAGTTACAAGTGACAAAGACTCTTAATTTAACACTCAGGGTCTGGCGGCAGAAAGGGCCGGACTCTGCCGGAAAACTTGAAACATATAATGCCAAAAATATTTCCACGGACATGTCCTTTCTGGAAATGATAGATGTCATTAACGAACAGCTTACCCTTGAAGGCAAGGAACCTATCGCTTTTGACCATGACTGCAGGGAAGGCATATGCGGTATGTGTGGTACTGTTGTTAACGGCCGTCCGCATGGTCCCGAAAAGGGAACAACCTTGTGCCAGCTTCACATGCGCCATTTTTCGGATGGCGATACAATTGTTATTGAACCTTGGCGCTCAAGGGCTTTTAAGATTATAAAGGACCTTGTTGTCGATCGGAGTGCGCTTGATAAAATAATACAGGCGGGAGGCTATGTTTCAGTTAATACAGGGGGAGCCCCTGATGCCAATGCCATACCAATATCACAGGAAATAGCCGAAAAAGCAATGGATGCCGCTGCATGCATAGGATGCGGAGCCTGTGTAGCTGCATGCCCGAATGCTTCTGCTATGCTTTTTGCAAGCGCTAAAATATCACAACTGGCGCTTCTTCCCCAGGGAAAACCTGAAGCAGCAAAGCGGGCTATAGAAATGGTGCGGACAATGGATAATCTTGGATTTGGAAACTGCACCAATGAGAGAGAATGCGAAGCGGAATGCCCGAAAGAAATTTCTATTGTAAACATCGCCCGCATGAACAGAGAATTTTTTAAAGCTTCGTTCTTTTCAGATGTAAAATAGCTTCCATAGACTTTCAGATAAAATTCAATATGACTAACCATACCATTTATATAGCTGATTCCCGTCTAATGCCTGAAGTTCATGATGAATCAGTCCATCTTGTCATTACTTCGCCGCCCTACTGGCAGCTAAAAGATTATGATGATATCCGGCAGATAGGTTTTTATGATACATATGAAGAATATATCAACAACCTTAATCTGGTGTGGAAAGAATGCCATCGCGTATTGAAAGAAGGTTGCCGCCTGTGCATAAATATAGGAGACCAGTTTGCAAGGGCTGCATATTATGGCCGCTATAAAGTAATTCCAATCCGAACGGAAATAATAAAGTTTTGTGAATCAGCAGGTTTTGATTATATGGGAGCCATTATCTGGCAGAAGGTTACGACCTGCAATACAACGGGAGGGGCTTCAATCATGGGCTCATTTCCTTACCCGCGAAATGGCATTTTAAAGATTGATTATGAGTTTATTCTGCTTTTCAAAAAACCCGGCGATCCCCCTTTTGTTGAAAAAGAAATTAAAGAAAAAGCGAAATTATCCACACAGGAGTGGAACGAATACTTTGCCGGGCACTGGATTTTTCCGGGAGAAAAACAGAATAAACACCTTGCAATGTTTCCTGAAGAACTTCCCAAACGCTTAATCAGGATGTTTTGTTTTGAGCAGGAAACTGTTCTTGATCCCTTTTCAGGAAGCGGCACAACATCTCTTGCTGCCAAAAATCTTAACAGGCATTCAATAGGCTATGAAATCAATGAATCATATTTGCCTGTTATAAAAAAGAAATTGGGAGCTGAGCAAGTTGATATTTTCACTGATTTTTCTATTAAAGTCAAAAAACCCAAACGTGATATTACAGGCTACGGGCAAAAAATAAATCAATTGCCATATATATTTTGTGACAAGATTAAATTTGAAAAGAAAAGCGATCCGAGAAAAAATACATACGGTTCAAAAATTGAAGCAAAGAATAAAGAAAAAATTAAGTATTTGAGATTAAGACGTGTGATTGCTCCAAACATGATAGAGCTTAACAATGATCAGACAGTAAAGCTTATCGGCATAGCTGCGAAAGCAGGAATGGAAACACAAGCCATGAAGTGGCTTGAAGATAAACTGAAAGGCCAAAGCTTTTACTTAAAATCCGATAAAACCGAATATGATGAAAATAACAATCTTCTTTCCTATTTATATCTTAAAAATAAAACCTTTGTTAATCTTCATCTTCTTCGCACAAACTTAGTGGAGATAGATGAGACGTTTGATTTTAAATATCATAAAAAATTCAAGGCTATTTACGAGGGAGCAAGCTGACATAAAGGATCAGATATGAATAATGATGAAATGGATTATTTGTTAGACCGGTTGTCAGATGTTTTAATTTCATGTGTCATTTTATCTACTCTTTTTTTGCTGCTTTGGTTTGTTTATTATCTGCTTGCCGGAGACTGGACTTATAAAGTTCATAGTAGATTTTTTGAATTGAGCAGGCGGGATTTTGATCTGGTGAATTATTGGGGAATGGCCATCACAAAAGTCTTGTCGATTGTATTCTTTTTGTTCCCCTATCTCTCTATTAAGATATTGATGAGAAAGAAGAGAAGAATCAAGTAGCATCATAATCTTTATGGAAAAACAAAAAAAGCTCAAAATTCTTCATCTGCTAAGCCAGCGTCCTGATTCAACCGGCAGCGGATTTTATTTGCAGGCCATGCTGCGCGAATCTTCATTATGTAATCATGAGAACTTTCTGGTAGCAGGCATACAGTCCGACCAGCCTGCGGATCTTGACTGTATCGGCAAAGACCGGTGTGAATTTGTAAAATTTTTTGATGCGGATGTATCTTGTCAAATCCCGGGCATGAGCGATGTTATGCCTTATGAAAGCTCAAGATTCTGCAATCTTTCACCAGATGTACTAAATGAATATTTATATTCTTTTACAGAAAAAATTAAAACAGCTGTATCTGTTTTTAAACCGGATATCATTCACAGTCATCATTTATGGATTGTCAGCTCTTTAGCCAGACAGCTTTTCCCCGCAATTCCTATAGTTACTACCTGCCATGGAACGGATCTTCGTCAATTTCAAAATTGCCCTCACCTGCAGGAAATGGTTTTGAAGGGATGCAGTAAGCTGGATGCTGTTATGGCTTTATACGAGACACAAAAAGAAGATATTATAAATTTGTATAATCTGCCGTCAGATAAAATTTTTGTTGTTGGAGCCGGATTCAATGAAAAACTTTTTACATTAACGCCTAAGCCTGATCCTGATCCCGTGCAATTGGTTTATGCCGGAAAGCTCAGCTATGCAAAAGGGGTTCCCTGGCTTTTGCGCGCCCTTTCTAAAATAGATTCTCCTTCATGGCAGTTGCACCTGGTTGGGAGCGGTAGCGGTGAAGAGCGCGATTATTGCCTGAAGCTGGCAAAGAGTTTAGGCGACCGGGTTGTAATACATGGCGCTGTTTCGCAAAAAGAATTGGCTCAAATTATGAAGCAGTCTCACATTTTTGTACTACCTTCTTTTTATGAAGGATTGCCTCTGGTTTTACTGGAAGGTTTGGCAAGCGGTTGCAGGATAGTTGCAACAGATCTTCCGGGGATAAGTGAAATATTAGGGGGTATCCATGCAGATTTTATCAGTCTGGTCAAAACTCCCCGTCTTGATATAGATGTTCCTTATCATGAAGACGAAGATTTATTTGAAAAAAAACTGGCACATGCTCTAAAAACACAAATTTCTGCTTCTTATCAAAATCCATGCATAGACATCTCGCTTATTCGTGATAAAATAGCTTCTTATTCATGGGCAGGCGTGTTTAATAAAGTTCAGAATATATATTTTAATGTTTTAAAGAGTTCTAATAATTGATATGCGTCCACTTTGCATACCTTAGTTGAATAAAGTTGAATGGCAGGTATGAAAAAAGAATTCCAGCTAAATAGTGGGAAAACGTGCCAACTCATAAGAATTAGAAATGATCTAATTCCAAATTACTATATACTTGCTTTTTCTCGTGTTCAAGGGGAACCGAGTTCAGAAGAAGTCACCGAGATGCTTGTTATTGGAACAGAAAAAGCCCAACAGTTAGCGTTTGATTATATTCGAGACCGTGAGGCATTTACTTTGCTCTATAGCGGCTACAGTGCACGTAGAGAAAAAGGTTGGCACATTCATATTGTGCTGCTTGGTAACAGATGGCGTAAAGCTTGGTTGTACTTTGTACTTGCGGGCAAGAATCTCCTTCAGGCATTAAATATACGTAAAGATGATGCGCCGAGGATTTGAATATGAATCAATCACGATGGCTCGGTCTAATGGAGTTGCTTGGAGTAGCTCCATCATTAGAAACATATAACAAACTTAAATTGGTTTATTCAGAGCCACATCGTCATTATCATACCATAATACATATAAACGATTGCTTGACGAAACTTGATTCAGTCATCAAACTCGTTGAAAATGCTGTTGAAGTTGAAGCTGCTATTTGGTTTCACGATGCAATTTACAAACCCTATGCATCTGATAATGAGCTGAAAAGCGCCAATTGGGCTAAGAGCTTTTTTGAATCTATGGGCGTTAATAAAACCAGGGCTGACAAAGTTTATGGTCATATTATGGCGACATTACACAATGAACCGGCTAAAAGCAGTGATTCACGGCTGATAGCCGATATCGACCTTTCGATACTCGGCTCAGAACCTGATGATTATCAAGTTTACGAAAAGGCTGTAAGGAAAGAATATAAGTGGGTACCGTATTTCATCTATCGAAAGAAACGTCGGTCGGTGCTATCGTCGCTTTTGGAAAGAGATTTTATCTATTCAAATAACTATTTTCAAATCGAATACGAAGAAAAAGCAAGGGAAAATATGGCGATCGCAATTGCAAAATTATGAAACCATATAACAATTATTTCACCAACTGGTGTTCCTTTCCGCTACACACCAGCCGGTGAACAATACGACAGACTTTTTGTAAGTCGATCAAATGTAATATTTCATAACAAAAGGAGAAAATATGGATTCTATCAAAAATACCAATATAGCAAAATTTGATATTTCACCTAAAACAACAGCTTTATTGATAATCGATATGCAAAATGATGTTATGAATATAGTACCTCCCGGCATACAGGTCATCCCGGTTATAAAGCGTGTTCTTGAGACCTGTAGAAGCAAAAGCATTCCGGTAATTCATAAAATAAGAATTCAGCGTTCTGACGGAATTGATGTTGAAAAATTCAGAGTAGAAATATTTAAGCAAAAACCCTATCTTGTTGATGGAACACCAGGTGCACAAATAGTGCCTGAATTAAAGCCTGCCAAAGGAGAATTTCAGGTAAAAGGTGCGAGGTTCAGCGGGTTTTTTCAAACAGATATGCAGTTGGTTTTAACAAGACTGGGTGTAAAAAAACTTGTGATTTGTGGAGTGCAGACGCCAAATTGTATTCGTTCGACAGTAACAGATGCCATCGGTTATGATTATGATGTTATTTTGTTAAAAGACGCTACTGCCGCACAAACCCAGCAAGTACATGAAGCAAATCTGTTTGACATGAACAATATGGGTATTACAATAATATCAACTGATGAGTTTTTGAGTTTGATCGCATAATCCGAATTAAAGGAGTAAATTATGTTAAAAGTATATGCAGCAAATTGGTGCCCTCATTGTAAAAAAACAGTTAAGTTTCTTGAAGAAAACAATATAAAGTTTGACTATATTGAATTAGAGGAACAACCTCAGGAAACAGTTAAACTCATTATAGATGCCAATGGCGGGGATGACTGGGTCGTGCCAACCCTTGAATTTAACGGATGCTGGCGCCCAGGTAAAGTTTATAGAGAAAATGAACTCAGAAAGGATCTTAAAGATATGGGTGTTATTTAACAACCATTTTGTTTTTGTTGTACAATATCTTAGAAGGACAACAGGAGAGCAAATACTCCAAGGAAAAATTTGGAAGAGCGTTTAAACTTTATATTGATTGAATTTTCATCTGCTCAATAGTTGCCGCAAAATCCCGAAGCTGCTGCATAGCTTTTTTATTATACTCGATAGTTTGCTGATCGTTGCTTATCTTGTTGTTATATTTAAGTGTATCATAGATCTTATCCAAAAGATCAAGCCAGCCTTCCTCATTTGGGGGAAACCCTTGCTGGCTTATGTTGTAACCCCTGATGGTCGTAGCATCAGGGTATCCCGGAACATCAATCGGTAGAAAAAGGGCACTGAAAAGACTTTCTTCCGCTCCGGTAAGAGAACGGCTATATGTATCCCAGGCGTCCATAACCGTATCAGGCGTATTGGGCGGCGGGAAAACAAAGGTTCTGCCAGCACCATGCTCTACGATATCGTCCCCGTTCAAATCAATGGCAAAGCGATAATCCTGCTCTCGCAACATGTTAATGGCACCTTCCTCCGAAAAACTATCTATTACATTATCGGTTAGATTACTACCATAGCTGTTAGCCAGCTTGACCAAATTACGTTCCTCGCCTGAAAGCGACTTAAGAAACTCGTCTGCATTCATCCCGGACGATTCATAAGATGACAGGATCTCGCGAAAGGAAGCTATCTCTTCGTCATCAAGACCGCGAACGCTCATAAGCTCTTCCGACCGCTGCAAGGCTGCATCCACTGTCTGGATTTTTTGAGCTTTAGTTGATATCTCAACAGCATCACCTGTAGTCGGCACCTCTCCAACCGGTTCAACTGATGTCTTTGCACGCGCAGCCGACCCGTAACTTTTCACCGCGTAAAACTGAGCCTGGCATATACCACTTACTGTATTCATAGCTATATGACTCCTTCTCTTTGGGGTAGAAGATGAACCGCAACAGCAATTTATAATATATCGCCAAGTTAAGCAAAAGACGTGCCGAAAGCGAATTGAACACTTTTAATACAATATTTGATTAGATTAAAGCCCTAATATCAAATTGTTATAAATCAATATGCTTTTAGCGGATCTTCCCCCATTAAAGAAACGAACTATGGCATATAACGATTTATATTTATTATCGTTTTCTCTCTGATGTTAGCATTTTCTTAGTGTACACATTTGCCGTCCGTGATGGAAGAACGGATGGCA
>Ga0180732_1002399_pt1 | contig 10036 bp, 4 predicted proteins | sample KR11_01MetaG_FD_148674 | JGI IMG/M metagenome (GOLD analysis project Ga0180732, IMG submission 148674) | Groundwater microbial communities from the Olkiluoto Island deep subsurface site, Finland - KR11_0.1 MetaG | ecosystem: Environmental > Aquatic > Deep subsurface > Groundwater | place...
CCTGAAGTAAAGTTCCATTTTTAAGATTAACCAATAACTTATCTCCGCTGATAACGATTTTAGAAACCTGTCCCTTCTTTATATCAGAAATAAGTTCAGACAAAGGAATAGTTTTCCTATCTTCATATGGAGAACTTAATGCGGAAAAAATGAACAAAGAAAAAATAATCAAAAATCCATAAAGAAAAATATTCTTCCAGGAAAATTTTGCTTTTATTTTAACACTCTTTTTTCTGCCTTCCAAAACATGATTTCTCTTACCATTTGCGCCCATAATCAAGCCCAGTATACCACAAAAATCTATCTCCTTCTACTCCCATTTCCACTGACATTACCCCCGCCTTATAGCTGTCATTGCGAGGAGCGCCACAATAGTGGGCGACGCGGCAATCCCATTATTAATATAAAGATCCTGCCTCCCGGAAAGCGTTTTGAATCTTAAAAATTTGAATTTTGATATTATTTGAAATTTGTAATTTTGATATTTGATCTTTCTACAGTAGTCCCATTTTTTCCTTCACTTCCCGCATAGTTTTATTCATTCGTTTCTCACATTTTTCAATATGCGCTTCTATGATCTCGTCGACCGAAGCGGCGTTATTCATACACTCTTTACCTTGCTAATTCTATTCCACACCAACCGGCAGACAGCGCGATAATATTTTGGCGTATTGTACGGAACGAAAATCTTCGTTCCCTACGGGCGCAGGATGATTTTCATTTCCCCGAATTTTCAACAACCTTTATTTCTTCATCGGTTAGATCGTATAATTTATAAACCATCTGGTCAATTTGTTTTTCGTATTCTTTGATTTCTTCTTTTTTTGCAGGATTTTCCAAATAATCGCTAGATTTTGTAATTGCCAAAATTTTATTAACGATTTCAATAAATGGGTTTTGATTGTTTTTTGGTATATTTTTAATAGGAATTAAGGAAAGCGGATTGTTAAAATATTCTCTGACTTTGCCTTTTGGTTTGCCGATAAATCCATAAAACCAATCTATAAGCTTGGAATTTAGTATTCCCAAAACATACTTAATATTGAATTGATCATTATTGATAACAATTGCACGTATATCGCCGCCATCATTAAAATATTGTTGATTGTCATAAGCAAATCGGTTATTTTCTGCCCGATACGGAACGACAATTTTTTCATCTGAATCAAATACAGCCTTATTTCTCGGTCGTTCGAAACGATACCATGGATATAAGCCCAGTTTTACTTCATTCCTTTTTAAAAGAACATCTTTGTGTCCCTTCAAGTAAGAAAAGGCTTTTGGAAAAGAGTCCATATGTGTATCGTTATCAACATAAATCAAAAAGTTCCCCCTGTCACATATGGTGTATCTGCCTATGTCTCCGTTTTTGATGTTCTTTCTCAAAACTGAATTTTCTAATTTCATCTTTTTTGCAAAATCACAAGAAATTGTAAATATCTCATTTTTTCCTGAGGTTGAACCTTTTTCAATAATTGAGATATCCCCAAGTAATACTGAGCCACTCTTTAAATTTTCAAGAATAATAGTATCCGGCTGATCAGCAATTAGCCAACTACTATTCAATTCATCTCGCTTAATCGAAAATGACTTGAGCTCGTTTTCAAGATTACTCGAAGTAATTTGCTTATCGGAAGTGGCTACATAGAAAATGACATCGTTAGATTTTGGTTCTTTATGAGATATTGAAATGCAAGTATGAACACTTGCCGCATCAAAAACCATATGTTCCTTGAAATTAACAATTTTAGAAGCATGTTTACTTAGATATCGTCTCAGCTTGTCCGCATATTCATTGCCGAGAAAATAGTTAGATGTGATAAAAACAGAACATCCCGTTCTCTTCAGAAGGTCAATTCCTAAAAAGATGAAATAATAAACAATGTCGTTATAACCGGTGTGAATGATTTTGTATCGTTCTGATAGATATTTGATAAAGCCTTTATCAATCGCATTGATGTTAAAATACGGCGGATTTCCAATCACAACATCAAAGCCCGGATTTTCTTTATTAAACACTTCTGCAAAATATAATTTCCAAGGGAAAAATGGCCTTGTTTTCTTTTTGCTGGTAAATTCCCGAAGCTGTTTTTCAATATTTTGCAGATCAAAGCCATATTTTTTTGAAAACTTTTCTTTTTCTGTCTTTATATACTCCTCTCTCGTCTTTAGATTCGGTATGCTTTGCGCTCTTTCTTCAATCGGCTTCAATTCAGAGTATTTCTTTTGCAATTTAGTTTCAAATAATTTTATCATCAGATCTTCTACTTCGCTTTTCAGTTTCGCCTTTTTATCTTTGTCCGATTCGTTTTGGTAATCTATTTTCTTTCGTTCAAATTCCTTGATTAAACCATCATCTTCATTTTCAAAACCTAAACCAACTTGGCATTGCACTGCTTGTTTTTCTTGCCCATTATCAAAATCAATTCCCAAAAACTCGGAGATTAAACTATTCCCCTGCATAATCTTAAAATCAAGATTAGGCAGTGGTTCAATGCCACAATTCCCATCCGGATGATCTCTGTCAATCTTTTCATCCACTAAAAGCGAGATAAAAAAACGCAGTTTGGCAATTTCTACCGCAATCTGTTGAATATCCACGCCGTAAATACATTTTTGGATCAAATATAGTTTCCGTCCGTAATCTGCATTTTTACCTTTGAAAAATTCTTCAATACGTTTTTTGGTATCTTGCTTGATGCGAGGATCGGGTATTGTCTCCGCCGCTGAAAGCTGAGCCTGTTTCCAAAGCTCATTTCCCGGATCAACTTTATTTAAAATAAATACCAACTTATTAAGCGCACCCATTGGGAAAGCGCCGGAGCCGACCGCCGGGTCAACAATTCTGACACTTTCAATTAATTCTACAATCTTTTTTGACTCTGATTTGTCAAAAGGATTTTCTTCGCTTCCTGTTGAAAAAAGCTGTTCTATTTTTTTATCTAAATCAGAAATAGCTGAAAGATGTGTTTCGAAATATGCCTTAAGAGATTCAGCGACCATATAATCAACGATTTCTCTTGGCGTGTAATAACTGCCTGTAGCTTTGCGGGCAGTGGTGGAAGTTTCAGGATTAAAACTTGCGAGTAAATTTTCAAATACCCTGCCCAAAAGTTCGGGATCAAGGGCGATATCCTGATCGTCCGGTGAATTTTCATCAATGGTAAAATTAAAAGAAGAGAGAATATTCAGAAGCCCATGTATGTGATATTTCTTATTTTGAGTTCCATAGGCTTTATTGAGATCGACTTTTTTCTCTTGGCTGAAAAAAAGAAAATTAGGAAGAGTTGGTTGATTCTTTTTAACCGCAGTAAATCCATCAACATAAATTCCTTTTTTTCTATCATCAAGACATTCAAATAATCCGCCATTTAAAAATGGTATCTCGCCAAAATAATCTTTCAGTATTTCCGAGTTTTTAAAAAGTTCGTGATAACGAAAAACACTATCATTCCCCTGGTCTGGATTTATTCCTTTGTATCCCCTAATCTCGCTTCGAAATTTCCGTTCATCTTTTTTAGTGCTTAACGTGGCAAAAAATAAATTTTGCAAAATCGCCTGATAGTAATTTGAATTTTCGGGAGAAAGATCTTCAAGTATTGTGGAAATACTTTCTTCTTCAAACAAATTTTTTGGGACTAAACCCTGTTCCCGCATAAACCAAATAAAAATCATTCTGGTAATTAAGCGAATAACGGAAATATTTTTGCTGTTTTCTTCTTCATTATCGTTTGGAAACGTAACACTTTGCACCGCCCAAAAATACCAATTAGCAATATCTTCATAAAACTCTTTGGTAACCTTCTCCACCGAAAAAGCCTCTCTGATTTTTTCTATTGTTGAGAAATCCCCACCACCGATTCTGGCAAGGAAGGTTTTATTGGTAAATTCACGGCTCACAAAATATGTAAACCGGCGAAAAACACTCCAATCCCGCCTTTTACCCAAATAATTAGCGTAGATCAATGAAAATCTGAAATTACCGGAAGCATCGTAAAAAATGAAAATACCGGCATCTGATTGAGTGTCTTTGAGAATATCCTTGCCTTTTTTATACTGATTTTTTTTCCCGCTTCGCTCAGAAAGCGGTTGACTGGCTTGAAAAGCGCAGACAATAAGTTTTTCACTTGCCGAAAAAGAAATTTCACCGAGTTTTAAACCGTTCTTAAAATCGCCGTCATCATATTGCCGCAATTCTTCATTTTGCGGCGCGAACGAACGGTTTTTCTCGCGAAATAATCTGGTAAACTTTTCCGGTAAAAAATTCTTGATTATATCTTCTAATATTTCTCTTCCATAGCCTGCCATATTGTCCTTATTGTTTTAATCCCTGTTCAATTTCTTCTACTGTTGGAAGTGCTTTTCGCAACTTCTCAGGAATAATACGTGATAGTTTATATTCAGAAACTCCTATTGGTTTTGTCATATTTCTCAAGGCATATTCAGCAATGATTTTGTTTTTGTTTTTACACAATATTATACCGATACTTGGATTATCCTCTTTATTTTTTATCCGGCTATCGACAGCCGAGAGATAAAAATTAAGCTGACCGGTATATTCCGGTTTGAAATCACCCGTTTTTAGTTCGATAACAATATAACAGCGTAGTTTTAAATGATAAAAAAGAAGATCAATATAGAAATCTTTTTTTGATACCTCTATATGATATTGACTTCCAATAAAAGCAAAACCAGCTCCGAGCTCCAGAAGAAATTTTGTTATATGCTTTAATAGTTCATTTTGCAATTCAATTTCTTTTGCGTTTTGCGAAATATTAAGAAAATCAAAAATATAAGGGTCTTTGATTGTTTGTTGAGCTAAATCAGATTGTGAAGCAGGCAGAGTATTCTTAAAATTAGTTATTTTATGCGCGCCTTTTTGCCTTTGATAAAGACCGCTTTCAATTTGATGAACAAGCACATTTCTTGACCAGCCGTTTTGAATAATTTGACCAGCATACCACAGTCTTTCATTTTCATTTTTTATTTTATCCATTAAAGTAATAATATGATACCAAGTCAATTGTGCAAGCGCCTCTTGCACAATTACATAATCGGGATAAAGACTCGCAAATTGGCGCATATATTTTAAATTACGCAATGAGAGGCCTTTCATATAGGGAAAGCTCTTGGATAAATCTTGCGATAAACGTTCAATAACTTTTGCGCCCCAACCTTGCCTTTCCTGTTGTATTAAAATTGTTTCTCCGATATCCCAGTAAAGAAAAATCATTTCTTTATTTGCCGAAATGACAGCCTTGTATCGCGCTTGCCTGATTTTTGTTTTCAATTCTTCCAAAATAGTAATATAAGATGGAATATTTATTAACTCATCGCTCATTTTGCCTCCATTTGATTTTCTATCGCAATGATTATTTCTTTAGATAAATCTTTTCGCCTTGCTTTTTCTTTCTCAAGGTAATCTTCGCCAAGTTCATTTCTTAATAAGATTATTTCTGCCATTGCCTTTTTTAACCTTGCTTCGTCCTTGCTTTCCATATTGGCAACCCGGCGCAGAGTAAAATCGGAAAGAGTTCCGTAATCCAGAATGTCCTCCCGTAACGTCCGTAAAAAGTCTTTATAGGGCATTATCCCATCTGATTGGATCTTGTTAATAAATGTCGCGAGATTGTTCAAAGCCCTTTGCTCAAGGCTTTGTTCACTCAGAGGGACGACTTTATGTTCTTTAAATTTTCTTACGCTTTCATAAGCTTCCCAGAAACTGCCGCTTAAAGGAATAGCTTTTTCATCCTGAGTACAGGCAATCTTGCCAAATATTTCTTCAAAATCTGCCTGATAAACTTCAGATCCATTTTCACTTCCATATCGGATACAGTGAATATATAACCTGCCCTTTTTCAGAAATACCAAAAGTTCGTTTTCGGTATATTTCTTGGCTACTTTTATACGAGGCGGATAATTTTTTAAAGACTCTATCAGATCAGGGGAATCTTTTTTAATTTTTAAGAATGCTTTCAGAGCCTTATTATAAAAACTTTCACCTTCCCGTTCATCAGGGTTTTGTTGAATTCGATTGTACAGGCCGGATGGGGTCGGCTCTTCATCAATATCAAAGATCTTGGCATCTTCCCCCAATGTCTTATGTATCAAAAACATTTTATTACTTGCTATCTCGCGCGATTTTACGAGCTCCGCTCCTTTCTCAGTGGGGAAGAAATTAACGATATAAAGCTCATTAAATACTTTCTTGCTGATACGGTTGATACGACCCACACGCTGAATAACCCGCACAGGATTCCATGGAATATCGTAGTTTACAACCATGCCCGCGCGGTTTAAATTAAATCCTTCCGAGATTTTGTCTGAAGCAAGCAAAACATCAAAATCGTCATCCTGATCGGGATAGGAAGCGTCAAAATTTTTGTTTATTTGCAAAATTTTCTGTGCTGATAAATCACTATCTGAAATAAGAAGCCTTTCTTTAAAATGTTTTTTTAGAATTGCTTCCAGATATTTGACCGTGTCCAGATATTCGGAAAATATTATAATTTTTCTTTTTGGCTCGCCTTCAAGAGGCTTTTGCTTTATTTCTTTTATAATATTGTTCAATAAACATTCTGTCTTGGGATCATTTTTAACTAAATCTAACGTTGATAATTCCCGCAATATGTTATCGAAAAGAATCAAATCAGTTTTTATGTTTGCGATAAATCCATCTTTATCATTAAAATTCTTATTCAAATCATAAACTTTATGGTTTTTTGGATATTCGCCATTATTTATTTTTTCGGTATATTCAGCCAAATATTTTTCTATCTCTTCTAGATTTTCATCGCAAATTTTTTCAACTAGAGACCTGTCCAAAATATATTTATTTGTTTTTTCAACGAATTTCAAAACTGTTTCAGTAATGTGTTTAAAATTTTTTATGCTCTGTTCGAAAGATCCGAAAGAGCTTTCAAAACGCTTGACTAACAAACGCCTCATAAAATCATATAAGTTACGCTGTTGATAATATTGAAAATTTTCTTTTTCAGTCAGTAACTCATTCGCAATTTTTTTCCGCTCTATTTCATATTCAAATGGCCGATAAATAGCGCCTTTAAATTGGCCGCCTTCATCCGGGTCCCCAAAATATTCAAGAATAACTTTATCATAAAATTCCGACTGCTCTTTTGTTAATTCAAAAAACCACTCTTTAGGATCCGCAACTTTTGATAAATTCTTAACCTCATCTTTATAATAGGGGTTATTCTGAAGATCAAGGCGGTTACGGCGAATTGTTACAGGTTTAATTACATCTCTTATTTGCCTGGCAAGATAATGAGCCCTTTGTTTAACCTTGGCGAGTTCAATTATTTTGCTTTCAAAAAAACTTTGGTAATAACCTTCCGCTTTTTTTCTTTTAGCGCTATTTGGCGAATTCCAGTATTTTGAAATATATCCAAGCCTGTCAAAAGTTCCTTTGAAAGCCTTGAATTTATCCACCAGATTATTTTCCAGCGTAATTGATGATTTTTTTGGAGTAATAAATAGTTTCAGCAGCGAAAGAATATCGCCCGGCCTGTTATTAAAGGGCGTGGCGGTAAGCAAAATTACTATTTTATTACGGCAGATATTCTTTAATAATTCGTAATCTCTTGTATCCTGATTTCTGAAACGATGAGCTTCATCAATAATCACAACTTCGATATCTTTGTATTTAACTACAAAATCGGTAATATTCTCTAAATCGCCGAGAGACCGGACTTCCCAATCATAAAGCTTAAATTCTTCGAGATACTTTTTCCAGCCGGAATTTTTATTTTTATCGCCCATAATACCGGGAGGGCAGATTACAATACCGCGTTTTTTAAGCTCTTTGGCAACCGAACAAGCTATAATTGTTTTACCCAAACCGACAACATCAGCGATAATTACGCCATTATTATTTTCTATAAATAATAGCGCTTGCGCAACCGCATCCAACTGATATTTATAAGGAGTATACCCGTTTTCTTCCAGTATTTTAACGAGCGTGGGTCCGACTTCTCGTCCTTCAAATGAATCAAGATAGGTTTTCAAAACCAAAACAAATGCCTCAAAAGGGGTAATTTCTTTAATGAGTGTTTCCTTTTCAACTATCGCGATGAGTTTTCTTTTAGTTTCCTCGTGTTCGGTTATTTTTACCGCTTCATCCCATAGACCATCAAAATATTCTTCCGCGTCTTTCACCCCAAAATCGCTTATTTCAACATTAAATTCTTCCTGCGTAGTCAAACCGGATTTTGTTAAATTGCTGCTGCCCGTGATAAATAGATTTTTTCTGCCGACCTGGCTTTCTTCCAATTTTAAAATATAAAGTTTGGCATGATTGGGTTTAAAGGTTTTGCGGATTATTAATTTATCATCGCGAATTAACTGGATGAAAAATCTTACCTGTTCGTAAAATTCTTTTGTATCAAAATTCTCAGTATTTAAAGATTTTTTTATTGATTGAAAAAAACTGTAAGTTTTATCTTCATCAGATAACTGGCTATCCTGATCAGCAAATTCAAGCAATCCAAAATTGGTTTTATCAACATTTAGGCCTACCAAAACCTTTATATTAGTATTTGAATTTTTCCTTAATCCCTCATATAGCTCTTTTATTCCTGAAAAATAGAAAAAACCTACTAGAAATTTCAATTCCTCGCTTTTGGAAATAAGCCCAACCAAACGATTTTTTAAATTATTTTCTCCGCTGTTTGTGATATAAGACATAAATTCTACAGTAGTCCCATCTTTTCCTTCACTTCTCGCATAGTCTTATCAGTTATCTCCTTACACTTTTCAGTATGCGTTTCAATGATCTGATTAACCAACGCCGGATTCTCTTCGTAAATTCGCCGTCGCTCCTGAATCGGTTGTATTTCCTTATAAATCGCCTCTGCCAACACATTTTTCATCTCCGCGTAACGGATTTTCGCATCCATATAATCCCGAACAAAACTATTATACATTCCATCATTTACGAACAACTTAAAGAGCCCAAATAAATTTGCAACTCCACCTGTCTTTGGAATCTCTCCTCCTATCTTTCCGCTGTCAGTCGGTGCTTTTGCCAGTCTTTTCCGGATCATCTCCAAATCATCTGATAAATTAATATAACTCCCCTCTACACTCTTACTCATCTTACCCTCACCAATTATTGACGGCACGTAACCTCCCGGAGTCGAAAATCGTTGCGGCTCCGGAAAAGTAGCTTGTCCTGAGCCTGCCGAAGGAAACATTCGATTAAACTTCCGCGCAATTTCCCGTGCTACTTCAAGATGAGGCTCCTGATCTAAGCCGGTAGGAACAAGATCTGCTTTATATATGAGAATATCCGCGGCCATAAGTACAGGATAAAAAAGCAGTCCCATATTTACATACTTCGGATGCTGGGCTCTCTTCTCTTTATAAGTCGGCAAATCCTCAAGTCGCGCTACAGGATAAATAGTAGACAAAAGATACGCGAGTTCGGCATGTGGAGTTTTAGACTGAATCTCTATAAGACACTTCTGCGGATCAAGTCCTGCCCCTAAATAATCAAGCAGTACATCCCGTACTGATTGCTTGAGTTTCGCAGGATCATATGGGGTTGTAATAGCATGCAAATCAACCACGGAAAAAACACAATCATACCTGTCTTGAAGCGCCAGCATCCCCTTAATCGCTCCCAGATAATTTCCCAGATGCAGCCTCCCCGTTGCTCTTACTCCTGAAAAAACTCTTTTCTTTTCCATACGCACTATTCTATGTCATAATCTCACCGAATTCAAGAATCCCCAAGGCAACTACCCACGATTTACCAAAAGTTTTATTGTTCGAGCGTAGTCGAGAACTTACTATTGAAAACTTTTGATTTTTAAGTTTTGATTTGTATTTTTGATATTTGATCTTTAATTTTTACTCTTATCTTCTCCCTAACCACTGCTCTTTTAATTGCTCAAATCTTCCCTCCCCGATCGCCTCTCTCATCTCTCTCATCAAACTAGTTATAAAGAACACATTATGATAAGTCGCCAGTCTCAATCCAAGTATTTCATTCGCCTTAAACAAATGGTGAATATAC
>Ga0180732_1002400_pt1 | contig 10036 bp, 9 predicted proteins | sample KR11_01MetaG_FD_148674 | JGI IMG/M metagenome (GOLD analysis project Ga0180732, IMG submission 148674) | Groundwater microbial communities from the Olkiluoto Island deep subsurface site, Finland - KR11_0.1 MetaG | ecosystem: Environmental > Aquatic > Deep subsurface > Groundwater | place...
CCCAAGATATTTCTTCAGATTTAAAGATCAATATAAACAATTTATATTTCAGAAGAATGAAATCAAAATGGGGAAGCTGCAGTTCTAAAAAAAATCTCACAATAAATACCCTTTTGAAATACTTACCTGAAGAAATAATTGAATATGTGATTTTTCATGAAATGGTTCATTTGATTGAAAGAAAACATAATGAGAAATTCTGGAAAATTATATCGAATAAATTCGAAAATTATGACAAAAATGAAAAAGAACTCTTTGAGTATTGGTTTTTGATCCAGAAAACCAAAGTTTAATATTTAATTGTCAATATTTTCCCATCAGTTAACATTAATAGACCTTCTTCCCAAATTATCAGTCATGGAACAAAAACTGGGAAGCGAGGGAGTAACATGGGACCTGACGCATCTATACCGCGATTTAAAAGACCAGAATATCAATAGCGATATCGAGACCATAAAAAGCAAAATAAGCGTTTTTTCAACAAAATACAGGGGAAAAATAGGAGCAATTTCACCAGCAGAATTGCAGAGTGCAGTTACGGAAATGGAAGAGATAGAACAAAGCTCCACAAGGTTAGCATCATACTCCTATCTTAATTTCGCCACGCAATCGAAGAACCCGGAGGCTGGCGCATTCCTACAAAAGCAAAAGGAGATAATGAGTGAGTTCAGCAAAGACATGGTATTCTTCGAAATGGAATGGGCTTCTCTTGAAGATGAAAAGGCAGCATCACTCCTTGAAGATCCTGCTCTGGGGAAATACAGGCACTATCTTACGAAACTCAGGAAATACCGTCCTCATTTATTATCAGAGACAGAAGAAAAACTCCTTGCAGAGATGTCTCCGGTCGGCGCAAGCAGCTGGAACAATCTATTTGAAAAGGTGGTATCGCAGACGAAATTCGGTGGCAGGGCAGAAGAAGAAGTGCTTTCCGATCTTTACAATATCGATCGCCAGGTACGGATAAAGGCAGCAAAGGATTTCACGGAAGGACTCTCGTCGCATGATCACATCCTGACGCATATATTCAACACCATCCTTGCAGAGAAGATGATAAAGGACAGGCTTCGCAAATATCCAGATTGGATAAGTTCCATGAACCTTGACAACGAGATAGATGAAAAAATCGTAAATGCGCTCGTTAGTGCTGTCAAGGACAGGTATGACATACCGCAGAGATATTACAGGTTGAAAAGAAAACTTCTTGGGTACGATGAACTATTCGATTATGACAGGTATGCGCCGCTTCCTGCATCCTCAGAAAAGAAGATACCCTGGAATAAAGGCAGGGAGATGGTGCTTAAAGCATACAATGACTTTTCCCCGCAGATGAGTGACATCACCCTGAAATTCTTTGAAGGAAGGTGGATACACGCGCCCATCATACCCGGTAAGATCGGGGGCGCCTTTTCATCCCCCTGCACGCCGGATGTGCATCCCTACGTGATGCTCAACTACTCAGGAAATAAACGTGATGTTCAGACCCTGGCTCATGAACTGGGTCACGGCGTCCACCAGTATCTTGCAGGAGGTCAGGGTTACTTTAACAGCCAGACCCCGCTAATAACAAGTGAGACAGCCTCTGTTTTCGGTGAGATGCTCGTGTTCAGGTCGCTTATTGAAAAGGCAGTTGACAGGGATGAAAAAGTGAACCTGCTGACAGTCAAACTGGAAGAGATATTCGCCACCGTTTTCAGGCAGATAGCCATGAACAGGTTCGAGGATGCAGTACACAGGGATAGACGAGATCATGGTGAGCTGTCGCCCCAGCGTTTTGGCGAACACTGGATAGATACCCAGAAAGAAATGTTCGGAAATTCAGTGACGCTTACTGAAAACTATTCGGTCTGGTGGAGTTATATCCCCCATTTCCTGCATGCGCCGGGATATGTGTATGCTTATGCTTTTGCAGAACTGCTTGTACTTTCTCTTTATAATATGTATGTGGAAGAAGGCGATAGTTTCGTCCCGAAGTATCTGAATTTGCTTGCTTCGGGGGGGAAGGACACGCCGGAGAAACTGCTTGAGGATTTCGGGATATCGCTTGATGATCCAAGATTCTGGTACGAGGGATTGGAGATCATTGATGGGATGCTGAAACAGGTGGAGGAACTGGTGTAATAATATTTAACTCCCTCCCCGACAAACAATGAACTAAAATAAGAACAAATAAAAAGAGGACCAAATGCCCAAAGACCTTGTATTCATAACAGTAATAGGAAAAGACCAGAAAGGAATAATAGCCCGCATCTCGAACGCTGTATTCAAGCATAATATCAATATCGAAGACCTGAACCAGAAGGTCATGGATGGTTATTTCGTGATGACCATGCTTGCTGATATGGCTGATTCCAGCGCATCAATAGGAGATATAAAAAAAGAGTTCGCAGAGATAGAAAAGCAGATGGGCTTGAATATCCAGGTCCAGCATGAGAACATATTCAAGGCAATGCACAGGGTGTAGGCATGGAATACTCTCTTGATGAGGTCATGGAAACAGTGCGCATGACACTGTATCATAATTTTGATATCAGGACCGCGACGCTCGGCATCAATCTTAAGGACTGCATCGATACTGACATTGAAAACTTCAAATCAAATGTATATGATAAGGTCACAGAATACGGGAAAAAGCTGGTTTATGAAGCAGGTAAGATCGAGGACAAATACGGCGTCCCAATAATCAATAAAAGGATCTCTGTTACTCCAGTGTCTCTCATTGTTGAATCATGCAGGGAGGATGCACCGCTTGAAATAGCAAAAACGCTTGACAGGGCAGCACGTGATGTAAATATCGATTTTATCGGAGGGTACGGGGCGCTTGTGCAAAAGGGGATGACGCGGGCAGACTCGCGCCTGATAGATTCGCTTCCTGAGATGCTCTCAAGCACAGAACGGGTGTGCGCTTTTCTAAATGTCGCCTCAACAGTGTCAGGCATGAACATGGATGCAATAATAAAGCTCGGGAACATCCTGAAGGACATCGCCAGCAAGACAGAGAACGGCATCGGGTGTACGAAATTCGCCGTATTCTCAAACGCCCCGGAAGACAACCCGTTCATGGCAGGCGCTTTTCATGGAGTTGGAGAGCCTGACTTCTCGCTCAACATAGGCATCAGCGGTCCGGGTGTTGTGAGAAGCGTTGTAGAGAAGAACAGGGATTGCGACCTGACAGGGCTTTCCGAGGTCATAAAAAGAACAGCTTTCAAGATAACAAGAGCTGGCGAACTTGTAGGAAGAGAACTTGCTTCAAATATGGATGTGCCCTTTGGCATAGTTGACATCTCCCTTGCTTCAACCAATAAAGTTGGTGATTCTGTGGCAGGGATAGTGGAAATGATGGGCATCGAAAAGATGGGCGCGCCAGGCAGCACAGCGGCGCTTGCGCTTCTCATTGATGCCGTGAAAAAAGGTGGAGCCATGGCTTCAGGGAACGTGGGCGGATTGAGCGGTACTTTCATTCCGGTGAGCGAGGATTCCTGCATGAACGAGGCTGTGAAATGCCGCGCTCTCTCGATCGAGAAACTTGAGGCTCTGACCGCGGTATGCTCGGTGGGGCTTGATATGATAGCCATTCCGGGTGATACGCCTGCGGAGACCATTTCAGGCATAATAGCTGATGAGCTTTCCATAGGGGTTGTGAACGGAAAGACAACGGGAGTAAGGCTGATTCCTGTGCCTGGAAAGATCGCAGGGGATTATGTGAATTTCGGGGGATTGCTGGGTGAGACCTATGTGATGGATGTCAGTACGTTCAGTTCCCGCGACTTCATATTGAGGGGAGGAAGGATGCCAGCCCCGATAACGAGCATGAGGAATTAATTTATTTCTTCTCCTGTTTTTCCGGCGGCATCATCATTGCTGATATACCTGCAATACTGCCCCTTGTCCCGATCAGAATAACAATATCCTCTGATAATAACTGAGTATTACCTGCAGGAGTGGCGATCGTCTCTTTCCCGCGCTGGATAGCAAGCACCGTAACGCTGAACTTTTGCCTGAATCCGACCTGTGCAAGTGTCTTCCCTGCCAGTGGCGAATCTCCCTTTATCCTGATGGTCTCGATCTCACTATCAGGCAGATGCTGCTTTAACTCAGGGAACAACGCATACTTATGCTTCACGTTCCTTAACATCTCGTAACCGTCCTTTCTGATCTCAGTGATGTGTTTCTCGATCTCGTTCACAGGGATAAAATACCTGTGCAGCACCCTTGAGATGATCTCGATCGATGTCTCGAATTCCTCTGGTATCACATCATTCGCGCCAAGTGAATACAGGGGATCTATTTCACTGATATAACGCGTCCTTGCAATGATATACACGGAAGGATTCAAACGCCGCGTCAACTCTACTATCCTTCTCGTGGCTGAAGCATCGGAAATCGCAATAACGACTGCACGCGCGTTCTTGAGATTAGCCTGTTCAAGCATAGATTCTCTGGAAGCATCGCCATAGAAAACAGGATTCCCGCGCTTTTTCTCGACCTTGACTGTCTCAGGGTTCAATTCAAGTACGATATAAGCGATGCGGGATGCATCCAGGACTCTTGAGACATTCCTTCCGTTCAGACCAAAACCCACAACTATCACATGATTCTTCAGATTCTCGTTCTCTATTTTTTTCTCATGGAACCGTCCTAACTTCACTTCCTGAGGTAAAGGCAGCCGTTCAAATGAATCTGAAAATCTCGCGCTTCCCTGGATCATGAAAGGAGTAAACACCATGGTTATTATGGCAGACGCAAGGAACACCTGGTAATCATCGGTTGAAATAAGACCATAATTCAATCCTTCCTTTGATAGAACGAAAGAGAACTCGCCTATCTGGGCGAGCGCCACGCCAACAAGTACGCCGATCCTTGCGGGATAACCCAGCACAATAGGACCAATTGTCGCAGCAGCGAACTTGATCAAAAGTATCCCCGCAACCACAAGAAGTACGATCCATGGATTGCGAAGCACAGAACCGGTATCCAGAAGCATCCCAATTGAAACAAAGAAAAGGATGCTGAAAATATCCTTAAGGGGCAGCATCTCGCTGAAAGCCTGATGCCCGTATTCGGATTCAGAGATGATAAGTCCTGCAATAAATGCTCCAAGGGCGAGTGAAAGACCGACCAGGGATGTCAGATAGGCAGTGCCAAAGCATATCAGGACTATACTTAACAGGAACAGTTCCCTGCTGTGTGTCTGAACTACCCTGTAAAGCATAAATGGAACAACAGTACGGGATACCAAGATCACCATTACCACGAATGTCAGGGCAAATAGGACTTTCAATACGACTTCAAGGGCAGAAAAACCCGATTTTCCTCCAAGTATAGGCATAAAAAGCACTATCGCAACAACGCTCAGGTCCTGGAAGATAAGTATTGCCGTAGTAAGCCTGCCCTGGGGTGAATCTGTCTCTCCGCGGTCAGAGAACACCTTCATCACTATAGCAGTACTGCTCAATGTTACCAGAAAACCAACAAACAGCCCCTGTTGGATCGAAGCTCCCAAAATAAGCGCTATCAATGTCACGATAGTCGTAGTTATAAAGATCTGAAGAAAACCGCCCAGGAACATTTTGCGGTTCATCCTTAGAAGTCCACCGAGTGAGAATTCCACTCCGATCAGGAATAGCAGCAAAATAATTCCGATCTCAGCCAGTATCTCAATCGATGCAATATCCTTCGCTGCTCCCAGCACGGACGGACCGAGAAGTACCCCTGCGATAAGATAACCCACTATAGGCGCTATGCGGAGTTGATGGAACAGGAAAGTAATCCCTATCGCGACACCGAAAATAAATATAAAATCCCTCAGGAAACCAGGTTCGACCATATTTAATGCTAATTTGGTATTACAAATATAAATAATCCCCATTTATCAGGCATTTACCTCCTCTTCCGATCAACTCCTCTCTCCCGACCATCTTCAGCCCCCCAAAAACCAGCCCGTAATTCATCTCGTCCTTATACCTCATAAACGCCCGCTGTATCCTCTTCTCCCTGCCTTTCGCAACATGCACCTCTTTCATCGTGAAAGGATCGATACCGGTATGATACATGCACGTCGAGGCTGTCATTGGTGTGGGCGTGAAATCCTGCACCTGTTCAGTATAAAGATTGTTGTCGCGTATGTACTCAGCCAGCTCAACCATGTCCTCTACTGTGCAGCCCGGATGACCTGACATAAAATATGGAATAATGTACTGCTCTTTTCCAAGCTTCTTGTTTTCATCAGTGAATTTCTTCCTGAATTCATCGAACACGACCCTCGACGGCTTATGCATCATATTTGTTACCAGACCTGATACATGTTCGGGCGCAACTTTGAGCTGCCCGCTGACGTGATGCTGGCAAAGTTCAGAAAGGTAGCCTGACGTATCTGCGAGCACAAGGTCATAGCGTATCCCAGAGCCTATGAACACTTTTTTCACTCCAGGTATTTCGCGAAGGCGGCGCAGGAGTTCGACCTGCTTCTGATGGGAAGTATCAAGGTTCTTACATATTGGGTGGGTACATATCTTATCCACGCATGCGCCTTTTGAGTCCCACTGGTCGCAGCGCATCGAATACATATTCGCGGTCGGACCTCCCACGTCCTGCACTATGCCCTTGAAATCCTGCATTTTCGCCATCCTTTGCACTTCACGCACCATTGATCCGATGCTCCTGCTCTGTACTATCCTGCCCTGGTGGTGTGTCAGGGCGCAGAAAGAGCAGGATGCAAAGCATCCCCTGTGGCTTACTATGGAGAATTTCACGGGAGCGAGCGCTGGTATTGGTTTATTATAAGACGGATGAGCCATCCTGGCATAAGGCAATTCATAGACATGATCGAGTTCCTCCGTGCTAAGTGGCATAGCAGGCTTATTCTGGATAACAACGGTCTTTGGATGCGCCTGCGCCACAGGTCTTCCCCTCACAGGGTCCTGCTCCTGATAATGAAGGTTGAAGGCTTTAGCGTAGAGCATTTTATCCAGTGAGACATCGGTGAAGGAAGGAAGCTCTACATAACCCTCATGGCTCATCGAGCGCCATTTGCTTATTTCAGTCCTGATGACAGTGCCAGGGATATCTGTAATATTTCTTATTTTTTCGCCTTTTGAAAGGCGTGATGCGATCTCAACGACCTGCCTCTCTCCCATCCCGAACACCAGAATATCCGCTGGCGAATCAGCAAGTATTGATCTTCGAACAGAGTCTGACCAGTAATCGTAATGAGCAAAGCGGCGCAGGCTCGCCTCGATCCCGCCGAGAACGATGGGTGTATCAGGAAAGATCGAATGAAGTTTATCAGAATATACTATCGCCGCCCTGTTGGGTCTAAGCCCTCCTTTTCCTCCGGGTGAATAGACATCATCGCTGCGTATTTTCAGATTTGCAGTATAATTATTTACCAGGGAATCCACATTCCCTGAAGTAACGCCAAAGAACAGGCGCGGCTTTCCGAGCTTCTTAAGATCAGCAACGTTTTTCCAGTCAGGCTGCGCTATTATTCCCACGCTGTAACCTGCATCCCATAACACCCTTCCTATTACAGCGGCGCCGAACGAGGGGTGGTCGACATAAGCATCCCCGGTCACAAGGATCACGTCGAATTCGTTCATACCTAGAGCTTGCGCTTCTTTCGGGGTCATGGGGAGGAAGCGGGGTTGTTTGATCATGTCATCTGATGCTTCTGGATTCAACTATCATGTTCTTTGCATTCCCTCAGCAAATCCTCAAAAGTATATCGCTCTGGCATTATCCCGACATTAACCCCAAACCCCGCAAGCGTCTCCGAAGTGGGTTTTCCGATAGCAGCAACAGTCTTTTCATTCAATATCCTTATGATCTCGTCTTTTATTCCCATATCTTCCGCAATAGCCATGAAATTCCTTACCATCATAGAACTTGTAAAAGCAAATATGTCTATTTTCCCGGCAAGCGCCTCTTTCATCAGCTTTTCATGCCTCTCATCCCTGGGACGTATTATCTCATACACCTGTGTCTCATGTACTTTTGCGCCTTTCCCGATAAGCCCACTGACAAGCTCAGGCGCGCCATGGCTGCTGCGTGCGATCTCGATGATCGAGCCCTCAATTCCTGTAAGCAGATCAACCAGCCCTTCCGAACTGTAGCGATCTGGCATAAGGCTCACATTTATCCCGTTTTTCAGAAGCGCGTCCCTGGTCTTAGGTCCTACAGCGACCACTTTTGTCTCATTGAGCTGATCGATGAACTCATCAGTTGAATTCAGTTTCAGGAGCGTGAACTCTACGCCGTTGGCGCTTGTGAAAATAACATAATCCACTGCCCCTTCCATTATACGCTCCATGAATCCCTTGAAATTGGCATCTGTCTTATCCAATACATCTATCATGGGCGCAGTTATCGCTTTGAATCCCATTGATTCTGCAAGTTTGACAGACCCTGCAAGATAGCTTGCTGGTCTCATTATTGCTATTACTTTCATGATCCTCTTTTTACGCTGATGATGTTCCTATTAAACTCTTTGATATATTTAAGTTAAGGTAATGTTAATATTAATTCATTCTTATGATCGAAGAAATCAAGATATTCAATAAGGACCTGAATAAGATACGATCTGAACTCGAAGCAAATAAACCTTATGAAGCATGCGGCGTGTTGATCGGAACACTGGATGGAAGCACTGCGCTTGTAGAAAAAGCCCTGCCTATCACCAATTCGAAACGAACCGTGAGAAGCTTTGAACTTGACCCGAAAGAACATTACGATGCATGGAACGAAGCCTGGAAAAGCAGTAAAGATATAGTGGGTGTATATCATACTCATCCGGTGTCATCAGCGAATCCTTCGCCGTGGGACGTAGAAACCATGAGTAATGATACTTCTGTGTGGCTCATTGCGGGCGCGGATGGGATGCGGGCGTATGTGTGGGATAATGGAATAAAACCTGTGAAACTGACTGAATATTGAAGTTTTCAAAAGGGAGACTTCCCAGAAGTTCTACTGCCTGCATATGATCCGCTCCGCCATGGCGTAATTGTAGAAATTTAGCACAAATCGCATCGCATGCACTAATGACGGCATGAATGGAGAGGACTGCTGCTGAGTTCCAATTCTCTTTCTCTGCCTCCATTATGGCGCCTTTCAGGAAATCTCCGGCTTTGGTTAGATATATTTTGTCAGAACCTATCCTTGCAGGTTTGGTAGATATACCTCTTACCATTCAAAACCCTCTCGCTTGAAGATGATTTCACCGTTTTTTATTTCACTGAAAATTGATCTGGTTTTCAAGTCTTGAAGCTCCCGTTTATGTTTTATCATCAGTGATATAGGATTGCCGAATTTATTTTGAGAAATATTTGTCAGGTCTTTCAATTTATCCTCTAATTTCGAAGTTTCACCTTTGCAGACTATAAAGATATCTACATCGCTATCTGATCTTTCCATGCCCTTTACTATACTGCCAAATAGAACCACAAGCTCTACTTCAGCCAGGTTTTTGACCGCATCTGATATCATCGTTTTAAGTTCCGCGATAACATTTCTCTCAAGCCCAAAATTGCTATTGAGGAGTGGATAAAGAACATGTTCTTTGTTTAGCGAAAATAGATTTGCTTTACCGATCCGTTTTCTGTCAAGCAATCCATTGTCCAGGAGAGATTTTACATTCCTGTGGACGCTTGCCTGCGGTATTCCCGCTATCCTCTCAAGTTCGCTTTCTGTGAATCCCTTTTCAGGATACATGAAGAATGCCCTTAGCAGTCTCACTTTTGTCTTATTGCCCAGTATTTCATCCAGAATATTGTGGAATTTCATGGTTATCTATTCATTTTTGAATCAATTCATTCACTTTTGAATTAATAAAGGTTTCGCATCAAAAAATAGACATGTTCTACTCACATGACCTTTTCCCTTTCCTTTACACTCGCCGTCCACATGTCCGCCCAGTGCAACGATCTCAGGGTTTATGGTATAAGCTCCAGTTGGCTTGCCATCTTTGATTTCCGTTAGGTAATATGGCTTTCCCGGCATTCCCACCTTCCCGATATCGTGGAACAGACCAACGATAACGCAG
>Ga0180732_1002401_pt1 | contig 10036 bp, 12 predicted proteins | sample KR11_01MetaG_FD_148674 | JGI IMG/M metagenome (GOLD analysis project Ga0180732, IMG submission 148674) | Groundwater microbial communities from the Olkiluoto Island deep subsurface site, Finland - KR11_0.1 MetaG | ecosystem: Environmental > Aquatic > Deep subsurface > Groundwater | place...
CATAAATTCTTTCGAATTGTTTCATTTTTATTGGAACTTTATGGATAAGTTGACTAAAACCGATACTCCTGCAATGTTGGAAGGTTTGGCGGATCATCAATGGAATTGGGAGCAATTTTTTAATTTTTCATTAAGTATTCTAAATTAGGACATTGCCTTTTTTTCACCTTCGTTCCAGGCTCTTATATTCACCGTTATCTCATCACCTCTGGATGCGACCAGCGAATCAACCGATTTAGTCAGAACTACAGGCTCTGTGCGAACTGTAATATCAGTTTGACCTGAACTTGATGTAATTTTCTGAATTATCTTTATTTTTCTCTGGGCTGAGGCGAAATAGATCACATTTTTCAGATCCTTTCCACTTGCATTCAGAGTTATTGAGGTGTATCCTGCATCAGTTATAGGCACTTTGAATTCCAGATTGAGCGTTCTTGACTGACCTTTTGTCATATCACCGAGGTAGGTTTTCAGATTTCCAGTTCTTAATTCCAGAAACCCAGGATCTATGTTCACTTCCACATTCCGTATGATCTCGTTCCCGTTGTTCCTTACTGTTACGGTAGAAACAATGGCATTCCCCGGACTATATTCATTTTTATCTGTGGATATGGAAATCCGAAGCTCAGGCATGGGACTGAGATATATCATGAGCCGTGCCCATTTTTCCCCTTTTTCTGATGACCATATTTCGATCACTGAGATCTTCAATTCATCATCATAGATGCTCTCTTTTCCCTCACTCAATAAGTCCTCCCTGAGAGATGTATTTTGCTTATAAACCATCAGGCGGATGAGTTTGCTGTTATCATCAAAATCCATCACATTTATCAGAAAATCCCCTTTTGTAATATTGACGCCTGGATGCACGGTCTCTTCGCTCTCAGAGCTCCATTCAATTGCAGCGGCAGCATTCAGAAGTGCAAGTGCCGCAATTATGAAAAGCGCTTTAGACATCTTTATCAGGTTCGGTCAATCGGAGTTCGTACATCGTCTGTCCATCCAGGACAAAGAACCAGTGAATTTTACCATCAGCGAGATGCAGTATCGGTCTTCCCAGCTCCTCTGCAATTTTTACCAGGTCGGGAATGGTGGAAATCTGAACAATGTCCTTTGTAGCGGGGATATCTTTTGCTTCAGCGATCCAGTCCCCGTACTTATTTTTGATCTCGTTTATAATATTTTTATCAATCACTCTGTTCTCTGTGAATCTTGTGAATAATGCCAGCAGGAAAAGTGCCAGGACAGCTATGATGCCTGAATATATCCTCTTTTCTATAACATCCTGCTGCACATAGACCTCGGATCTGAATATCGAGCCGGTTTTTCGAGTTGAAAGGTCTCCAATTATATTAAATGCATTTTTGCCAAGGGGAATGATTATGGTGGGGGACAGCGTCTCTTTTGCCTGGCTGCTTCCTATCGAGGCAATGGTATTGATATTGTAGATGAGTTTCAGTTTTGGATCTTTTGCCTGGACATCTATCTCTTTCCCGATTGAATTTACAATATCGTTGTATGCACTGATGTTCACCGGGAATTTCACCGTGAAGTTAGTTCTTTTTCCACCTGCGAACTCTTTTTTAGGAACCAGGACATAGTTCTTTTCCCAGCCTTCCCCGTTCACGCTTGCCACAACCTCGTAATCCCCATTTATGGATGCCGGCATATCGCATGTGAACTCATAGTAAAAAATAGTGTCTATGCGGTCGGTTATTTTTGTGAAGTATGTCATGTTCTGCCCGAGTGACTGGGTTTCAAAAAGACTGTTGGGCTTTAGCAGAACCATAAAATTGAAATTGCTCTTTGCTTCGTAATTGCAGGCTGGGAAGTCTTTATCGATAACGGTTTCGCTCTGGAAAGCCTGATAAAGGCAAAATAGCGAAACTAAAACCATCAGGATGAGAATTATCTGGATCCCTGTCCTGACATAACTATTCATGGGTAGATCCTTAACTTTTTTCATCTTCTAAACTCCTGCAAATATCTTCCTTCTCAGTTTTTTGATATTCTTTATAAAACGCTGTCTTTGTATATTTCTTTTTTCATACCATATTGGATAAAGTAACAGAGCTATCAATAGCGGCGGCAGTATAGATATGGATAATAGCGGCATGCAGGGATGTATCTCTGATAATTTATTTGTCCAGAAAACAGGTATTATGCCAGGCGCGGTGATAATTGAAATACCTCCTATCGCGCCGGTTTCTACCGGAATTATTGAACTTGCATTCCCGGAAAGGAGAACAGGCGGAACAAAGGGTGAAGCTTCCCCGCTCTTGAAAACATAAGCGCAGGAGAAAGCGCCACTGTTCTTTAGCAATATACTGTTCTCTCCTTTTGTATAGCTGCAGTTGTTGAGTGAAAAAAGTGAGAATCCGCCAAAGATCAGGATGCTGCAGAGGATGATGACCAGGAACACGTTTACATTGAATACTGCCCGGCGCCTTTTTTGTCTTTTCGCCTCCCTTTCAGCGCGGTGAGAGGATGCAGGAGTCCGTGTTATTTTTTTTAGCTCATCTGCAATGAGTATTATTGCAGGGATTATCGTGAAAATGAGAAATGCAAAGGGCTTTTTTGAGGATTTTATGTAATAGCCAATATAAGGGATCACGAACACTGTTCCCCCCACAACGTCTTCTGCAGTTACGATAAAAGAGTCCTGGTCTTCCACTGCATCGCCTTTTGTCTGGAAGCTGAGACTTTCGCCCCTGAAAATATCTTTTACCCTGTGTGTCACAAGCGTATTGGGCTTCCCGCCCGGATCTTTGAATGCGATGATGTCCCTCACTTTTACATCCTCAGGGTTGATCTCTCTTACTACTATCACATCCCCAACCTGCATCACAGGCACCATGCTGCTGCTCAGGACGATGAGAGGGCGAAACTCACCCTTTATGAGTGGGGGGCCGATATACAGCGCAGTTATCAGGATGATGGCTGCTATAGAGATGATTATAAGGTCTATGGCTCTCATATTTTAATATATCTGTATATCTGTATATCTAATTATCTAATTTCGGTGACCGTTACATTACATGTTGGCATAATTTTTACTTCTTTGCGTACTTTGCGTTCTTGGCGGTTTATAGTATAGATCACTCACCGCAAAGGGCGCAAAGACCGCAAAGCAGAGCTTGATAATGTTGTGAATTGGACTTCAATTATATTACCCGGAGTTCGTTTCGAGTTCGTACCAGTTCGGTGTTTTTTTTGATATGTTTGGCGGAAAACTATAATATGGCGATCTCATGCTACATAAAACTTCTATTGTAAAAGAAGCTTCTATAGTCTATATGTTCAATTTTTTCATGTTCACAAAGTTTACAAAAAGCTCCATCACTAGAAAAGATTAAAGAACGGCTTTCTTTATTTGCTAGTATCAAAGATATATCGGCCAATCCGAATTTTATCTTCTCATGGGCAATTATTTTTTCTTTTTCTATATGAAACTCCCCTATTTTCATTAGAAACTCCCCATAAATATTGAAAAATTTCTCTATTCCTTTTTCATCTAAATTTAATTCTTTTCTTATCCGGTAAAAAAGCTCGCTTAAAATATAGGGGGTGATATAAAAGTTTTTACGAGACATAAAAAGTCTGTTTAAAAATTCAAATTCTTCATCCGGTTCGTAACAAAGACAAACATCTTGGAGTTTCTTGCAATCAAAAACACCTACGGCGTGAATGAGAAGAGGACCTGTATCGATTGCAATATTATTAGCTGAAAAAAACTTTTTGATCATTCAATCTTCGGGAACGACAAGTTCCTGTTCGTTAATTGAACCATCTTCAAAATCAACTTTAACCATATAACCAACCTGTTTTCTTGCTCCAACACCTGGGAAAAAGGCACATGTAACTTCCCACTGCTTCTCAGTCATATTCTTTTTCATGTTCAACACCATGAAGCCCATAACAGCATTCGCGCCATGCACACTTTCAAAATAATCCCTAACTTTCAAAGCAGCTTCATTACCAGTTATCATATCAAATCACTAATGACTGATGCGACTTCACACTTAAATAAATTTCCTTAACATTAAGATAAGATTTGAAAGCAATAAATCCAGTAATCACTTAAAGTATGAAAAAAATTGGTGTATTGCACATCAGGACAATTACCAACACGAATTGAAACGGTCACTAATTTCAGGGATTAATGGCGATTTTCTTCGCCGACGAATCGCCCATGATGAATGTGATGGTGAAGCTCCTGCCCTGCAGGTCAGAATCGAACCTGAACTCGATGTGCTCTTTTTTTGAGAGGACATAATTACCGTCCAGCACCGCGCCAGAACTCTCACTTCCGCTCCAGAAAGTTACCCCTCCAATCCTTATTTCCTCGATTTTTTCTCCGTTGTTGACCGTCCAGTTGAGTATCATTTTATCAATGGTTATGTTCCGGGTTGTGGTGAGATTGAGGACAATGCTATGAAGCCTCCCGCCATTGCCTGTGAGCTTTGCACCGCTTGTGTCAATGTTCAGATACCCTGCCTGCGTTTCCCATGTGGCTGCTGTAAATGTGTTGCCTGCGCTTACTTCGGTATCAGAGAAAGAGGAGAAGGTGGTATGCAATAGGGCGTATCCTATGGGCACGAGCAGCAGGATAAGGAGTATTTTTTTCATTAGCTCAACCTCCTTATTTTTATTATCTCATTTGTGATAAGAATGAATGCAGGGAACAATATTAGAAGAATATAACCTGACGTGGTTCTGGCAAAGCGCGGTAGCACTCCAAGATAGGGTATTTTACCAGCCACTTTTCCTTTTATATCTTCAAACTTAACGTCATAGCTATCCTCCGTTGGCATAAAATCCCCTTTTGTTTTCAGGATGTTATTTTCTATTTTTACTATCCTGTGGGTGAACATGAAGGTTTTTCCATCCACTTCATGATAGTAGGTAATGACGTCTCCCGCTTTTAAAGATGCCGGGTCTGCAGGAGCTATTATTAAAACATCTTTTTCCGTTATCGCAGGTGCCATACTTGTGCCTGTGACTACGAGAAAAGATAGATCAAGGTAAAATATGAGTATGATTATTGCCGCGATAATTCCGGGAATTATAATTTTCATATTCATAGTTTTAGCTTCCAATTTTTACTTCAGGTTAGCTTGAATCTCATGGTCATGTTGAGCCATGTAATTCTCATATTTGTTTTATGTGCTGATGATATTAAGGTTCGCTTATTTTTGCCTCCATTTTATCCTTATAAAAAAATTGTTGTGGGGAATGACCCCACATAATGTTTTATATCTTGTTTACTGGCTTGCGTCCTGGTTCGAAGTAAATGATACCGTCGTTGTTAGGGCATCTCCCTGGATGTCGTTGGTAGCTTCTCCTCTGAAGAGCAGCGACAATATGAAGTCCCCTTGCCGCCACCTGCGGGCGAGAGGCCATCCAACACTGCTGCATTGGCAGGCATTGTGACATCTTCAAGGTCTTTCCATCCATTTCCGTTGGCATTGACGAGGGTAGCTTTCAGGTCAGTTCCGCCATACGTCATTGAGGTTATCTCAATAAACTTTGCCATGTCGCCCGGAGCGGATGTCGAATTGGTATCCGACTCCAGCGGAGCGCCATCGTCAAGGGTATGACTGAAACTAATCTCAACGTGGTTTTCAGCTATGCTGCCGATGTTTTTAAGGGATATGGTTTTGCTAACAGTGCTTACGCCGGGAATCATGTTCGACATTGTCCATGTTGCTGAGACGCCGTCGCTCCAGACCGTGGTGGAAGTGGGTACAGTGTAGCTGACATTCACCTGAACCCAGTCGTGTTTTGTTTTGAGACCACTTGTGCCGTCTATTGCTTGGAACCAGATTTTGAGGGCGTTCACTTCGGAAACTGTGTCTATGCCATACAGACTTTTCAGATCTGCGGTATCGATCTGGTCAGTATTCGTGGCTGGCAGAGACAGAGTATGTATCTGCCATGTCGAGCCGTTGTAAATCTTCAGCCGAGCACCACTAATGCTAGCTTGTCGCTGCCATTCAAACTTGAGCACAGCGCTGTTTACCGTGGCTCCAGATGGAATATCCGGGAATTCGAACTCAAGGTATTCGTTGTCATTATAAGACATAAGGTTCCATGACATGACGGTAGTGTATCTTAGGTTATCGCTGGTTTTAAGCATATTAAGTTCGGATGTATTCAGGTCTTTGCTGTCGGTTCTATCTTTGCCTACGTTCGGGTTCAGGTTTGCCGTGTAAGCCGTGCTGCCTAATGTCAGTGTGCCGGTTTTCAGATCCAGCGTGCCTGCCGTCAGGGTGTTGCCACTTGATGTCTCTGTATCGCTGAAATAAGCCAGCGTGCCTGCGCCCGTAGCCATTAATACAAACCCGATGACCAGTAATCCTTGCATTATTTGTTTCATTTTCACCTCTTTACTGTCTGTTCACGCACTGTTCACGCACCATACTAAAAATTACTGTGGGGAATGACCCCACATAATTTTGTATTTTGTTTACTGGCTTGTGTGCTGGTTCAAAGTGAAGTATATGGTCAGGTCAAATGTATCTCCCTGGAAGTCGTTGCCTGCGCTTTCGTCAAGTTTTACTGTCATCCTGAAGGTGTACAGGTCGCCGTCGGGCGCTGGAAGGTTATCAATCCCGTTTCCGCCATTTCCATATTTGAGGTCGTAGAGCGTTTGCCTTCCATCGCTGTCAACATCCTGTATCTTCCAGTAATCATGCTGTTCCACTACATTATTTCCTTGTATCCTCTGTCCTGTTAACAGGTTGAAATCGTCACCATCGTCGTACCAGGCATATGTAACCGTCATGTTCTTTGCCATCCAATCGGGATGCAAGTTGGTTTTCGGATCGGTATCGGACTCAACCACAGGAGACTCTTCGGTTACAGTGTAATTGGATGTTATCTCCAGATGGTCTGCATCGATGCTTCCCGTGTTATCCACCTTTACATAACCGTATTTAGAATCTCCAGGCTTCATATTGGAGAACGTCCATGTGGCTGTGACTCCATCAGTCCATGTATTTGGGCTGCCATCATTCACTTTCAAATCCATTGTACCTGCTGTCATTGTATTGCCGCTTGATGTCTCTGTATCGCTGAAATAAGCCAGCGTGCCCGCTCCAAGCAGAGTGGACACGAATGCTATGGTCAGTATTGCGGTCAGTGTTGGTTTCATGGTGGGTACCCGAAATATGGGTAGTGGGATTATGTCCCACTATTTCGATAGTTTATTGGCTTGCGTCCTGGTTCAGCGTGAAGGTAAGCGTTAGTGTTGCGTCGTCACCCTGATTACCATTGCCAGTTCCTGCCTGAAGCTGGATAGCCATGGTGAACCTCTGTGCCTGAGCGCTACTCGGTGTCGGAACCGGAACCAGGTCATTAAGGTTGACGTTGTTCAACTCATCCAGCTGGATAATGCTGTCGTTGTCAGTGTCGGCTGCTTCCAAGGCGGCGTTGTCGAATGTGCCGGTTGTTGTCTGGAGCAGGAGATTGGTGACGGCGGTAGTGCCATAGGTCATTGTCGTCACATCGATTGAATCGGTGATGTCAGCGTCATCAATTGCGGAGATTTCAATCGGGGTGACAACGTTGACGTTGCCAATCGCGAAATTAATCTCTACATGATTTGCCGCTATGTTACCATCGTTTGTGAGATCAACCCAAGCTGATGTAGGAGCGGCGCCAGGGGCTATAGGTCCTGCCGACCATGTCTGGGTTACGCCATCAGCAGCAGTCTCATTAGGGTCAGCTAATTTCAGACCCAGCGTTCCGGCTGTGAAGCCGTTACTCACGCTCGTTTCTGTATCGCTGAAGTAAGCCCACGTGCCTGCCCCAGCCATGCCTGCTATCACGCCTATCATGAGCAGGCTCGTTAACAATTTGTTCATTTTATTTTTCCTCCATTTATTTATTTCAACACAGCACGGAGAAAAACTTAAATAGCAAAAACCCAGAATAATTACTGCAGTAACTCGACTGCCTGGGAGTGCTATTCAAGCATTTCCATCCTGAGGGGTTGTTTCGACCAACCTCTCAGGTCATGCTCATGTATGATTTTTTGATTTTGATGTATTTACCAGATCACCCTTGCGGGCAGATTCCCTTACATCTCGAATCTTTTGATACCAGGTTTTAACTGTTTTACACAAACATCATTGCGTCTGTTTCCACCTCTCCGTTATTCGATACCATATACCGAATCCTGCGCCCTGAAAAAGAACTTATGTTCTTGCCTGGGGCACTGAATATGGTTTGATATGATTTACTAGTATATAATCGTTTCGATATTATAATATAACCGTTATAATTATAATAATTATTATTATTATGCATCTCGATCATCGGTTATGAATTTTTTAACGCATAGGAAAGTATAAAAACATTTGGATATTGTGACACGTAATTTTCTTTTATTCTCTCCTGTGTTTTTCGTATTCTTCTCTGGAAATTTTAATCTGCTTCAAAATATCCCTTAAAAGCCCGATACTGAGTTCTTCATTACCATGCAGAGAAACCACCGTTTTTCTTCCATCCGGATGAATATACCTTGCATGGCTTCCTACCTGATGCACTTTCGCAAAGCCAAGTTTTTCCAAAATCTTGCCCATTTTCCTTCCAGAAATTGGAAGGAGACGTGTCACGCCAGGACCTCTAACTGCTGTACCCCTATGAATTTAAGCGGCAGGATATCTTCTTCATCTGCTTCAAGGCATACCTGTATGGCTTCTTTTATGCGCTCCATTGCCTGCTCTACCGTTTTGCCCTGAGTATAACAACCGATAATATCAGGCACCTTAGCCACATAAATTCCATCTTCATCCTGCTCGATAAGTACAGTGAAATTAATAACTTTTCCTTCCATTTTAACCATAATATGTTATCTGTTTGGCATGATATTTATATCTGTTTGACGGGCAGGATTTTATAGTTAGATGGAGTAATGGAAATGAGCCTCCCAGCAGCGGGTACTCATAATTCAGCATCAGTATCCTCATATCCCTCCGGCGCAGGTCACTGCCCACACCCGCACGCCTCCGTATCCTCCCACAGTCTCCAGGCTACGGCTTGAATACGTCATTCCTGCGATTGGATTTTTCATTTTTCAATGCAAAGGAGCGCTTTTCGCAGTGCCCGGTCAGATAGCAAATGAGGCTGGTGTCAGATTTCGCTCTGCGGCGCTGAAATCAGGCGGGTTCGGGTATAACATATCGTATAATAGATATCGATCTCATAAATGTTGGATATCTGGTACAGGGATTTCCACGATATAATTCATGTTACACTTTTATTCAAACTTCACCTCAATTCTTCGATTATCTGTCTATGAAATTGGAGCATTAATTCCATTTCATATGTCATCGGTTAAATAATTTTAATGGCATAATAAATATTGTTTCATAGAAAGTCAAGTTTTTCATAAAAATTTAAATTTGAATTAATCGAACACGGATGACGCGGATAATCGTATCCGTGTGCATCCGCGTCATCCGCGCAATCTGTGTTCTATTTCACTTTCAATTGATGACGTAGACGTTCCATTATTATCCAATGTTCTTCCGTTTTCACCTTATTTATACTACTGTCCTGTCAAGTGTCAATTAGCAACAAATAATCGAGATAAATTAATCTATAGTTTTCCGCCAAACTTCTGAAAAATGAAGATTTGTGTTTCCTGGAGAAAATACAATGGTAGCTCAGGAAAAAGATTCTGTTGATTGTTATGGGGTATGAAGAAAACGAACCGCAGATAAAGGCGCCCAGAGTCACGCCTCTGGAGGGCGTGTCCACCTATGCCCTGCGGGGGCATAGGTGTGCGCGGAGTCGAGAACCCGCAGGGTTTCGGCATTGATGAACGCAGATTTGTAGCATCAAATCCAGCGCATCTTATCGGTTCGTGGGATTTAGCGTTCTTCCTGTATTTAAGTTTCCCATATGTGTTTGCTTCGGGAACGATTCGGCGCGTGGGATTCTATGGTTTTGGTGTTACCATTTTTCAAAAACCGTAGCATTAAATCTGCGTTTATCTGCGTTCATCTGCGGCTAAATTTTTCAATAG
>Ga0180732_1002402_pt1 | contig 10035 bp, 10 predicted proteins | sample KR11_01MetaG_FD_148674 | JGI IMG/M metagenome (GOLD analysis project Ga0180732, IMG submission 148674) | Groundwater microbial communities from the Olkiluoto Island deep subsurface site, Finland - KR11_0.1 MetaG | ecosystem: Environmental > Aquatic > Deep subsurface > Groundwater | place...
GGATACCTATCGAGATTTTACTTTACTTAATAACCTTTGGAAAACAAATCCTCTATGGAAAGTGTGGTAATGACTGAATGGAAAAATAGAAATGTCTTTGTAACAGGTGCTACCGGACTTGTGGGATCGTGGTTAACCAAGTTCCTGATCGATGAAGGAGCTAATGTAATTGTTCTGGTCAGGGACATAGTCCCCAAATCTATCCTGTGGAGTAGTTCTCCTGAATTTAATTATATTAAAGATAACTTGACTGTAGTTCATGGTAAACTCGAAGATTATGAGCTCCTGGAGAGATCGATCAACGAGTATGAAACTGAGGTGGTATTTCATCTTGGCGCACAGACTATTGTTACCACGGCAAATCGCAATCCACTGTCCACGTTTGAATCGAACATAAGGGGGACATATAATCTTTTGGAAGCCTGCCGCAGAATGGAACTTATTGAAGCTATAGTTATTGCATCCAGCGATAAGGCATACGGTGAACAAAAACAATTACCTTACAGCGAAACAACACCGCTTCAGGGAACACATCCATACGATGTTTCCAAGAGCTGTGCAGACTTGATTTCGTATTCATATTATATTACTTATAAATTGCCGCTCTGCATCACCAGATGTGGAAATTTTTATGGCCCTGGGGATCTGAATTTTAACAGGATAGTTCCAGGAACTATTCGCTCTCTGTTGAATGGGGAAAGTCCGATTATCCGCAGTGACGGATTAGCTGTTCGTGATTATTTCTATGTAAAAGATGGGGCTTTTGCTTACAAAACACTTGCAGAAAAAATGATTGAAGATAAAACCCTCTATGGGGAAGCATTTAATTTTAGCAATGAGACCCCATTGACGGTTATACAAATCGTGGAGAAGATAATCGATATAACTGGAATTAATATCAAACCTGAAATACTGGGCAGGGGTAAAAATGAAATAAATCAACAATATCTTTCGGCAAAAAAAGCAAGAGAATTGCTTGGATGGCAGGCGAAATATGATATGGATTCTTCTTTGAAGGAAACTGTTGAGTGGTATAGGAAGTTTTTAGGATAATCAGGAAAAAATATGAAATGCAGATTCTGTAACAATACAAACATCAAATTATTTTTGAAATTAGGCGAAATGCCTCTTGCGAATAGTTTTCTAACAGAAGCGCAGATTATAAAAAACTACGAACCCAGATTTCCACTTGATGTATTTTTCTGTGAGGATTGCGGTTTAGTTCAGATAGGATATGTTGTCCCGCCAGAAGATATTTTCAGTGATTATATATATTTTTCTTCGACTTCGGATATGATTCATAAGCATGGCGCATATTTAGCAGATGAATTTAAAAAACGTTTTTCTTTAAACAAGGAGTCGCTGGTTGTTGAAATTGCGAGTAACGACGGATGCGTACTTAACTATTTCAAGCAATTGGATTTAAAAGTACTTGGAGTGGAACCAGCCAGGAACGTAGCAAAAGTTGCGATAGAAAGCGGCATTGAAACATATGTTGATTTTTTTAATAAAGAAACAGCCAGTGATATTGAGAAAAAGTATGGAAAAGCAGATATTATTCTCGCAAGACATGTTTTTGCGCATGTTCCTGAAATACACGGTTTTGTAAAAGGATTAAAACATCTCTTAAAAAATGATGGTGTCGTAGCAATAGAAGCCCCTTACCTTGTTGATATGGTCGAAAAAACTGAATTTGATACGATTTACCATGAACATCTATCTTATTTATCGCTGCGACCGATGGCTAAATTATTTAAAAATTACGGTATGGAATTATTTGATGTCGAACACTTCAATATTCACGGGGGGTCTTTAATATATTTTATAGGCAATGAGACGTTTCATGAGGTAAATCCAAGAGTTGAACAATTTTTATCTGTTGAGAGGAAAAAAGGATTTGATAATATTGAAATATATAACAGGTTCGCCAAAAGAACCTTACATATAAAAACAAAGCTTATTGGTTTATTGAATAGTTTGAAAACACAAGGAAAAACCTTAGCTGCCTACGGAGCTCCTGCTAAAGGAAATACGCTTTTGAATTTTTGTGGGATCTCAACTGGTCTTATTGATTATATCGTAGATAAAAGTCCGTATAAGCAGGGTCTTTTTACGCCAGGGACGCATATTCCGGTTCTTAGTCCGGATAACCTGATTAAGGAAATGCCTGAATATACCTTGCTTCTTGCCTGGAATTTTGCAGATGAAATATTAGAACAACAAAAACCATATATTGAAAAGGGTGGAAAATTTATTATACCTGTACCTGAACCAAAGATTATAGGAGAATGACAAAATGATCGAAGGAGTTAAAATTATACCGCTTCGGCAAATAATCGATGAAAGAGGAAAAGTAATGCACATGCTAAAGGCAAGCGATCCTCATTTTATAAAATTTGGTGAGATATATTTTTCTTTAATCCATCCTGGTGTTATTAAAGGATGGCACCTTCATAAAAAAATGTTAATAAATTATGCAGTTGTTACAGGGAAAATCAAACTGGTACTCTATGATGACAGGAATGATTCAACAACAAAAGCCGAATTACAGGAGATTTACCTCGGCCAGGATAATTACTGCTTAGTTTCCGTCCCCCCTTATGTCTGGAACGGTTTCAAATGTGTGGGAACCCAGGATGCAATAGTGGCAAACTGCGCAACGATTACTCACGACCCAGGTGAGGTTGTTAGATTGAATCCTTTTGATAGCTCCATTCCCTACGATTGGGCGGTAAAACACGGATGAGGATTTTAATAATCGGGAAAACCGGTCAGTTGGGCAGCATGCTGGTAAAAGATGCAATTGCATCAGGTCATGAGGTTTTTGCTCCTGATAAAAATGAGCTGGATATTTCGGATGAAGAATTATTATTGAAGAACATTAAACATTTTTTGCCAGATGTTGTAATTAATACGGCTGCCTTCCATAATGTTCCATTGTGTGAAACCGAGCCGATGAAAGCGTTTCAGTTGAATTGCATAGCAGTTAAAAAAATGGCAGAAATTTGTAATAGTTTTAATTCATGGTTCGTTTCATTTAGTACAGATTATGTATTTGATGGTGAAAAAGGATCACCCTATATAGAATCTGATATTCCACGACCGCTTCAAATATATGGTTTGTCCAAGCTGGCTGGAGAATATGTAGCTCTTTCTTATTCCACTAAATCTATTATAATAAGGACTTGCGGCTTATATGGGATTCAGGGATCTTCGCAAAAAGGTGGCAATTTTGTTGAGAATCGAATTATGGATGCAAAAAAAAATATTCGGTTGGAAATCGGTAACGATCAAACCGTAAGTCCAACATATGCCGGAGATTTAAGTAAAGCCGTTTTAAATCTGATCGCACATCCAGCAAGAGAGGCTGGTATATACCATCTTGTAAACGAGGGCTACTGCACCTGGTATGAGTTTACTAAAGAAATATTTACAATATTTAAAATTAATGTGGATTTAGTGCCCATCGACCGCAAAGGTAAAACAGGTAAAATGAAAAGGCCTTTATTTTCAGCATTGAAAAATGAAAAAGCGGCAAAATTGGGGATTACCCTTCCCAACTGGAAAGATGGTTTTTTAGCTTATTCGAAACATAAAAATTTGATTTAATGAGATATATGAAGTTTAATACGTAGAGGTTATAATGCAAAGTTTTGATTTAAAGTTTAGCATATTAATGCCAGTATATAACGGTGGAACTGCTGTTATTGATGCAATTAAAAGTGTTTTATCTCAGAGCTTTACAAATTTTGAACTTATTGTTCAAGATAATTGTTCCAGAGATAATACAGAATCAGTAGTTAAATCTATTAAAGATGAAAGAATCAAATATTCTAAAAATGAAGCAAATCTTGGTTTTCAGAAGAATATACGGGCAGCTCGAAAAAGGGCAACCGGGGATATTATTTATTTGATGGCTCACGATGATATACTTGGTAAAGATGCTTTGCTAGATACTTATAAAGCCTTCAAAATATCTGAAGATATTGGCGCAGTAACCAGAGCCTATTACTGGTTTGACAAAGAAATCAATACTCCTGTACGAGCAAAAGATTTGTTAAATCCAGATAAAGATGAAATCGTTACCATTCATGATGATTACCAGAGAGTTATAGCGGTATTTAAAACCCTGGACCAGATGTCAGGGCTGGCTTATAGAGCAAAATATATGGATCTGGATTTTCATGATGATATTTTCCCATCACACGTCTATCCATTTGCTTCAATTTTTAAAAAGCATCCAATTGTATTTTTAAAATATTATAATGTTGCAGTGAGAATTGCAACGAGTCAATCAAGATCGCCTATTTATGACAGGTCACCTATACAAAGCTGGGTAGATATGTTTAATAATGTATTTTTTGAGCCAGAATATAAAGAAATAAGAGAGAAATGCATTAAAGATTTTGTTGCCGTTAATTATGTTGGTCTTCTTCAAATCAGAAATTATTCACAATATCGACACTTATTGAGAGAAATTTACTTGCTGATAAAGTATCGCTGGCAAAATTTGTTTAATTTATCTTTTTGGTTTTTTAGTTCAGGATGTATTGTATTGCCGCCATTTTTGCTAATTCCAATGGTCGATTGGTATAAAAATAATGTCAATACGAAATTATTGAAAAATATAACATTCGAGTATGATTTAGGTAAGTCATGAAGATTGAACAATTGTTGAAATATTTAAAATGTCCTTATTGTGATAATCCCAATTTAAATTTAAGCGAGAATAGCATTCAATGTATAGATTGCGGAATAAATTATAGTATCATTGAGGGTATACCGGTATTTATCAATACTGATAAATTGAATGAACAGGAAAAAAATCAAATGAAATGGTTTAATAAGCATTATTCAGAATTCTCTAATGATAATTATCATTTAGAAAATTGGCGTCTTAGTATGCTCAATAGAATTTTTAATAATGACTTTAAAACAACAGTAAACACTTATTTAGATATTGGATGCGGAGCTACAGGTTACACTGTTATAGAAGGAGCCAAAAGAAATGGATGGACATCAATAGGATCTGATATCTCTATAGAAGCGATGGTAAAAGCAAGTAAACTTGCTGAGAAACAGGGAGTTAGCAATAACACAGCGTTCATTGTTTGTTCAGCAGAAAATCTTCCCTTTAAAAATAATATTTTTGATTATGTTTCAGCTATTTCTATGCTGGAACATATTGAAAATGATACAAGAGTTATTCAAAATATTTCAAGTATTATTAAACAATCAGGATATTTTTACATTTGCGTGCCTAATACTTACTCTCGCATGTGGTTCTTTTTGTGGCCTTTGTATTTATATAATGATATCAAAATTGGACATAAAAGGCATTATTCAATTGAAAAATTAGATAGTTATCTTTTAACAAATAATATCTTTGTAAAACACAAAGAGTTTTATAATGGTCATTTAATCAAAATTTATCAAATTTTATTAGAGAAACTAAAGAAAATTAATGATGATGAATGGTGGAAAATTGAAGGAAAAGATATCAATTATAAAAATAATGGTGTTCAGCTAAATGTCATTTATCGTAAGGAGATATTAATATGAAAAAAATTTTATTAATAAATCCCCCTTTATACTATTCTGATGGAATTCCTCATTCTCTGGATGCAACTGTCCCTCCCTTAGGCCCTTTATACATTGCTTCCTATATAAACAAATATTCAAATGATTTTAAAGCTGAAATTATTGATGTTGGTGTTGAAGGTGTCGATCTAAATGATATGAAAGAGCGTATTTTAGCATCGAGACCCTTTGTCGTCGGTATTTATTCAATGACCCCGCAATTGCAAGGTACATTAGAATTAGCTAGATTTATTAAAAACAGAATAAGTGATAAAATAAAAATCTTTTTAGGTGGGCCGCATATCAGTGCTGATAGTGGTTTTATTGACCGAAACTCCAACTTATTTGATTATGCTATCACAGGCGAAGGTGAAAAAACTTTTTTAGATTCTATTAATAAATTGGCTAGTGGAGAAGAAATTCCCCGGATTATAGAAAGTGAAATAATTAATGATATTGATAGTATTCCTTTTCCTGACAGAAAATTGATAATACGAGAAAAATATAGAAAATCGGAATCGATGTTGTTTTCAAGGGGTTGCCCATATAGCTGCTACTATTGCAGTCGGCCTTCGATCAGTAATAAAGTAAGATACCGTTCCGTTAAAAATCTAATTGAGGAAATTAAACTTTGTTATAATTATTGTGATGGACATATTAATTTTCAGGATGATACTTTTACATTAAATAAGAAACAGGTAATGGATTTTTGTAATGAAATGGAAAAAGAAAAGCTACAGTTGCATTGGGAATGTAATACTCGAATTGATTTAGTAGATCCTGAATTACTTGCAGCAATGAAAAGAGCGGGTTGTGAATTAATTCATTTTGGGATAGAGTCTGGAAATGAAAGAGTACGAAAAGAGATAATCCTTAAAGGAAATTTTACTAACCAAAGGATTTATGAAGTATTTGAAATGTGCAAGCAGTATAAAATTAAAGTAGCCTGCTATTTTATGATTGGACACCCAACAGAAACAAAAGATGAACTATCGGACACAAGAAATATGATTTTAAAATCAGGAATTGATGTTTTAGGTTTATCGATCCCTTTTCCTTTTCCAGGATCTCGACTTTATGATATAGCTTTACAAGAAGGAATAATATCTACCGAAATTATTGACCAATTTGCAGAAAAGAAACTTGGTGAAGGATATTCTGGTAATTATCCAATATATGTATCGGATGGTATTGAAAGAGAATATCTATTTAATATGATGAAAGACATAAATAGAAAGTTCTATTTTAGTTTTCGAATTCTGTGGGCGCGCTTGATGCAAGATATAATTTCACCAGGCAGATTAAAAAGTGATATGATTGATTTGTTTTTTATGATAACTCAGGGAACCTCCAGTAGAAAACCATATAAAAATAGCAAATAAATATATTGGGTTTATAAAAAAGATCTAAGGAAAATAATGCCATGACAGATAACACTAGAACTGATGATCAGCCATCGGTAAGCATTATTATTGTAAATTATAACGGTAGAAAATTTATAAAAGAGTGTTTTGACTCATTAAAAAGATTGAATTATTCAAACTATGAAATATTATTTGTAGATAATGCTTCCAGTGACAATAGCCTAACGATTGTAAGACAAAATTACCCGTTAGTAAAAGTTATAGAAAATCATGAGAATCTCGGTTTTGCTGCTGCTAATAATATAGCCGCTCAAAAAGCAGAAGGTGAATACCTGTTTTTATTGAATAATGATACAAAAGTTGATCCAGATGTCTTGATAGAACTAATTAAAGTAATCAGTAAAGACCCAACGATAGGTATCTGCGCCTGTACGCTCATGAGTTATGACGGAAAACAATATTTTCATACAGGAATAGGATGTGATTTATTCGGTTATCCTATTGTTAGCAAACAAGTTTTTTATTCTGAAGGGTCAGCACTTATGATAAGACGGTCACTATTCCAGTCTGTGGGTGGTTTTGATCCAGAGTATTTCATGTTCCATGAGGATATTGACCTTGCATGGAGGATTCAGTTATTAAATTATAAAGTAATGCCTGTTCCAGAAGCAGTGGTGTATCATTTGTACGGTGGGAGCGCAGGAGGGGAAAGTAAAGACAACAAGTATCTAACAACATTGTTTAGGCGATATTATTCTGAGCGTGGGAATATTCGAACTTTACTGAAAAATTACAGTTTTAAGACACTAATGCTAATTTTGCCGTTATATTTACTAATAAACATTGGTGAGATTTTAATATATTCATTCACTTTGAATTTTAATGTTATCCCTTGTTACATAAAAGCATATTATTGGAATATAATTAAAATAAATAATCTTTTAATAGAACGAAAAAAAATACAACAAATGAGGCGAATATCGGATAAGGATATAATGAAAAGAATGCATAAAGGCAGTGGAAAGTTTAGAGTATTTAAGAAAACAGGCATTCCCAGTTTCAAATAATAATAATTAAAGGTGAATAAATTGGAGCCAAAAAAGAAAAATAATTTATCAATTGATTATGATAGTCTCAACTCCCAAATTTTTAATTTAATTGGTTATAATAAGAAAGTCCTTGATGTAGGCTGTTCCACAGGTAAACTTGGAGAAAAACTAAAGAATGAAAAAGGATGCCAGGTCTTTGGCGTAGAACTTAACTCAAGAGCGGCAGAAATCGCAAAAAAAAGACTTGATGATATTATTGTTGCAAATATTGAAGAAATTGTGGAATTACCTTTTCCGAAAGAATTCTTTGATGTAATTGTTTTTGCTGATGTCCTTGAACATACTAAAAATCCTGACCGGATACTTCAAAAATTTAAAAGGTATCTTTCTGATAATGGATACATTCTTCTTTCAATCCCAAATATAGCTAATTGGATGATACGACTTGATTTATTATTTGGAAGATTTGAATATAAAGATGCGGGAATTTTAGATAAAACGCATCTTAGATTCTTTACTCTAAAATCTGCCAAAGAATTAGTGACAAAATCCGATTTTAAAATCGAATTTATCGGAAGCTATAATCTCAGGTTACAATTGCTGGGTCGACTATGGAAGACGATGTTTGCTCACCAATTCATAATAAAGGCTACACTCAATAGATGATTTAGTGGGTGAATTGACATGTTGAAAAAAATATTAATAAATGGGATTACCTTAGAAGGAGCAAACTTGGTTCCTCTGTTGCTAAAAATAAGAACCTGGCAGACTTTTGATTGCGAAATTACCGTATTTGGTAATTCTTTATTAAAAGAACAAATTGATTCATTAAATATTATTAGAGAATATAAGTTCATAGAATTAAAAAATACGAATAAATCAAATAATCAATTTAATTTTATATTTGAGTACCTGAGAAGAAATTTGTATTGTTTGCTTTATTTTAAAATATTAAAGAATAAGTATGATGTTATTTATTCTATATCTTCTGTTCTGGATCTAATAATTTTTCCATACATTCTTAAGAAAGTCGACAAAAATATAAAATGGGTTACTGTTTTTGATAATATTGTTCCATTTACGGATCCCGGCAATAAATTCATTCGTTTCTTGGCATGGTCATTTTTCCAGATTAGTTTAATTTTTTTAAAAAAAGCAGATATAATATTTGCAATTTCTCAGGATTTAAAATTTTTTTTATTAAAAAGAGGATTCCGAGAGAATCAAATTGTTGTAACTGGTAATGCAGTAGAAGTAGATTTAATAAGGCAAGCACAGAAAGATGAGAAATACAATATTGATGCATTATTCATAGGTAGAATTAATGAAACAAAAGGAATTTATGATATGTTAAAGGTTTTAAAAATCGTTAAAGAAAAATATCCTGATTTCCGCCTCGCGATTATGGGAAAGGGGGGTGAAGTAACTGAAAAACAGTTTAAGAAAAAAATAACAGATATGGGATTAGAAAATAATATCCATTTTTTAGGATACACTCCAAGATCCGAAAAATTTAATATAATCAAAAGCAGTAGATGTTTTTGGTTTTTAAGCAAAAGTGAAAGCGAAAGTTTTGGTATTGCTCTTTTAGAAGCAGTCTGCTGCGGATTACCGGCGTTTGCTTATGATTTACAACCGTATAAGCATATATACAGAAATAATGAAGTTATGATTTTCAATAAAAATGATTATAAATCAGTTGCCGAAAGAGTCATAGAAATTTTTGATGAAAAGAAATTCGCAAACGAAAATGGAAAATTATTATTAGGGAAATACAGTTGGGATCAGATTGCAGAAATAGAATACAACACGTTTAAAAATTTATAATGTGTGACCATGAAAAATATTTATGAAAAAATATACGAAGGAGATGTATTAAATCTTAGCAATAATCCACGTATTAAGATTATGTTAAATATTACATGAGTTTCGGGTAAAATCAAATTATCAATAGTATAAATGCCACCATTTTATATATATGGAAAACATATTTAGTAAATAATGGCAATTGAGAATAGGGAAGAGTTAATTTTAAGCGAAAT
>Ga0180732_1002403_pt1 | contig 10035 bp, 5 predicted proteins | sample KR11_01MetaG_FD_148674 | JGI IMG/M metagenome (GOLD analysis project Ga0180732, IMG submission 148674) | Groundwater microbial communities from the Olkiluoto Island deep subsurface site, Finland - KR11_0.1 MetaG | ecosystem: Environmental > Aquatic > Deep subsurface > Groundwater | place...
GCCGGAGGTCTTTTCGCGGATCGGTTGGGTTTCGGCGCGGCGAGCCTGCAGCGCGTCGATCTGTGCGGCAATCTCCGCCGGGTCATCCAGGCCGGTGCCCCGCAGGACGAGGCGGGTGACGATGAAGTCTTCCGGCAGGTCCGAGTGGCGATAGCTGAAGTGGACGGCGCCGTGGCCGTCGCCATAGGTGCGTCGCTCGCCGGTGCGGGTGATGCCTTCGAGGCGGACGAGCACGTCTTTCAGCTCCCGGCCATAGCAGCCGGCATTGGTCCGTGTGGCGCCGCCGAGGGATCCGGGTATTCCGGACAGGAATTCCAGACCGGTGATGCCATGCTTGCCGGCCGCCCTGGCGACCGCGAGGTCGAGCGCGCCGGCGCCGGCTGTCAGCTCCAGCTCGCCGGTTTTCATCACTTCGCCCCAGGCGCGGCCCATCAGGCGGATCACGACGCCGTCGATGCCGCCATCGCGCACGATCAGGTTCGACCCCACGCCGAGCGCCGTGACCGGCACGGACGGGTCGAGCGCGGCCAGGAAACCGGCAAGATCATTGGCATCTTCCGGCAGGAACAGGGCGTCCGCCGGGCCGCCCACCCGGAACCAGGTGTAAGGCGCCAGCGCCGCGCCGGGGATCAGCTTGCCGCGCGCCGGAGGAAAGGCCGGAAGTGGGGAAGGGAGGGTCATGAGGGCAGCGGGGTCACCCGGCCGGACCCTCCTGTCAAGCGGGTGTCAGTTGCGCCCAGCGCCGAGCCGGTTGTCCGGTCCGCCTTGCGGCGGCGCGGGCGCGCGGCGGTCGCCGCGTTCCGACCGGGGTTCCGGCGCAGACAGACGCGCCATTTCGATCACGCCGTTGCTGTCCTGGTAGTTGGCGGCAAGCTGGGCGATGACGGCTTCGAACTCCTCGAACGTGACCACCCGGTCGAGATTCGGGTCGAACCGGACGGGATTGGCCAGCGTGTCATCGCGGGTCGGCAGGTTGGCGGCCCAGTCCTGCTGTTCCAGCGCCGCCAGCTGGTTGTCACCATTGGCGTCGGCGGCCAGGTAAGCGGCTTTCGTGCCGCTCGTCAGTTCCTGGGACGAGATCCGGCCATCACCATCAGCGTCAAAGCTGGCAAACAGCCCGCCGCCGGGGACCAGCCGATCAAGATTGCGTTGGGCGGGGCCCGTGTCCGGCTTGACCAGGCCCTGTCCCGGCAGGCGCACCAGGTCGTCGGTGCCGTCTTCCGCCTGGGCGTTGACCGGCAGGGCTGCAAACAGGACAGCGGCGACGAGAACGGGCGGCAGAATGCGACGCATGAATCGGGGACTCCTCAGGCTTGCCTTGGGTTATCCTAGGCGGGTGTGGCGCTTTTGCAACAGTCGGCTGCAGCTCAGGATCACTGCCCGGAGCAGGGTGGCAGGGCGCGAATTAACCGTGCCTTAACGGTCGCTACGTCAATCGTTAACCAGTATAAACTTGTCCGAGTCGCGCGCCGGCAGGCGCAGGCACGCGGGCATGGAAAGGCGACCGTCCGATGAATCCTGAACAAGTGCCGGTGATCATGGCGGTCGGCACCGCCATGTTGGCGCTCGGAGCGCTGCTCTGGGCCTTGCGGGTTTCAGACGGCGCGCGCGGCGCCGCCAAGCGCTACCGCGATCTCGCCGGCGACCGCGAAACCGAGAATGCGGCCCTGAAATCTGTGCTTGGCGCCCATCCGGGCGTCATTCTTGTCTGGCAGGGTGACGCGCTGGAGGTCGAAGGCGACGAAATCACGCCGCCGGACGTGTTCGGGTCTTCGGTTGCCCTGGCGGGCCTGCTCAGCTTCACGGACGCCGCGATTTCGGAGAACCCGACGATCCGCATCGTCGAAGGCATTGCCGATCTTGAAGCGCGCGATTCGGCCGGTCAGGACACCACGCTGCGGATCCGTCTGCGCGAACTTCGCGAACAGGGGCATCCCTTCTCGCTGACGATCATCGGGCCTTCCGGGCGGTTCCTGGAAGCCGATGGCCGCACAGCCGGCGCCCGCGCGGTGGTATGGGTGACCGATTCCACCATCAAGGGGCTTGAAGAAAGCTCCGCCCGCGGAAAATTCGAGGAAGCCCGCCAGGTGATCGCCCGCGATCCGACCGCCTTTCTCGACATGCTGCGCAAGGCGCCGTTCCCGGCCTGGCGCGTGTCGGGCATGGGACGCCTGCAATGGGCAAACCCAGCCTACCTTGCCGCCGTCGATGTCTCGAGCCTCGACCGTCTGCTGGAAGAGCAGGCGATGCTGGACCAGGCCGTCGCCGAACAGGCCCGCAAGACGATCTCCGACGGTCAGGAACATGACGAGACGCGTCATATCGTGATCAAGGGGGATCGCCGGGCCATGCGTGTACTGACCTTCCCGCTGTCGGGCGGGGCCGGGGCCATGGCGTTTGACGTGACCGCGCAGGAAAATGCGCGCGAGGAACTCAACCGGCACGTCCGTGCCCATGATGAGACCTTGAATCATGTGGCGGACGCCGTCGCGATCTTCAGCGCCGAGCGCAAGCTGACCTTCTACAACAAGGCCTTCCGCGACATGTGGGACCTTGAGGAAGCGTTCCTGATGGATCGCCCGACCCACGGCCAGTTGCTCGACCGGCTGCGCGAGCGCCGCAAGCTGCCGGGACGTCCGAACTATGCCGAATGGCGGGCCGAGGAAATTTCCTACTATCTCGATCTCGACGGGATGAAGGAAGACAAGTGGCCCCTGCCGGATGGGCGCACCCTGTCGGTCACCCGCCAGCGCCACCCGATGGGCGGCCTGCTTCTTCTGTTCAAGGACATTACTGTCCAGCTCGACCTGCAGACGCGCTTCAATGCGTTGATCAAGACGCAACGCTCGACACTCGATAACCTGCACGAAGCGGTTGCGGTGTTCGGAAGCGATGGCCGCCTGCGCCTGCACAACCGAGCGTTCGAGCGCGTCTGGGATCTTCCCGCTGACCTCCTGAAAGACACGCCGGACTATGACGATGTCGTCAAGGCCTGTGTTCCGCTTTTCCATGATGCGGAAATCTGGGACGCGATGAAGGTGCACATCACCGATCCTTCAGCGCCGTCGCGCCAGGCCACCACCGGCGAAATGCGCCGCTCGGATGGCTCGCTGCTCACCTACATCACCAACCCGCTGCCCGACGGCAATACGCTGATCGCCTTCGCGGACGTGACCGCCACACGGCGCGTCGAGTCGGCCCTGCGCGACCGCGCCGAAGCCTTCGAGGCGGCCGACCGCCTGAAGACCGAGTTCGTGCGCAATGTCAGCTACCAGCTGCGCTCGCCGCTGACGACGATCTTCGGCTATGCCGAGCTGCTCGAGACCCAGCGCAACGGCGCGCTGACGGAGCGCCAGGCCGATCACGTGCGCGCCATCCTGTCGGCGTCCGATCACCTTAACAAGCTGATCGAGAACATCCTTGACCTTGCCCTGATCGAAGCGGGCCGGATGGATCTCGACCTTGATACGGTGAACCTCGACGATCTGATCACGGAAGGCATCGAGATGGTCGTCTCGAAGGCCGAAGACACCGAAGTGTCGGTACGGTCGGAAATCCATGGCAAGCTAGGCACCATCCGGGCCGATGCGCGCCGCATCAAGCAGGTCCTGTTCAACCTGGTGTCAAACTCGCTGCGCTTCACGGAAGCCGGCGGCGAGGTCGTAGTTTCGGCGCAGCGGGCCGGCGACATGGTGACCCTCAGTGTACGGGACAACGGCATCGGCTTGGAAGCCGACAAGCGGGCCACCAGCTTCGACAGTTTCGTGTCCGGCGATCAGCGCGGCGCGGGCCTGGGCCTCGCGCTGGTGAAACACTTCATCCACCTGCACGGCGGCACGGTCGGCATGAAGCCGGTCGATGGCGGCGGACTGGAAGTCACCTGCTGGCTTCCGGCGCAGGTGCCGCTCTCGGCCTCAAGCGCAGTCCACCATCCCGAAGGCGCCTCGCTGTAGGCGGGCAGGGGGATCAGACGCGGTCCGGTGCCCGGAACACGTCCTCATCCAGTTCGCCTTCCCACTTTGCGACGGCGGTGGCGACCGCGAGGTCGCCCGTGATGTTGGTCACGGTGCGCATCATGTCGAGGATCCGGTCGAACGGGAAAAGCAGGGCGATGATTAGCACCGTTTGCTCGGCCGTCGCACCGACAATGCCCAGCGTCGTGGTTGCCAGCAGCAAGCTGACCGAGGGCACTCCGGCGGTGCCGATCGACACCAGCGTCGCCATCAGGATGATCGTCACATACATGCTGGCCGTGACCGGGATGCCGAGCGCCTGCACAGCGAACAGCGCGATCAGGCCCTGATACAGCGCGGTGCCGTCCATGTTGATCGTGGCGCCGAGGGGCAGCACGGACGATGCGACGGGTTTGCCGATACCAAGGTTCTTGGTGGCGCACGACATCGTCATCGGCAGCGTGGCATTGGAGGATGACGTCGAGAATGCCAGGGCCTGTGCATCGACGGCGCCCCGGAAAAAGGCGAGGACCGGCAGCCGGACCATGCCCTTGATGATGAAGCCGTAAGTGATCAGCATGTGCAGCGCGCAGGCTATGTAGAGCGATGCGGTCATCTTGCCGAGCACGGTGAGAACGCCGAAGCCATATTGTGCGAGCACCCAGACCATCAGCGCGAAAACGCCGAAGGGCGCGGCTTCCATGACAATCAGCGTCATCCGCATGACGGCTTCTGACGCGCTGTCGAACAACCGCTGAACCGGTTTGCCGGCCTCGCCGGACATCAGTACGCCTACCCCGAACAGAATGGCGAAGAAGATGATTTGCAGGACATCCCCTTTGGCGAAGGCTGCAACAGGGTTCTCGGGGATGATCGACAGGAGCGTCTTCATCAGTTGCTCGCCGACGCTGCCGGCAGGCGGATTGTTCGCCAGGGTTGCGCGTGTTGCCTCCAGATCGGCTGATGACACAATTGATGTGTCAAAACCGGCTCCGGGCTGAACGAGCGTACCGATCAGCAGGCCGAAGCAGATCGCGATCACGGTCGTGCCCATGTAGAGCGCGAGCGCGCGTCCGCCCAGACTGCCCAGCTTTTTCGGGTCGCCCATCGCCAACACGCCGGAAACGAGAGTCGTGAAGATCAGCGGCACCACCAGCATCTTGATCAGGCTGATGAAGGCATTGCCGAAAGGCTTTATGTTGCCGGTCACGAAGGTGCCGGCAGCTTCCGGGCCCATGACCTGCCGGATCACGATGCCCGTCACGGCACCCAGCACGAGGCCCATCAGCACCCGCTTCCACAAGTCGATTCCGAACCAGAACTTCATCCATCACTCCCGCCGTTTTGGTGGGGGGACCGTAAGGGGGTGATCGGGTCAAGGCAACTGCAGGCGGGTACATCCTTGCCAGCCGGGATCGAGGCGCCCTATGCCAGCTTCGATGACCGCTGTGCCAGATCCCCTTCCGATTGATGACGTGCTGCCTGCGATTCTCGAGCGGCTGCGCGAGGGCAACCGGCTGGTTCTGGCGGCGCCGCCGGGGGCCGGCAAGACGACACGGGTTCCGCTTGCTCTGGCCGGACTACTGGGCAAGCCGGGCGTGATCGCTGGCCGCATCCTGATGCTCGAACCGCGCCGGATTGCAGCCCGCATGGCGGCGGAGCGGATGGCTTCGAGCCTCGGTGAGCGGCTCGGCCAGACGGTCGGCCTGACGACACGGGTGGACCGCAAGGTGTCCGCTGAGACGCGGATCGAAGTGATAACGGACGGCTTGTTCACGCGGCGCATCCTGAATGACCCGGAGCTCAAGGGCGTCGGCGCGGTCGTATTTGACGAATTCCACGAGCGGCGATTGAACTCAGACCTCGGGCTGGCCCTGGCGCTGGAGGCGCAAGGCGCGCTGCGCGAAGATCTCCGCCTGCTGATCATGTCGGCAACGCTTGATACCGCTGCGGTTGCCCGGGCCGTCACCGCGCCGGTCATCGAAAGCGCGGGCCGGCAATATCCGGTCGAAACCCGCTATCTCGGCCGGTCCGAAGAGCGGATCGAGGACCGCATGCCGAAAGCCATCCGGCAGGCCCTGCGCGAACAGGAAGGCTCCATCCTCGCCTTCCTGCCCGGCGCCCGGGAAATCCACCGCACGGCCGACGCGCTCTCGGGGCTGGGTCCGGAGGTTCTGGTGGCACCTTTGTTCGGGGCCTTGTCGCCGGCCGAGCAGGATGGCGCCGTGTCGCCTGCGCCGCCCGGCAAGCGCAAGGTTGTACTCGCAACTGACCTCGCCGAAAGCGCGCTCACCATCGAGGGGGTGCGGATCGTGATCGATTCCGGCCTGGCCCGGGTGGCCGAGGATGAGGCGGGCGGTCTCGGCACACGCCTCAGCACCGTGCGGGCCTCGCGCGCCTCGGCGGACCAGCGCCGGGGTCGGGCCGGGCGTACGGCGCCCGGCGCCTGCTATCGTCTGTGGGACGAAGCGGCGACGCGCGGCCTGTTGGCGGCGCCGGTGCCTGAAATACTCGCGGCGGATCTCTCCGGTCTGGTGCTGGCCTTGGCGGAATGGGGCGAGCGCGATCCGTCCAAGCTGGTCTGGCTCGATCCGCCGCCGCCCGGAAAATACCGCGCCGCCGAAGCGCAGCTGCTGGCGCTGGGCGCGCTGGATGCTTCGGGCGCGATGACAGCCAAGGGCCGGGAGATGGCGCGCCTGCCGATGGCGCCGCGCCTGGCCGCGCTGATTGCCGCCGCGCCGGGCGCGCCGGAAAAAGCGCTCGCCGCTGAAGTGGCCGCCCTGGCCGGGGAGCGCGGCATGGGCGGCGATTCAAGCGACTTGCGCGACCGGCTTCAGCGCTTCCGCGCGGATGGCAGCGGGCGGGCGCGCAGTCTCAGGACGCAGGCGGCGAGCTGGGGGGGCGGCGCGAAGCCCGGCGGCGATCTCGCGCGCCTGCTTGCGGCGGCCTGGCCTGACCAGGTGGCCCGCCGCCGGCCGGGGTCCGAGGGGTCCTACCTGATGGCCTCAGGCCGCGCCGCCAATATTCCGGCAACGGACGGATTGGCCAAGTCCGAATGGCTGGTCGTGGCGGATCTCGGCGGCGCCGCGCGTGACCCGCGCATCACGCTCGCCTTGCCACTCACCGAGGCCGAGGCGCTCGCGGGGCAAAAGGTCGTCAGCGAGGACCGCGCCGCGTTTGATCCGAAAAGCGCAAGGTTCACCGCGCGCCGGGTCAAGGCGCTCGGCGCCATTGTCCTGTCGGAGTCGCCCCTGCCGAAACCGCCCGCCGCGGCAGCGGCCAGCGCCATGCTGGCAGCGGTGGAGGCCAGCGGTTTTGCAGCGCTCGGCGCGGATGAGGCGGTTGAGGAAACCCTCAGCCGTCTGCGCATGCTGGAGACGGCCGGCCTGATTGAAGCCCCGGCGAAGGATATCGCCGCGCTGGTTGCCTCTGCGCCGGAGTGGTTGTCGCCTTTGCTCCGCCGGAAGGGCGCGTCGGTGCCGTCGCCGCAGGAGGTGCGCGATGCGCTGACGCAGTCCTTCGACTGGCCGGTGCAGGAAGCGCTGCGCCAGCATGCGCCGCTCAGCCTGGACCTGCCCTCCGGACAAACCGCCCGGGTCGATTGGCTTGATCCCCGCGCGCCGCTGGTCTCGGCGCGGGCGCAGGCCTTCTATGGACTGACCGAACACCCGAAGATTGCGGCGGGCCGTGTGCCGGTCACCGTCGAACTCCTGTCGCCGGGCATGAAGCCTGCCGCAGCGACGCAGGATATCGCCCGCTTCTGGGGCGCTGGTTACAAAGACATGGCCAAGGACATGCGCGGGCGCTATCCCAAGCACGACTGGCCGGACGATCCGGCCCATGCCCGCGCCCACGAGGGCCGCACCAAGAAGCGTCTGACATGACCCCGGCTCGCGGAAAGGACCAATGCCGATGACCCGAGCCTCCGTCTGGCAAAGTGCGCTTCTGGGTCTCGCCCTTCTCTTGCCGGCCTGCACGACCGCGCCGGTGGACGAGCCTGCTGTTCCGGTTATGGCCGCGCCGGCCGAAGGCGTCCGCCTCGGCGTCCTGGTGACCACCCTCGACGGGGCGCCGGTCTTTGCCAAACGCGAAACCGAGCGTTTCATTCCCGCGTCAAATACAAAGATGTTCACGGCCGCCGCGATGTTCCACTTCGTGACCGGCCTTCAAACCCCCGATCCGTCGATCGCCACCTCGCTGCATCTCGTGCCGGGGGAGGGCGATGCGCCGCCATCGCTGGTCCTGACGGGCGGGGGCGATCCGGCCGTGCGTGACGGCGCCGATTGCGTTGAAGACTGCCTGCGCCAACTCGCGGATGCGGTGGTTGCACGGGGCATCTTTCAAGTGGGCGACATCTATGCCGACGACACCGCCTTTCCCCATGAGCCATGGGGCATGGGCTGGAGCTGGAACAACCTGCCTTTCTATTTCGGGGCGTCCGTTTCGGCGCTTACGGTCAACGGCAATGCGCTTGCCTTGCAGGTGGTCCCCGGGAGCGCCGAGGGCGAGCCCATCCGGGCCGTCTGGGCGGCGGACGATGACCTGCTGGGCATTTCCAACGCCGCCGTGACCGGCGCGCCCGGAAGCGAGCAGACGCTCAGCCTCGCGCGCTGGCCCGGCGCGCGCGACGTGCGCCTGTCGGGAAGCCTTCCGGCAGATGCTGCGCCCCGGAACTACTTTCTCAGCGTTGACGACCCCGCGCGCAGCGCCGCCGAACGACTGGCCCGCCTTCTCACCGCACGCAGCGTGACCATCGAAGGCGTGATAAAAGTGCGTTCACGGAGCGATGCCCCTTTGATGGGCACGGAGCTGTCCCGCCTCACCCCGCCGCCCTTGCTCGACAGCATCGCTTACTCCGTCAAGGACAGCGACAATCTCTTTGCCGAGCTGATGCTGCGCCATCTCGCCCGCGCCACGGGCGGGGAGGGGGCGGAAGACGGACTGGACGCGGTAAACGCCATGCTGGACCAGGCGGGCATCAGCCGCGCAGAGGTCGAGCTCTTCGATGGCTCCGGGCTCTCGCCTTACAACCGCATCACGCCGGCGGCGGCCGTGAAGTTCCTGCGTTGGACTTCCGCGCAGCCCTGGGGCGACGCCTTCCGCGCGACCCTGCCGGTGGGAGGCCAGGATGGGTCGCTCGCGCGCCGGTTCCGGAACACACCGCTCGACGGCCGCATCTTCGCGAAAACCGGCGCCGTGCAGGGCGTCAATGCCTTGTCCGGGTTCATGGTCGCGGCGAGCGGTGAAACGCTGGTGTTTTCAGTCATCGCCAATGATCGCCCGGCGGATGCCGCGTCGGTCATTCCGGTGATCGATTCACTTCTCCTGCAGATCGCGGCGGCGAACTAGACACTTCAGTCGCGCGGCCCGTTCTGGATTCAGAACGGGACAGGCGATTCGAGCCGCACAGGCACACCCGTTTCAGGGTGCACGAACCCGAGCGAGGCGGCATGCAGCGCGAGACGCGGCGCCGCCGCCAGCGCATCTGCATGGGCGTAGAACTCGTCACCCAGAATCGGATTGTGGATCTCGGCGAGGTGGACCCGCAACTGGTGCGACCGGCCCGTCAGCGGTGTCAGGGCAATCCGCGCGGTCCGGCCCGTGGCCGCCAGTGTCTCGTAGCGGGTGACGCTCGGCTTGCCGATCTCCCAGTCCACCTTCTGCAGCGGACGGCGCGGCCAGTCCGTGATCAACGGCAGGCTGATCTCGCCCGCCGCAGGAACGGGGACGCCCCAGACCTCCGCGATGTAGCGCTTGTTCACCTCGCCGCGCGCGAACAGGCTCGACAGGGCACGCTGCGCCGCCTTGCTGCGCGCGAACAGCAGGAGGCCGCTGGTCGCCATGTCCAGCCGGTGCACGGTCAGGGCGTCCGGAAATTCGCCCTGGACCCGCGACAACGCGCAATCGGCCTTGTCTTCGCCCCGTCCGGGTACGGACAGAAGGCCGGATGGCTTGTTGACGGCGACCATCGACGCATCGGCATGGACAATCTCGAGCCGCGTCATGGGCGGCACGTAGCCGGTCATTGCGGCAGGCCCGGCAGGGCGAGCCGGAACGCGGTTCCGGCGTCGCTGGTCTCGAG
>Ga0180732_1002404_pt1 | contig 10033 bp, 32 predicted proteins | sample KR11_01MetaG_FD_148674 | JGI IMG/M metagenome (GOLD analysis project Ga0180732, IMG submission 148674) | Groundwater microbial communities from the Olkiluoto Island deep subsurface site, Finland - KR11_0.1 MetaG | ecosystem: Environmental > Aquatic > Deep subsurface > Groundwater | place...
TTTGTAATAACCCCCCCCCACCCCGTTGCAGCCATAAAAAATATTTAGATAGTTTAAAAACCAGGAGCGGGAGACGCTTTTCCCAAACCAACTGTAAAAAAGTATGCAGACAGTAACCCTTAAATGTAGGGGTAACATGCTTCAACTTCTTACGCAGTTCACGGGGTGAACTATAAAAGGGTATTTAGACAGTAATGTACTGTCTAAAGGGACATGGAGAGTTATATTAATAGGGTTCTTAATTCCTGGAGTATTGAATGAATTAGTTGAGAATTATAATAGTAATCATCTAAAGGTTCAATATTATGGTCTTCAAGTAATTTTTCACCTGGAATATCATCAGTCATATCATCATAAAGTTCTTCAAGTTCTGATATTCTTTTTTCTATTTTTTCAATGGTTCTCATGCGTATTCAAACCCCATTCTTTTTAAATTCCAAAGGGCTTCTAAATATTTCAGGTGTACCCAAACAGCATTTAATCTTCGTTTGTGTATATCTTTACATCTGAAAGGAAAGTAAACATTATTCATGCTTACTTCTCCGGCTCTCTACAGGGCACCCTGGCATCAATGGCGAAGAGTCTTGATAGGTTCCAGTGGTATGCCTTGCACCATCTTATCAGTTTATGTCCCACGTTACTACCGTCTATGTTCTGTTTACATTTCAGGCAAACCTCACTTGCAAGTTTTAATACCATTTTATTATCTCCCAATTTTTTGTTTTTAACCAGTTCTGGTAAAAAACATTGTTTCTATTTACTTCTTGAATATAATTATAATACTCATGTCTCATTTTAAACCTCCTCTGTTTCAATAGTTTTTGCTCTTATATGACATTGGAGAATGAAGTCTATTAATGACATTTCAAATTCCTTTATATTCTCATCATCCCATTTTATCTCTTTTCCTTCAATATATAATAGTATGTTGTGCTCTTTTACAAGACTAATACTATTTTTCAATATTTCAATTTTTAAGGTTATCATATTAACACCCAAAACAACAGTCACAAAGTTCTTCTTCTGTTAGTTCTGTTAGTTCTTTTACCCATGCTTCTTTACTTCGGGGTAAACTTTTCCAGCCTTTTGCTTCTTTATCGCTAATATATTTTTTCATGTTTCTTCTCTATATATTTCTTTACGGGCACAATTTTGGCAAATTCTTCTTACGAAGAAGAAAAGAAAGTTTCTTTCAACTAATACATCTACTTCTGCTTTACAGCTATAACATTTCATGTTTCTTCTCCGCATACTGTACAGGTTCTATTATCTAATACTTTTTGCTCTCCCTTTCTGTAAAAGAGTCTATGTCTTGTAAACTTTTTACAGTTGTTACAATATCTCTGTCTCCAGAATTGTGTATCTTTATACTTTTCTTTTTTTTCTGGTTTCATTCTCAACCTCTTTTAATTTCAATTTCATTAAGTTCTGAATCCTCCATGCTATAAGCGGAAGGTAATAACTTCTTATTTTACATTCTTCCGCCTTCATTTCTGTTTTGAAATAATTGCTATGTCTTTTCTTTTTCAGATAGTTTTTACATCCGAAATGTTGTGTATTGATATCAGCTATTTTTTGTTTCATTTTTCCAGCCTGTCTCCAGTATAAGATAAAAAACTAATCCAGATAGGACATTAGACCAAAAATATGCATTGATAATTCCCATACCCCACATATCATGGAATACAACATATAAAAATGTTGCCGAGGGTATCATCCATAAAGTCATGAATCCTAAGAATTTGTTTTTTCTTAATTTAGTCCAGGTTATCATCTCTTTTACCTTCTTCGTATTTTAGTTGTGTTCCATGTCCTGCATAAACATAACAGGTTATACACATTTCTGTATCATCATTATATTTACATGGGATTTTATTATAGTTATAGCATTTACCTTTTTTGATTTTAACTCTCATGTTGTCACCTCATGGACTTATGGGGCTATATTCCTCTTCGTTTTTTCTTTCGGTAAGTATCTCTTCAAGCACCATATCATCCAGGACTTTTATTAAGAATCTTGGGCTTATGTTGAGTCTTTCACCTATTTCTCTATCAGTAATCAGCGGGTATTTATCCACTAATTCTGCGATTTGAATTTTCATTTCTGGTACTGTTCTTTTCATTTTATTGTCTCCAAATATTTGACCCGTGAAATTTAATTCACGGAAATTTTTCAGTTCTGTCAAGAATTGCTCTTTCGCCGCAATTCGTACATGGGATTGTTACAAATACCATGTTTATGAAGTATTGAATTACTTCATGATTTAATGGACAGATATAGTACGCCAAACCTGACGAAAAAATTTCATCTATATCCCTTCCATCTAAATCTACTATTATTTCATATGTTTTTTCTGTCATTTTTAACACCTCTTTATTTCAAATTCTTGTACGTTTTCAAATACTTTCCATTGGGTATTTAAACGAAGCCAAATATTGTTATCTATTTTTTCATACCCTTTAGCATGTATGAAAGAATACTTGTAATCATATTCGGCGTCTGTGTAATGTATATACCCACAATAAGATATTGGAGTGGGAGTGTGTATTATTGGAGCGGGAGCGCGTATTATTTCCGGCGCTATATCTATATCTATACATCCCGCAAAACATCCAAATATTAATACAAACACTACCATTATTTGGCTTATCATTTCATTCACGCTCCTAAAACTCTTTCCAGCAAAGTTCCCATTTGTTTATATAGTCTTTTGGTACCGCCGATATTGAGGATTTATCTCTTTTTATGAAGTCCTCAATAGCAAATATTCCGTACCAATTATTGGGTCTAATATTACCCGAATTATATTTTATTCCGAACATTTATTCTTTCCTCTTTTATATGAACAAGGGCACATCTACCCATATCCAGCCGGGGTACCGGCGATATAGTCTTACTTTTGGATTAGCGCCCTGCATAACTATGGCGCCAACGGCTTTACGTGTATTTGGTTCAAAGTACAGCTTTGCGGGATTTGACTCCCGTATTAAATCTTTTTCTTGCATATTTATTACCTCTTTATTTTTCAGTCCTCACTACATGCCGGGTAAGCCGGAAATGCAGTTTTGCCTGTATTACAGTAAGCTTTAAGGGGAAGCCTATAACCGAGTTCGTACATTGTTCACAAATGAACCTGGGTTCATCTTCATAATATTTTTTCTGATGATTCATTTATCCTCCTCACACCATGTTGGGTACAAAATAGTTCTGTCACTAATTCGTTACAACAGGTTATGGTTATTTCACCATCAATAGGACAAGCCCATTTCTGTTTTATCATTTGAAATGCTCCTTATATTTGTTTGCAAAGTCTATTTCCGGTTCAAGGGCAAACCTGGTAGCCTCATAAACCATCTGCTTCCAGAGGTTCTGGAATAATTTTTTGTCACCAGGGTTCTTTTTCTTATATTTAGTTATGGTTCTCTTTTTCAAGGGGTTCATGATATTTCATTTCTCCTTACTACTCCTTTTGTAAGTAAAGGTATATATAACTATCATTAGAAGTCCTTTAAGACTGTTTTTTCTTTACCACATTTTTGACATATTCCTTTTCGTCTCATTTTAACTCCATTTTAATAAAGTAGTTTGCTTTTCAGTATATCCACATTTACAACATAATTCCCAGAAGTCAAATAATTGTTTCTTTTGACATTTTGGACATCTGTAATATTTTGCTCTTTTCATAATACCTCCTTGAATGGTTTTGATGTGCCGTCAGATAAGAAAGTTCTTTTAAATGAGGGCGTATGAATTTTAATTACTTGTACCCATTGGTTAGGCAAGGCATGACGGCGTAAAGCCTGTTTAAAACTTAATGGTTGTTTATAAGTAATAGGTTTATACGGGTTTCTCCAAAAACAATGTTGCATTTTTCGGGGTATTCCATTGGCTCTTAATTCCCATCTTTTAACTTTTTTATCTTTAACGGTTCTAAACTCTCTGTATTTTTTTGGGGCTATTGCTAATATTTTAACATCTACCCCTTCATGTTCCCATTTTCCTAATTCTTTTGAAGCGGTAATAAATTCGTCGGGTATTTTTTCTTTGACTATAAGAGAGTCAGTATCACAATATATAATATTTTCATAACCAATAATATTCATCATTTTATGTAATTTTATTCTTGCGTAAGCCGTAATATAAGAACTTATAAGAGGATAATAAGAGTATTCTATGGTTTCTATTTCTGGTTTTAAATATTCATAATTTTTTCCACATACATAGAAAGTTTTTATTCCAAATTCTCCGGTTTCTACTTTTTCCATTTCTTCTTTTGAAATTTCAATGTATTCACCGTCAGGACGTATTTTTTGTCCAAATTTACCGCTTAACCCATTTAAAAGTAGTTTACCAATTTCTTTTGTTTTCTTTTGTTTTTTCAACTCATAAAATTTATTCACATAGTTAATAAACGGGTGCCATTTTTCAGTATAATAAACTTCAGTACATTTAAAAGAACCACCGAGTTCATATAAATATTCTATTTCTGGAAATGTTAAAGTAGTCGCCCAGGTTCCTATTGGAAAAATTAATTTCTGTTCGCTTATTTTTGTAAAAGGACTTATTAGAATGTTAGGAGTAGTAATTATACCTATTGCAAACCCGGCTTTTGTTTTTAAATATTCATTTAATAAATCAGGGTTTCCTTTTGTGAAAGGTATGTCAGGGGTTGGATATTCTTTTTCTATCATAACAGAGGGATACATAGAAACAACATCATAATGTTGTGCATGCTCTACTAAAGAATTTATAAATACATCACACCATCCGCCGTGATAAGATAAAGCGGCTAAAACATTTTTACTTTTATCCCAGGCTTTATGGTCTTGATTTTCTATTTCACACCAGGTATTAAAAGCCATCCCTGAACTTGTAGGCATAGAATATTTGGAATATTGCATGGTATAACCAATTTCATTAAAAAGTTCTTCTAATTGTTTTGTTATTTCATAAATTGATTTAGCATGACTTCTACAAGCTTCTTTAATTTTTGGAGAATCTGGTTTATGTTCGTCAATATATTCAACATTAAATTTTTCAGAAAGGGCTTTTAATCCTATTCCCTGAAACCATTTACCCGCCATTTCTAATCCTTTTATTTTTCCGTGATTATGTTCTTTAAATCCATTAAATTTACCTTTCCACATATTTCTTTCTCTATTATATTCAGGATAAATATTATTTAAGTCATAAGATAAATTAAACCCCACAAGATAAGTATCTTTTACTCTTTTATTTAAGACTTTTAATATATCTTCTATATTATTGGTTATAATATCTACCCGTTCAATAGTTTTAGTTGTTTTTTGTCCTTTATGATGTCCTCCTTTTTCATAACAAACATCCCCATAAAGAGCAAACAAATAAGGGTCATGGTTGCCTCTGTCTTCGGTATCAAATCCTAAAAAATACATTTAATCTTCTTCATATGTTTCTGTTACTTCCCCATCGTATTTATCATATACGTTTTCAACGACTATGTCATCGGCTAATGTTGGGAAAGGATTTATAATTGCTTGTAAAATTCTAATTGGATAGTTCGCCATAATAAGTTGAGGAAGTTTCCCCAACAACATTTCTCTATGTTCTTGTATTCTCTGTTTATATCCTTTACCCTTTTTTGTTTTCTGTTTTAAATGTTTTTTGGGTTCCTGGGCGTATAATCTTTCAGATAAGGAGGACATTTTAATCCTCCTCCTCTTCAATTAAATCCACTACTTTTATTAAATTTTTAAGAAACCTATTCCGTTTATTAACTTTTTTAAACATTTCTGTATAAAAAGGGTCTTTTAATCCCATATCCGCCCATAATATATCCCTTTCTTCTTTATTTAAATTTCCGGCTTTTGCTAAAGTCCAGAATTCTGTTAATAAAGCATGTCCAGTTTTTCTTTTAACATCTGTCATTCTAACCCCCGTAATTTTTATAATTATATCCCAATTTTTTCCTCCATGTATTCAATACTCTCCCTGAAGTCACATTTAAAGGACTGAATAAAACCATAGCTAAATACCATGAAATAAACATTTCCCACGTCCAATAATGAGAAATTGGTAAAAGAAGATAGACTGTTCCCCAAAAAACCAGAGGATAAAGGCCGTCAATTAACATATTTTTATATTTATAATTCATATTCTATTGCTCCGTATTGTTTTAAATCTTTTCCGTCAAAAGTATAAAATTCTCTATCAGGTAAATGAGTCAGTTGTCTTTTAATACTATCAAAGAACGATGATTTACTTTCAGCGGTATCTGGTTCAATTAAAAATTCAAATATATATTTACTATCTTTTCCAGATACCCGGAAAATAACAAGCAAATCACTTAATCTTGGAATTCTTGCATTGATATGTTGTAACCTTCTTGTACCTACAACTATTCCAATATTCTTATGTTTGGAATATTCTAACAGGTTATGAAAGAACGGGGTAATATGATAAGTATCGCCAACAGCGTCAGCCTCATCTACAAAAAATGTATAATTTCCCCATTTCCATAATACCTCACAAAAGTTATCAAATTCATTTATTAAATCTTCTTTAGTTCTTGATTTTGTAAGTGGTGCTGGATGAATGAGTATATGTGTTTTTTTCTGAATAATTGCTTTATCTAATTCAGAAGGGTTATGTGCAATAGTCCATTTATCACTTAACTTATGGGCTTTTACACTATGAGTCTTTTTATTTTTTGCAGTGGTTCTCTCCCAATGTAAATCATATATAATACTCTTTGGGAACATATCAGCTATTGCGCTCATCCAGTAAGATTTACCACTTGATTTTTGTCCAAGTACAGATATTGTATCAGTGGGGTCTAATACAATATCCATATCTTCAATTGGTATCTCATCGGAAGGATTAGGTTCTGTTTTTACCAGGGCAGCAGCTATATCCCTGAATTGTATGTTTTTAGTTGGAATTAAATCCATAAGGTTTTATTCTCCTTTCTAAAATTATTTGGTTCCAGTCCATAATTTCCCAATGTAGAGAAAAATTCTCCACATCAAGGGTCATTGGTTCTAATCCATCATTCATTTTGTAACTCCTCTATCATTTTATCAAGAATACGTGAACAAAATCCTCTTTCTCTACTGTTTTGTACTGTTTTTTAAGTATTTCTTTCTCTTCTTCAGAAAGAATTATATGATATTCATATCCTTCTATAGGGGTTTTAAGATGTCTCATAGTTCTTCTCCGCAATAAGGGCAATAAATCCAACCAAATTCTATATCTGCGTCACAATTAGGGCAGGCATCTCTTTCAATATAAGCCATTTCACTTCCCCTCAAACATATCAGTAAATATTCTTTTCTGTTCAGCTGTTAAATTTAAACTCTTTACTTTTTCTCTGAATACTTCTATGTTATTCAACATTTTTATTACAGCATCAATATCTTCTTTTCCTTGTATTAAATCTTCTTTTAATCCCATTTTAATCGCTTCCGAAAAAGTCATCTATCCAGCTTTTTTCGGGTTTTGGTTTTGCTTCTTCTTTTGTTTTTACTGCTTCCATGATATTAGACATGAATTCTTTTATCTTTGTAAGTTCTAATTTCATAGCTTTAAATTCAGTCATGAACTCTTCTTTTGTTTGTTCAGCCATTTTTATTGCACCTCCTTTTTCATTTGATTTATTACTTCATAAAGTTTATTAAAATCATCCTGTTTGAAGTTATAAACTATTCTTGCAAGTTCAGGCATTGTTAACATATCTTTAAGAAATAATTCTAATGGACTGTTATAAATATATGCTGTTAAAACATTAGCCTGTCTCCTTACGGCTTCACTTTCAGGTTTCGCTTTCAATAAGTCAGGACTGAATAACTCAAAAACACTTTTGAGCATTGGCGCAAGACTTTTTATTAAAAGCATTTCTTCTTTAGCTTTATCCATGATATATTGAATTACCTCCGAGTTTTTCCATTAATTGGGTTTCGTCTATTATATCAAATTGTACATTTGGTTTTTCATCCGGGACTCTTTCAATTTTTTCAGTTATAGTTTCAATTATTTTATTTGAAGATTTGCCCTTTGAGGGTTTTTTCATAATGGCTAATGATAAATCAATCCCTGAAAAGACTAATATCAGATATGGTAAAAACTCTATTGTATTCCACCAATTTAAATCTTCTCCAATGTCATAGAGTACATCAGAAAAGGGTTTCGCTTCTTCTTTTGAAATTTCTTCTTTATTTAATATTGTACTGACTCCCCTTGTAACCGTATGCACTAAAACGTGTATCTGTTCGGTTGAAGGTTTAATAACATTTTTACCCGGTTTTTTCTCCTCGGGCCCGGCTGCTACTTTTATTTTAGGAGTTCTTTTCCTTTCTTCTTTTTTTTCTCGGTCAGCTGCTCTTACTTCAATTGGTCTCAATACTCTTTCGGGTTTATTTAATTCTCCAATATCTTCTTCAATTTTAGATTTAGCTTCTGTTTGTCTTTTTACAATAAACTCTTTTAGTTTCGCAACATCTTTAGTTTTGGTTATTTCCTGTAACTCTACCTTTTCCTCTTCGGTCATCTTCGGTAAAGGAATAGTTTTTCTTTCATCGCTCATTGCTTCTTCATATCTCCTATTTCGTTTGTTACCCCTTGATGATAAATATGTGTTGGTTTCTTCTTAGCAAATCTTTTTATCACAGGCGTTATTAACTCTCTCCATATTGTTGGTTTCTCGTATTTGGGAAGCGGGACATATTGCCTTAGAGGACTGTAATTTCTGATATTCGTATTCTCCGAGTTCTGCAAAGTATTTGACCCAGAAACCGATGTCATCAAGTTTTGCTCCGTATTTGAAAAGTGTTTTTCCAGTTTTTTCATCAATGAAAGTGACGACAAAAATTGGGTCATCTGGTTTATGGAAGTGATTTTTATTCCAGCCTGGTTCCCATAGGGTTTTTAATAATATAGGCATGATAAAGACAGTGGAATTTAATCCACTGCTTCAAGCGTTAGATACTTCTTTCTTCGTACTATTTTTGCACTGAATGGAAAACCTTTTGCTTCTTCTTCCTTGAACTGTTTTATTAGAACAGCCGAAAAAGTTATCATATTGCCATACTCTTCTGATACAGCAACAAGCATTTCACCATACTGTTCGCTTTCAGCTATTCGCATTTCAGTGAAAGTAAGCGGTTCATCTAAATGTTCGCTTATTTTTTCAGAAGGCGGGTATTTGCTTCTTTTAGCTGGTTCATATTGTCTCATTTATATCTTTCTCCTTATTTATATTTCTCTTATTGAGTTCATTCCGAATTTGCGCCAGGACTCTTTTTCAAGAAAAGCTTTAAGCCCTTCAAGGCTTACATTCAGAATTAATTTACCATTTTGAGAATTATTCTCAAATTGTTCTTTAGTTATTGGCATTGTTATACTTTTATTTGATTTTGATTTAAAAGCCACAATGTCTGTTTTTTCATATCGGATTACTTTATCATCCGTATTTATAGTTTCCATTTTATCCATCCTTTATTATGTTTACAAGGCAATGTTATACCGGTAGATTATAAGCCCCGCAACTTATGTTAAGGATAAAGACCGTGCCGTTTCTCTCACTAAATAGATAAAGACTTACGTTTAGCTTGCGGTCTGACTGCTTATTCTATCTTGAAACGGGTATGATAGTCTTTTTCCTCAATACTAAGTATAAATAACATGGGTATTAAGTCTTTTGGTAACAAATCAGGTATTTATCACGATTTGTCATTTCTTGCGCAGCGGTAAGCGAAAGACTTAATAACTCATAAAACAATATAACAGAGTAGAAACTATTTTTTATTTGCTTAAAAACAAAATGGAGGATTATCTTGGAAGATAAAACAATATTATTAATAACAGGTATAATAAGCATTACTCTATTAGAAGCAGCGGCCTTATCGCAGGGAATTAACGGAATAGTATTAACAGCGTCAATAGGCACAATTGCAACTATAATAGGGTACGGATTTGGAAAAGGAGCAATAAAAATACCCGAAATTAAAAATAAACAAAACAAAATAAAAGGAGAAATATAATGGCTATAATGGGAAT
>Ga0180732_1002405_pt1 | contig 10030 bp, 15 predicted proteins | sample KR11_01MetaG_FD_148674 | JGI IMG/M metagenome (GOLD analysis project Ga0180732, IMG submission 148674) | Groundwater microbial communities from the Olkiluoto Island deep subsurface site, Finland - KR11_0.1 MetaG | ecosystem: Environmental > Aquatic > Deep subsurface > Groundwater | place...
TGGCCTCTGGAGCCCTGTTGTATTTTTTGATTCAGTGGGCCAGAACCATGAACTAATATCAGTCTATATCTCTTCACAGAAATACCACTAGTCTCTGACTAGTGGATGCACAGGGGTTTATAAATGTTATTTTATAATAACTAACTATGGCGAAGAGAATTGTAATTACAGGAGCATCAGGCACAGGTAAGAGCTCAATTATAGAAATGATACATGATAAAGGATTCTGCGTAGAACATGAAATAGCAAGAGAATTAATAGATGATTTAAGAAGATATGGACACAAAAATCCACACAAAGAAAATAGAGATTCTTTTCAGAAGGAAGTATTGCATAGACAATTAGAAAGGGAAAAAAAATTAATTGATTTTGAAGGAATTGTTTTCTTTGACAGGGGTATAATCGATAACATCGCTTATTATCGATTAGATGAAATGGAGCCCCCAGGATATTTAAAAAATTTGGCTAGGGATATAAGATATGATTACATATTCTATCTTGAGCCAATCTCAAAAGATAAACTACAAAATAGAAATTTGAATGACAAGGAAAGAATTTATGTTGGGCAGTTAATATTAAATGAATATTTAAGATACGGATATAATCCTATAAAAGTGCCCGAATTAACTCCAGATGAAAGAATAAATATGATATTTACTAAGTTGTGTTTATGAGAGATGATGTAAAATGATTAAGGTTATAGCTTTTGATATGTGGCAAACACTAGGCACGTATAAATTTAATCTCTTGGAAGAGGCTCTTAAATTGTCAGGATTGAATATGTCTCTAGAAGAATTTATACACCAAAAAGGCAAAATCAAAATAAGAAAAGATCTAGATGATAAAGGGCGTTTTGTAGATAAAATAAGACAGCTTGGGGTAACCGATGATTCTAAATTGCAAAAAATAGAAGAATTGTACATTGATGCACATGAATCAATCTTCCTCTATAATGATGCGCTTGAGACACTAAATGGTCTGAAAAAGAGAGGAAAAATTCTTGTCATTATCACCAATGTCGATGCTTATGCACATAATAAAATTATGAAATTGTTTCCTAGAGAATTATTTGATTTTATTTTGGCATCACATGAAATAGGCATCAAAAAGCCGGATAAAAGAATTTTCTTAAAACTCATTGAAAAATTCCCTGTAAGATCGGAAGAGATTTTAATGGTAGGGGATAGTGATGAAATGGATATAAAGCCAGCAAAGCTGTTAGGTTGGAAAACAGCGTTTATTAGCAGAAATAACAAGAAAAGCAAGTATGCTGATTATAATTTAACAAGTTTAAGAGATTTATTGCAGATAGCCGAATAAATTAAGATTTTTCAAGAAACTCATGTTAAATAACTTTTTTGTATATAAAATATTTATGATATTTTCAATTTTTTATCTGTATAAATATTATATGCCTTTTCTAATAGTATCTTTTGTTTTTTATTAAGATTTTCAAATAGTATTTTTTTGTTTTTTTCTTCTAATGCATCTACTACTCTTATAAAATGACTCGTTGGGATATATTTTTTAATCTTAAAAAGTTTCAGTAGAAAAGGCATACCCTTTTCTTTGTAATAAAAGTTATTAACCTCTTCTTCTGAATATTTTTGTTTATATAAATCAATAATAGCAAAAAATATTATTTTATCTGTAATATCTTTTAATTGTTTGATAGAGATCTTCAATGCGGCTCCGGTAAAAATAGAATCATCAATCATTAAAACAGGATAATTACGTTTTTTAAATTTACTAATACTACACTTTTTAATTATAGGTTCATGCATCTTTCTTTTTAGAAGATTATCAGTAAATTTTTTTCTATTATAGAGGTAATTATATTCTCCGACAATTAAAGGTAATTTCAAGTTTTTAAAAATTTGTTCTGTTAATATTAATGAATTCTTTTTGCAATACTTGTTTATTGGTGCTTTTGCTGTAGTATAAATGATATAATTTTTATTCTTCTTAATATAGTTTTTAATAATTTTTGTTAATTTATTGGCATATTTTTTTATAATTATTGGATCTCCGAATTTAAATCGAGAATATTCTCGAATTATTTTTTTGTTAAGTTTTTTATACAAAATTATTTTTTCAACATCAATATTTTTTATAGAATACCTTTTAAGTATTCTCTTAATAATATCTGTGGTATGGATTTTGTTAGATATTTTTAAAAGTCTAAACTTAATAGAAGGAAACTTTGATTCAAGTAGTTTTTTAAATTTTTGTCTTCTTTTAAATTCGATTTTATTATTTTGAGAAATAACTACCATGTCTGGCTTAATCGATTTTAAAATTTTATCATTATATGCTGATAGATAAGATGTAAAAACATAATCTACCGATTGAAGGCCCGCAATAATTTCAGCTCTTTGTTTAGCAGAAAAAATTGGGCGTGTTGATCCCTTTCTCTCTTTTACATTTTTATCATCTGCCAAACCAACTATTAAAATATCACCAAATTTTTTGGATTCCCTTAAATATCTGATATGACCTACAGTTATAATATCAAAACTACCACCAATTAAAACAGTTTTTAATTTTCCAAAATTAATTTTCTTTAATTTATTAATTGAAATAATTTTTCCCATATAATTTACTCCTTAGCATTACCGAATAATTAAATATAATATGTATAGATATTTATATATACTGATAAAAATGCTCCAGAAATAATTCTTTATTCATGTCATTGAGTAAGTAAACTACTCAAACATCCCGAGTGTACCACTTTTAAATTCTATAAAACCATTCTAATTATGAGCTTTAAACGAAGACGATATGAGAATCAAAAAATAGGTAAAGAAAGAATTCAAATATTAAGAGATATGAAAGAAAAATATCCAGAGTTTAAAGAAAGATATGATGAATTAATAAATAAGATATCTAAAAAATATCGAATACCAAAAGGCTTTTAAACCTTGGTAGAACATTATAAAGTGATATAATATGAAGACACCTTCACAAACAATAGAGGGAATAAAGGAAACCTTGATGAAAGATAGTAAGATTTCACAGCCAGAATGGTCTAGATTTATTAAAACAGGAGTAAATGTAGAAAGACCACCTTCGCAACCAGATTGGTGGTTTATTAGAGAAGCAGCTATATTGAGAAAAGTATCAATTCATGGACCAGTTGGTGTACAGAGGTTAAGAACAGCATATGGTGGAAAGAGAAGAAGAGGACATAAGCCTCCACATCGAAAAGATGCAGGTGGTAAAATAATTAGAACAATGCTTCAACAGTTAGAAGAAGCAGGATATATTAAAAAGGTTGATAAGCCTAAGATAGGAAGAATGCTTACAAGTAAAGGTCAATCATTGGTTGATAAGTGTGGTAAGTAAAAAAATACATATGGATGGAGCAAATAAAGAAGTCTTGAAAAAAGCAATGACTAAAGACGCTTTAGAAAGATTATCACGACTTAAAATTTCAAGTCCAATAACAGCAACACAACTTGAAGCATATATAATTCATGTTTACCAAACAGGACAAGTAACAACTAAGATAGATGATGAACAACTAAAGCAAGTTTTACAAGTTTTAAATCCTAAAAAAGATGTTAAAATAATAAGAAAGAGGAAATGAATATGGGAGCAATAAAACATTTAGCAAGAAAATTAAGATTGATTGCAGTTAGAAAGAAGAAAGCTGCTCCTAGATGGGCTGATTTAAAGAAATTTGGAAAACGAGCTAGATCAAGAAGAATTAGAGTTCATAAGACAAAACACTGGAGACGAAGCCGTCTTAAAGTTTAATTCTTTTTTTGACATTATTAATATTTTTCTTAACTTTATTATATTCTTTTTCGTATTTTTTTCTATAAATTCCAAATAATCTTAAAATATTTTTAATAGCAGGGTGATCTAATATTTTATCTAATTTATGCATTTTTTCCATTATAGCTAATAAACCTAAAGTAAGTAGCCCATAAGTTATCGGTGTTCCTATTTGAAAGCCAGCTTCATACACATAGCTTCCAGAATTAATGATTATTGTTTCAAATATTAAATCAGCTATAGTTGCTATTACTGCTAACATTAGTGCAGCTTCTTTGTTGTATTCTTTTATATTGGATATTCCCCACAATCCAATAATTATTGATACTGGTAACATATTTGCTGTTGGTTCCATGTATATTTCTCTAATCCACATTGCTAATGCAATTAAAATTAGAATATAAAAAATACCATTTGCTCTAATTGGCATTTTAATTTTATATGCATTTATGAATACAAATCTTGCTATTACTCCTGCTGAGAAAAATAAAAATACTAATTCTATAGGAACTAGATCCATTATAAAATAAATAGATTCACGATAAGTCCAATTTCCTACAGACGTTCCAAGATATTCAATAATAAAATCTGCTAAAGCTAAAATCAAACCAATTATAGAATAATTTAATATTTCTCTAAAATCTTTAATTCTGAAAAGAAACATTAGTATTGCTAATGTTATTAAAATTCCAACTACAGTTAATATTGTTAAATATCCGAACATAACTAAACTAATACTGTATAGCTGGTATTTAAAAAAATTATTTTATTTTTTCATTTAAATAGAGAGCTAATCCTGCTATAAGCACCCCAATGATGAAAAAATCTTTGTACGGTATTACAATATTATAACCCGTATATCCGCCTAATAGTAATAAAAGTGTATCAAATATTACATCTATTGCTGCTCCAAGTGCACCAGCTATTATTATTATTGGATTTCTATATTTTAGGAATAAAGCTACTCCTAGAAATAAAAAGAATATAAATAAAGCAGTATCTAAAACATATACAAATGCTGTTAAAAGTGTTAATAGGGCAAATAAAAATACATATTTACTACTTTTTTCTTGTTTTTGTGGATTAGGGTTAAAATAGTCTTTAAAATAAATTGTTAACACAGCTGTTGCAAATCCCATTAATACATATAGTAGTACCATTTCTAGTGGAGTATTTAGAATACTTATAAAAGTTTCTGGCCATGCCCAATCACCTCTAAGTATTCCTATTTCTTCAACAAATAATCCAAGTAAACCTGTAATAAATGCAGATAAAATATAGATAAGATATTTTCCTTTATTATATTTGTAAAAAATTAAACCACATGCTATTATAGAAAATATAAGATAAATAAATAATAACATATTGATATTGGAATAGAAGCAATATATAAAGTTTTTGTTTTAGTTGTTATCTTTAATATGTAATTTTATGAATATTTCAATTAAAGAGCAAACTTTAAATACATTAAAACCACGAATAATTATAAACATAAGGTAGATGTCTATGGCTGATGAAAAAATATATACAATTCCTATGCGAAAAGCATATAGGGGAGTTAGACAAAAAAGAGCAAAGCGAGCTATTGCTATAATTAATCAATATCTTATTAGACATATGAAAGCAGATAGTGTTAACATTGGTAAAACAGTTAATGAATCTGTTTGGGCAAGGGGTATACAAAAGCCACCAAGAAAAGTTAGAATTCATGCTATTTTAGATAATAAAGTTGCTTATGCCGAATTGGTTGGAATTGATATTAAAACACCTTCTCAAGAACAAGTTAAAGAAAAAGATAAAAAGAAAATAGATAAGAGAGAAAAAATAAAGGAAGAAAGAAAGGAAAGAAAGAAGATATCACTTTCAGAAGAATTGGACGAATCAGGAAGAGTGGGAGAAGAAGTAAAGGAAAAAGAATCTGTTCCAAAAGTAATTCCTGAAAATAGTGCAAAATAATTATAGAGAATAGATAACGTTAATTGTTGTATATAACATCACTTTTATATATGCATTCTTTTAAACAATGTTTAATGAAAGAAAGAGTAGTTTTTATTGATATTGATGATACGATTGTTAATGGGGCAATTGCAGAAGGTATAGGTATTGCGGCATTAAGACAAACAAGAGGTAGTGTAAAAGCTTGTGCAACTTTGAAAGCGCTTCAAGTTAAAAGTGGTGCTTATTTGTTTGGAGAAACTTGGGCGCTTAGAGTTCTTGTAAAATCTCTTAAGAAAGCAGGATTTACTAAAAGTGATATAGAGAAATTTTCTGAAAGTTATATTGATAGAAAAATAAAACCCGGAGCAGAAAAATTTTTGAGAGATGTTTCAGAAAATTCTGATCTTGTTATATTGACAACTGGATTTAATACTGGTTTAGAAATGCTGGAAAAAAAATATAGTTTGAATTTGGTTGGAAAAATATCAAATGAACTTGTTTATAATGGAAACAATGAAATTGTTTCTTCAAATATTTTATATAATGATAAAAATATTGTAAGAAGGGTTTCAGAAATAGCTTCAGATTATGATACAGGTGTTGTAATTGATGATCGGCCTGGTAGATATTTTGAAATAAATGGTCATAATGATATGCTTGTTTACAAGAGTATTGTTGATTTTAAGAAAAATCAATGAATAAATCAAAACTTAAATACTTCTATTTCTCTATTGACTTTATGGAATTCATTAAATTAGCTTTTAGTGGGGATTCTAATTTAGGACTATACGGTTTTGCTACAGAAACAAAGTGCTTATTAGGATTTGAACCACAGAATAAAAATAAAATTGAAAAGGTACTTGGAGTTAAAGTATATCATAGTACAATTGCTGAGACGAGATTTGCTGGAATACTTGCAGTTGGAAATGATAATGGTCTATTAGTTCCAGGTATAACTGAACCTCATGAGATAGAAAAATTAAAAAAAATATTTTCTAATGTTCAGGTTATAGATACAAAGCAAACAGCTTTGGGAAATTTAATCTTATGTAATGATAAAGGATGTTTAATTGCAGAAAATTTAGAAAAATATAAAGATATGATTTCTAAGTGTTTAGGAGTTCCAGTAGAAGTGGGTACAATAGCTGGATTAGATATAATTGGATCTGCTGGAAAGGCTACAAATACTGGCTGTTTGGTTCATAGAGATGCAACAGATGAAGAGATTAAAAAAATAGAAGAAGTATTAGGAGTAAAGGTTGATGTTGGTACTGTTAATTTTGGAACACCATTTATAAAAGCTGGTGTTATAGTTAATAGTAAGGGTTTAGTGATTTCAGAGAAATCAACTGGACCAGAAATAGATCGATGTTTTGAGGTGTTTAAATGAGTCAAGAAAAAATGATGCAGTTTCAGGTTCTTCAAAATAATTTGAAGCAGCTTGAAGAAAGAGAAAAATTGTTAATTCAAGGAATAGACGATTTAGAAAGAACAAAATTTGCTTTAAACGAATTGGGTGGATTGAAAGGAAAAGCATACATACCGGTTGGAGCAAATAATTTTATTGAAGGAAGTATAGAAGATAGCGAAAATGTTTTAATTACAATTGGTGCTGGAATAGCTGTTAAGAGACCAAGAAAAGAAGCTTTAGAAGTAAATGATAAGAGAATTAAGGAATTTAATAATGAAGCTGAAAAAACATTGAAAGAGATGAAAGTATTAGGTTCTAAACTTTCTAAACTTCAAGCAGAATTACGAAATAAGTGAGAATAATGTTTGGTCTATTAAAGAAGAAACTTAAGGAAAGCGTTGAAAAGATTTCTAATGTAGTTAAGGCAAAGGAAGACCATCCAACGATTGAAGATATTGCTGAAAAAGTAGATGAAGTAGTTCATGAAAAATTAGAAGAAATTTCTTTAGAATCAGTTGAACGAAAAAAAACACTTGAAGAATTAGAAGCAGAAATTCTTGAACTTGAAAAGAAATTAGCTATACCTGAAGATATTCTTGAAAAACCAATTGAAGAGAAGACTGAAGTTGTAGAAAAAAATGAAGAAGAAGTTAAAGAGAAAGTAATGGAAGACGTTAAAGAGATTGTTGATGAATTAGAGAAAGAAGATCAATTTGTTGAAGATATTAAAATAAGTGAAGAGTTAGAAAAAGAAATAAAACCTGAAATTGTTAGAGAAATTAAAATAGAACCAAAAAAGGAAGGAATATTTAAAAAAATCAAAAAGAAAATTACTGAGAAAGAGTTGAAAGAGTCTGATGTTAAGGATATTTTGTGGGATTTACAAATTTCTTTAGTACAATCTGATGTAGCATTAGAAGTTGCTGAAAAAATAATTAAAGATTTAGAAAATAATTTGATTGGTCAGTCTGTATCAAAAAATAAGATTGATGATATTGTTAAAAGTTCATTAAAAGATTCTGTTAAAGATATACTAAATGTTAAAGAAATTGATTTATTATCTGAAGTTAAAACCAAAAAACCTTATCTGATTACTTTTATTGGATTTAATGGATCTGGTAAGACAACAAGTATAGCAAGAGTTGGATATTTATTGAAACAAGCTGGCTTTAGTGTTGTGTTTGCAGCAGCAGATACTTGGAGAGCAGCGTCGATTGAACAACTTGAAGAACATGGTAATAATCTTGGAATAAATGTAATTAAACAAAAATATGGTTCAGACCCAGCAGCTGTTATATTTGATGCTGTTAAACATGCTAAGTCTAAGGGTATTGATATTGTACTTGCAGATACTGCTGGAAGAAGTCACGCTAATGTTAATCTTATTGAGGAGTTGAAGAAAATCGTTAGAGTAAACACACCTGATATGAAAATACTTGTTATGGATGCATTGACCGGTAATGACGTGGTTGATCAGACTTCAATGTTTAATGAGGCTGTTGGGGTTGATGCATTAATTCTAACTAAGACTGATGTTTATGAGAAAGGTGGAGCTATTCTTTCATCTGTTCATAATATCAAGAAGCCTATTCTTTATTTAGGTGTTGGTCAAGATTACAAGGATCTGAAGAAATTTGATTCTGATGAGATTGTTAAGAACTTAATGGAATAGATTTAAATTCTTTAATTCCAAACCTTAATTAGTGATTAAATGGTTGAATCAAAACATTATACAAACGATAACAAGACGAAATGGATAATTGCACCTAAAGAAGGAATTCATGAAAAATATCCAAATGCAATATGCTTAGGCGAGGATCATAGAGAAGATATTTTACAATGGCTAAAACAGGAATATTATTTTGAAAGAGAGGATGGAGTTATTTATGCTGTTCCGTTCACTGATAGGAGAAGAAACTATTATAGACAAGTTGCTTCTAAAGTTGTAAATGATATGACAGATCAAATAAAGAATTTTGTCTGGAAAGGAGATAACCAATAATTTAAAAGCCTTGAATATTAATTCTAATTATGCTTGAAAAGTTAAGTTCTGGACTTAAAGAGGCATTAAGAAAGATAGCTAAAGCTGGATATATTGATACTAATACAGTAAATGAGTTAGTTCGAGATATTCAGAGAACATTAATTGCTTCTGATGTTGATGTTAAACTTGTATTCAAATTAACTGAATCGATTAAAAAAAGATCTTTAGGTGAAAAGCCCGGTAAAGGAATGACAGCTCGAGAGCATATAGTTAATATTGTTTATGAAGAACTTGTTAAATTTGTAGGTGAGAAGCCGGAGTTGATGCTTAAACCAGGTAAGGTATTGTTTATAGGTTTATTTGGATCTGGTAAATGTGTTCATCCTGATAGTTTGGTATCTTTGGATGATGGTAGACTTATTTCAGCTGCGAATTTGTATAATGAATATACTAATTATAATAAGCAGATATTAGAAGATGGTGAAATAATAGACATATCTAATAAAGAACTTTTTGTGCCTTCGTTCAATCCATATACATTAAAAGTAGAGAGAAAAAAAGTAACTCATTTGTGGAAACTTGAAAAGGACGAACTTTTGAACGTATATTTGGATAATGGTAATGATTTTTCCGTAAAAGTAACTGTAGAACATCCATTTTTCGTGATGAGAAATGGTCAAGTAATACAAGTAAGAGCTGACATGTTAAATGTCGATGATTTTGTTTCTGTTCCTAGAAACTATATTTGTAATACGCACCAAGTTTCATTATTTTCATATTTGAAAGATCTTAATTTGGATGTATATATATCCCCAAAAGAAGCTAAGGAAAATATATTGAAGATTTATCCAAATTTAAAAATAGCCAATAAAAATTTATTATATACTAAAAATTACTGTAAATTTACAATGAAC
>Ga0180732_1002406_pt1 | contig 10024 bp, 8 predicted proteins | sample KR11_01MetaG_FD_148674 | JGI IMG/M metagenome (GOLD analysis project Ga0180732, IMG submission 148674) | Groundwater microbial communities from the Olkiluoto Island deep subsurface site, Finland - KR11_0.1 MetaG | ecosystem: Environmental > Aquatic > Deep subsurface > Groundwater | place...
CAGAGGTTTTTCCAGGCTGATGCTTCCCGTACCAGGAAATACGGGGGGACAGGTCTTGGGCTCTACATATGCAAGAATATCATTGAAGCACATAATGGCGATATCTGGGTGGAGAGCAAAGAGGGTGTCGGGACAACGATGCATTTAAGGCTGCCTAAGAAAAACTGATGAATATCTCTTCCAGGTATTCTCTCTCTTCACGTAATTCCATTACTTTATCCTCTCTCGATAGAAGTCTTGAATATCTCTGGTCATCTATCTCAATGGTCAGGTCGCCGTCGTATCCAGAATCCTTTAGCGCGCGCAATACCCCGCCCATATTTTTCTGGAGGTGCGATGGATAATGCGGTTTTCCGTTATGAGGGGAGCCAACATGCACATTGATCATTTTATCGCTGAGTTCATCGATAAAAGACATAGCGATCTGGGGGGATTGAATGAAGGCATGCACCACATCAAAAGTGAAAAAAAGCCCGGGGAATTTCGTAAGTACACTTTTCATTTCATCAGGGGTGGAGCACATGCTCTGCACACCCGGCATGCTGTTCTCAAGTGATAGCTGAATGCCCAGGCGGTCTGCCTTTTCCTTGCTCACCCTCAAATATTTAAGGAACTTATCCCGGTCTTCATCTGTTGGAGCGCGGTGGACAGTTCTCTTGCCTGGATGAATAGTAACGACCCTTGCCCCAATACTTTTCGCGAGGTCAAGCGACCACAGCGTCTCTCTTATTGTGACCTCATGGACATTATCGTTGATCGATGCAGGATTTAGATCAAGGACCGGAGCATGGAGAGTACATCCTTCAGGCATCATGGAGATCGTTTCCTCAAGAACCGCATGGGCTATCGAATCGTTCCTGTCCTTCCAGAAATCAGGCGTCTCAGCCCAGAATTCGATGCTCTTTATACCAGCCTCCAGAAGTATCTCAACTATATCATATACACTGTATTCCCAGAGGAACAGGGAAGCGCATGATATTCTCATTCTATACCCCATATCATTATTGGCAGCGAGACTATATATTAATTTCAGTCAATTCTCTTTGAGTGTCGAAGCTCAACTGCAATGCCTTTCCCGCATTGTTTCATCTCCCAGCCGCTCATATGCGCCCGCCCCACGCCGAAGAACTTCTCGCCTTCTACGAGCACTTCGTCGCCCGGGCGTATTTGCGGGTCAGCATATTCCACGCCGGGCGCGAGGATGCTGCTGTGTGGGGTGAAGTCGCCTATCTTCACCCTGTAATTGGTTTGGCCGCCAATGCGCAATCCTCCCTCCACGGTGAGCGCGATTGTCCCGTACTGCGGGATCAATGTTGCAAGCTGTTTCCCTGAGAACAACTGGAATTTAGGGAATGGCGCTTTGACGACCGCGCCGGATACAAGCATATCACCCGCTCCTTTTCCGAACTGGTAATCAGCCGCTGCGCGCATGAGGTCTAGTTTTGCTTCCTCTCCTGCCCGTTTTTTAACATTCTCATAAACTGAGACCGCCTGTTCAAGTTTTGCGAGGGATGCGCGTGAAGTAACGCCTTCATCCGCGGTATATACAAATTCAAGCTCTAGCTCTTTTTCTACATCTTCACATATTTCCCTGTACGCGCCGTGTACGTGCGCTACTATATTCTTGTACGTGTTCTTCTGGAGATACGAGCGCAGGCAGCCGCCAACCCAGGCTCTTTCTTCTTTGTCCCAGTAGCCTGTGACCGGGGTATCGTAATGCGCAGCGGGATACATCAATTCAAGCTCGCGCGGGACGATGCCCATGGGTGAAGTGATGATAACTTCATGAACGTATCTGCGGTATTTTCCCATGGCATTTATGAATTTCTGGTGGGAAGTGGAAACGGAGTATGGCTTTTTTGCAGAGCAGGGAAGGAGTACAAGCGTATCCAGATCGGGCGGAGTGTACCTTTCCAGCACCCTTTGTGCGAACCGTCTTATCTCTACCCTGTTCATGGATTCCGCAGTGTTCGCATACAGCGTGCATGACCTGAAGAGGGGCGTCCTTTTTTCAAGGAATGTGCCTTCTGCATCGATGAGACGAAGCGCCGCTGTGAGCCAGGGGCGCGCCCTGCACTGGCGTTCGATGTACTCGCGAAGATGACCTGACCTGATGTGTTCGCGGACGGCGCGCAGCTCTTCTCCAAGTTTCAATGTATTGTGCCTGGATATCGCTTCTGCACGTTCTTTTTTTGGGAGTTTGATGAGTTCATGCGGGGTATTACATTGACATACATCACAGGCGCAGGGGAATTCGTGCAGCCTGTCGAGATGGAATTCGCCTGAATTCGTTAGGTAGATGTCCTGGTATCCTTTAATGATCGGAAGTGTCTCGTCTACGATATCAACGCCCATGTATACGAGCATTGAGAGGTTCTCAGGAGTTGCAAGAGCGGGTGCGTACAGAAGCGAGTCTGCGCGGGTGGTTTCCTTAAGCTGGATGATGGAATTTACGAAGTCCCTAGCATGGTTCTCAAGCTGCTTTGCTGCGCCCATGACGTACAGTTCTGCTTCTATGGGTTTCTGGTGAAAGGGATGGATTAAGATGCCAGAGTAGCCTGAGTTTGCTTTTATTTGTGAAAGCGCGGCGCCGGTGTCGAAGGATTCCTGTAGTTGTTCGATGATATCTTCCTCTGTGTGCAGGGGCAAGGATTTATGAGGAGCTATGATTATTTTTTTTGAGATGTCTCCAATGTTCTCTGTTTTTTTCCACATGGAGCCAGAGTCTATTATTGGAGAATCCTTCTCATGTAGCCTGATGATCGCGGGAGTTGAGATATCCCTGTCAAGAGTAAGCTTGCCTATCCTGGCGGCGCCGTCGCGATGGGTTATTTCGAAGATTTTGGACATACGTGGATTCCCTGGACGTAGATATTGTTGTTTCGAAGTGCTATTAGGTGAGAGTTTTATTTAAACATGAGCCGCGGATCAAAAAAAAAGATCAGGTCTTCTCCTATGTAATCAGGATGCTGCCTTAGCACAGGCATCCTGTTAACTATCCAGCGGTACACCAGCACCTCAATGATGAGGATTGATATTACCACAATGACCTCTTTCCAGTAAAAGAGCTCATGATGCCCCAGTTGCCAGTTGAAGGTGATGTACACTGTGTTGAGCCTGTTCAGGATTATGGCGATCATTGTCCCCAGTGCGGCAAACTGCACAACTCCCACGCTCTTCTTCTGTACGCCGTAGAAGAACATGATCGGTGCAACTGCGAACAGCACGAATTCAACAATGAACAACTGACCGTAAAATCCGTTCAGGTAGCCCCAAGCATCTTCATATGAGATGCTTGCCAGCCGCAGCCCCACGTATGTGAACAGTATCAGGGAGCATGCCTTCCCTATGCCAAGAGTGATCTCATCCAGACTTCCAAGGTAGCGCTCATCAGCGCTTTTCCTCATGAACATCTGGGTGAGCTTGCTCACTATTATTACATAAACAAGCCCCGCAGCCAGCGCTGAGACAAAGAAAAGCCAGGGCATGTACGAACTCCACCATAAAGGATGAACCTTACCAGGCGCGAGCAGGAACATTGCCCCGAGTGCAGACTGGTGCAGCGTAGAGAGCATGATGCCTGCGACCGTAAGCACAAGGGTCGCTCCTACTATCAGTTTGCGAAGCCCCCGCAAGCCCAGCCACTCAAATGCCGAAGTTGAGAACTCAAGCGCCTGCACCGAGAGGTATAGAGTCACATGCCATGCTACAAGGAACATGACAGAGGCAGGACCGAACGAGAGGATCATAGGATAATATATTCTCCATGGTCTGCCAAGGTCTGTCATAAGGAATACCACTGCGAACAGGTAGCCGAGGAATCCCAGTAGAATTGCATTTGTGACAACGGGTTGGTATTTCTTGAGGCCGAAAATGTACACAGCAGTCCCCATCACGAAACCTGATGCAGAGAACGGAACTCCAACGAACAGCCCCACACCGAGCAGGAGCCCCCATGCCTGAGTATTCGAGGAATCTGTTACCTGCTCAAGACCGAACGCGAAACGCATGAAAATAAAGGCCAACCCAACCAGGACTATGATGCCTGCGATGATGTTGAAGGGGTTGATGAGCGATTTCACGTAGTCTTTAATACTGAGCTTGTTAAAGAACAGTTCATTGATCCAGTATTCGACAGTTTCTGTTTTCCTTAAGTCCTCAGTTTCTATCATGCCAGTCATTTCAGTTCCTCCATTTCCTCATCATGAGGCTGTTTCTCCTTTTTTGTCATCAGATATATCCCTCCAAACACCGCAGGCCATGAGATCAGGGTGAGATTGACAATGGAAAGAAAGTCCTTTGTTAACTCCGGATATGCTGTAGTTCCTATGTCCATCTGGAAATCAAGCTTCGAGAACGGAACTCCTGAGATATACAGCCATCCAGTCCCTCCTGCTTCGCGCTCGCCATAGATATGATCTATATACTTGTCGGGTTCGCCCCATATCCTTGTCCATGCCAGTTTAATGAGACTGCTTCTCTTGCCAAACGTGATGGCTTCCACAGGGCACGCCTCAGCGCATGCTGGAACGATGCCTTTTGCTATCCTGTGGTTGCACATAAAGCACTTCTGTATCTTTGGGTCAAAGGCGCTTGAATAATCGAACGCCGGTATGTAGAAAGGACAGGCTGTCATGCAGTACCTGCATCCTATGCACACTTTATCGTTCCATGTGACAGGACCGTCAGGTGTCTTCTGCAATGCCCCGACAAGACATGCTGAAACGCATGCCGGTTCCTCGCAGTGCATGCACTGCACCTTTCGATAGACCGTCTTTCCATCGACTTCAAAGCGATTGACCGCAGTATATGACTGAACGTCAGCAACGTAAGGTCTCCTCTTTTCCTCGAACACCGAAGTATCCTCGAAAGAGGTCTTTGGGGCCGGGAGATTGTTCGCCTTGTTACATGCGCCTTCGCAGCGTCGGCACCCTATGCACCTTGTAAGGTCGGATAGCATGCCGTAGCGGTCAGGGTATCCGGTGAAACTATGTGTGCCGGCGGATGATGCCGGCTGGGTACCAAGGAGGCTCATTGCCACCATGGACCCTCCGATCTTTATAAAATCACGCCTGTTCATTTTCATAGTTTATCCTCCTGTGGGCTTATGGCAACCCTTGCATGTATCGATGGTACGTCCTGCGTGGTCAGACGGCAGTTTGTCAGCCCCTGCAATGCCATTTGTATGGCACTTGATGCAGAAATCGTGATATACGATCTTTATGCTCTGCCCGCCCGGTATCCCATCAGGGTGGCAGCGGCTGCACTGTTCCCATGTCAGCGTGTGGGGTATTGCGGGTGCAGGCACAACAACTGTCGTTGGGGTGCCCATCGTGTGGCATAACTTGCATCCCTCAGGACCGCCGAATACCTCCTTATGACAGTGCATGCATCTTCCGTGAATAGCAGCCTTAAGCCCTGGTTTTGTCATCTCATCCGGATTGAAAGGGGTGCTATGACAATCCTTACAGGCATAGATCTGATCACCGCCGTTATGGTGGCAGTCCCTGCATGCTACTTTAGTGCTCATCAGGGTATGGAAATTCGCCGCTGAACCGTAGCTGATGGCAAGATACTCCGAGTTGTTCACACCCATCCATATTTCAGCCCTGTGCGCAGTGATCGTGGCTGGGCTGCCGTTGCTGTAATATTCAGGGAATACAGGCACTGCTATTGCAGGTTCTGCGTGCCCGTTCCCGCTATCCCCATTCGAATTTTGACCGCTTGAAACAAATGCTGATGCTACACCAAAAACCAGCCATATCGCTACCAGGATCGGGACGCTTTTTATAATATCCTTATTTTTCGTCTGTACGAGCATCCAGAAAGTAATGAATGCAAATAGAAATGCAACTACCAGTAAATATCCGAGTCCTTTAACGTATGTCATGTATTCAACAAATGTTTCCATAATATCCTCCGTTCATTTTCAATTTTTTTCCTATCCTGTCACTTGTTTTTTGATTTCTGATTAGCTCTGCTTTTATGGTATTCGTATTAACACCTCACAACAATTGTCTCCGTGAGATAACAAATTCCTGATCTCCAACTGCGCCTGTGAGCCAAACGCGTGATTAACAGCCCCTCTGAAAGTTTCGCGTATGGTCTGGCAGATGTATTTATCAACTGTATTTCCTTCAGCCACGATATTGCATTTCCTGACAGTATACACGAGATTGTTCCTGTCAATTTTCCATTCGCTTTCTCTGTGCAGCCTGGAATCAATTGCACCAAAGGCGTTCTGGAAGGCTTCCAGGTTCCATTTATCGATACTGTTCTCCCGTTCATATTCCTGCATCAGGGACTTGCCCATCCTTCTACCCAGCAGCGTAAGCGAGAGTGGTATGTCAGGGATGTTCTTGAGCCCTTTCAAGAAAGCCATGAACATTATCAGTTCCTGGTCCACCCTGCTATTGCTGATCTTCAGGTTGCTGACGATCTCGTTTATTTTTACCCCAACGTCGGGTCTGTGCGTCAGAACTATCATATTGGCAGTGGACTTTGCATCATATAAATGACCGCTAGCTTCCAGAAGCGCCACCAGGCTCTTCTTCAATTTATCGATCACTTCAATATTCCTGTAATTATGGAACAGTATTACAGTCTCCTGGTCGATCTCCACCCTGTCGACCACCCTCGACGTTTCATAAACTTCCTTTATCAATGGAAGCATCTCTTTCAGGGGTATTTCCTGTATGGGTTTTTTTGCCAGGGTTTCAATTGTGATCTCGCCCATTGGTATTTTTCCTGCAAGGATATCCTCAAAATAATTCCTGTGGACAGTGACCATACTGTAATTGCTTAACAGATGTCCATCGATCACGGTCTTCCAGAAAGAAGGTTTGCTCTTTATTGCCAGCATCACTTCATCCATCCCTCCGAAGAAATTATACAGGCTGTTCTGTGCATCCTTTTTATTTGATCTTGATAGTTCGATTTTCAGGCAATCGCTGAAATTGCCGATCGACCGGATACCGAGCGATGCGTTATCAGGTGAATTCTTCACAATGTACTGGCATAAGATCGATGCAACGAATTTTATTTTTTGGGGAGCGCCTTTTATTTCGATCAGCACGTCAGATGGAGATGAATCACCATCTGATCTTATTGTAAGGTCAATGTTCCATTCAAGATCATTGAACCTGTTGCGCAGGTGCTCCTCAAGCCCTCTCATGGAATTTATCAGCGAATGACCTATCATCTCATCCAGCAGGTTTTCAGGCACAAGTCTGCCGTCGATCTCTGCAAGCATCCATTTGAACAGTGAAGAATCAATCGAAGAGGAATTCTGGAGGGAACTGTATTTTCCTGCCCTGTCAATGATCTCCCTTACCGCAGCGCTGAAATTGCCGTTATGTTTTTGGACATAAGGCTGCATCTTATCGATGCAGTCGTTGTCCAGAGAGATGTGTCTTGTGACGATCATATTATTCCCTCCGTTCCCGTTTATTTCTGCAGCTCTTCATATAGGAGTTCCTTTTCCATCTTCAGAGCAGCCTCCTTGCGTGCCAGCGCTTTCATCGCTTCAGTGGGTTTTACTGAAACTACGATCCTGTTATTCCTGTCCTGCATGTATTCTTTCAGCGAGAATACCATGTATACAGCAAAGGTCGCAGGAATGAGGAACAGCCACCCTATCACGAAAGCCTGGAAGGCTCCCATGGGAAGGAGATAGGCAGCTCCCATCACTGTGGCGCCAACTACAACCGTTGCAACATATTTAAGCCACGATTTCATATTCTATCACCATAACATACTATCCAATGCCAATGTCAAAACAATATTTGTCAATAAAATGGCATTAAAACCATGGAATGGCATAAAATGGCAAAGTATGCCATCTTTTGACATAAGATGGCATAAATATTATCAACAGATGAAAATAATATTTTAATTCATTATATTTGAGCGCATAACGAACTCACGGTATCTTTATCGACACCTCACAGAAACTATCTCCGCGCGATATCAATTTGTTGATCTTCAGTTCTGCCTTATTACCGAATGCCTGTTCCAATACACCCTTGAAAACCTCCCTGATAGTATAGCAGATATAACGGTCAAAGGTATTCCCGGTTTCAGCAATGCTGCATTGCTGGATCGTATATAACAGATGCCTGTCTTCCAGTTTCCATTCGCTCACCCTGTGCAGCCTTGAATCGATGTTTTCCATTGCTTTTTTGAAGTTCACCAGATCCCAGTTCTTGATGCTGTTCTCTTTTTCATACTCCTGCAACAGCGACTTGCCGATCCTCCTGCCAAGAACTGTAAGGGACATTGGTATGTCCGGCAAATCGCGAAGTCCTTCCAGAAAAGTCATGAAAACCATTAATTCCTGGTCCACTGTGCTGTTGCTTGTTTTCATGTGCTCGACCATTTCATTTATTTTCATCCCAACCTCTGGTCTGTGCCTGAGCACTATCATATTGGCGGTAGTTTTGGCATCATATAGATGACCATTGGATTCCAGGAGCAGGATAAGGCTATTTTTTAATCTCTCTGCAGCATTCTTATTTCGATAATAATGTGAAACGATCACAGTTTCGTTATCTATTTCCACCCTGTCTACAACCCTTGCCGCCTCATAGACTTCCTTCATGAGAACCAGGAACTCTCTTAATGGGATATCCTGTAATGGTTTTTTTGCCCTGGTCTCTATCATTATTTCTCCGACAGGTATCTTATCAGTAAAAATATCTTCAAGATAATTCCTGTGTACAGTGACCATATTGTAATTGCTTGACAGGTGCCTGTGGATAATGTCTCTCCAGAAATCCGGACGGCTCTTTATGGCAGTGATTATTTCATTTAAACCTCCAAAAAAAGTAATCAGGCTCAACTGGGCATCCTTTTTATTAGATCTGAAAAACCCGATTTTTATACATGAATTAATATTAACAACGTATTTTATCTCAAGCGGTGAATAATGGAGTGAGTTCTTGACAAAATATTGTGACAGCAGGCTTGCCAGGAATTTAGTTTGTTGACGGGACCCCCTCATCTCTATCAATATCTCTGATGGATATGTTTCTGAGTCGTATTTAAATACCATTTCGATATCCCACTCAAGCTCTTCCAGCTTCTGCCTTACGGATCTTTCGAATTTTGACATCGATGTCATAAGCCCGGGATCAATTATTTCATCCAGCACTTTATCAGGGACAAGGATATCTTCCATTTCTTTAAGCATCCAGTTGAGCAAACTTGTATCAATAGCTGATGATTTCTGGTGCAAGCTGTGCAATACATCCCGGTTTATGATCTCTCTGATGGCAGCGCATAGATTGCCTCCGTGTTTTTCAAGGTACGGTATCATCTTCTGTACATGCTCATCATCGAGTGAGATGTGTCTCAAGACCGCCAATTAAATCACCTGCATTAGTGTCCAGGCCATATCAAACACAAAACTCATATCCATTCATATGATTATTTATCCAATGACAATGGTAAATATGTATCTGACCACAACTATGTCGGTTTTATGCTGTTTTTGACATAAGATCGCCTGTGACAGCAAGAAATATAAAAAAACAGCATACATTAAAAAATATTTAAAAAAAAATATTTATAGAATGTATGTATTAATTGCCTCAACCAGTACCATATACGATATCCAGAGCATCCAGACGGTGATAGCAATGAAGATAACCGTAAAGACTGACTTTCCAAATGCCATTATGAGTCTATTACCTTTCCCATGGCTTATCTCAGTTACTTCATCTCTAAGTTCCTGATTTTTCATCACTTCTTCATATTCCCGGGCATGCTCATGGCGCATCTCTTCCTCCGGGATATTGCCGGTTATCCAGGACATATTAAGGAATTTCGTAAAGTGCTCGTCATAGAAATGCCCAATGAACACTGCAAGAGAAGCAAGGACTGCTTCCCATGTGTGGACCAGGTTGGCTATCTGGACGACTCCGAGAGGGAAGTACTTCATGGCTTCAAAAGGCTGCCACATCAATAATCCTGTGAAACCCATGACGACTGCCCCGAATCCTGCACCGAAATATTCGAACTTCTG
>Ga0180732_1002407_pt1 | contig 10023 bp, 12 predicted proteins | sample KR11_01MetaG_FD_148674 | JGI IMG/M metagenome (GOLD analysis project Ga0180732, IMG submission 148674) | Groundwater microbial communities from the Olkiluoto Island deep subsurface site, Finland - KR11_0.1 MetaG | ecosystem: Environmental > Aquatic > Deep subsurface > Groundwater | place...
GCGGCAGTATCTTTGGCTTCCAAGAGTATTTTTTGAAGAAACCAAATGACCCGGGTTCAAATCCCGGCCCGCGCATCCAATATCCTAAATTTAGCAAGTTATGTCTAGTTTCGAGCATCAATCATAATATTATCCATTTTTTCAACCCAATCTCTCATTTATTTTCTTGAGATTCCAAAGAATAATTTTTTGTAAAGTTAAGGATAGGTTTTGATCCTCTCTTTTTTTTGAGCCTTTTGTATAGCTTAAATATTCATCCAACAATCCAAATGGAATGTCAAATATCGGGATATTTCTTGATTGTAATAAATGAAACATAATTAATCTGGTTGTTCTGCTGTTTCCATCAAGAAATGGATGTATGTGCTGGAACTCGTTATGAAAATAAACTGCAAAATTTAAAATTTTCTTAAGAGATAATTTTTCTTTTTTAACAAATTTAACATAATCTTCAAATAAAACATCTAACTCTTTTTTAATGTTCTTTGCATTTGTCATCTTAAAATTAGGATTACCTTTAATATAAACTTCCCCTGTTCTTATTTTTCCTGCAATGCTTGGGATATGTCTCATTGCCAACCTATGATAATTAAGAATAGCTGTAATATTCAAAACTTTTTTCTGAGAACTATCTTTAAGCATCTGTAAAATTGCATCCTGATAATTCTTTACTTCATCCACATCCAAACTTTTCAGATTACTAGGAATAACTTTATCCTGCAATATTTTAAAAGTCTCTAATAAGGTTATGGGATTTCCTTCCAATGAAAGACTATGATATATAAAAGAAATTTCAAACTCCCTTATAATCTTCCTGTATAAAGTTTCATTCTTTTTCCTTAATCTTTTAAAGATATTCAATTCTCTTTCTATTTCTTTATCATAAATATGAGAACTCTCTGTTATGACTTCATGTTTATAATCAAAATAAACAAGAAGATTGTTCAATAGAATATTATAAAAAATCTTTGCTCTCAAGGGCTTTTTCGAAATCATAAGGACCAATCCAAACCGATTCAGTATTTCTATATATTTTTTAAAAGTTCTAGGATGGACGTCCACATCTTTTGAAGTAATCTCTTCTTTTTGCAAAGCCTTACTTAAAAATGCAGCAAAGTTCTTATCAAGTAAATAATTATAACTAACATTATTTTTTAGACAATGCTGAATTACCCCATATAGAATTTCTGCTTTTCTAGTCATATCTACTTCAAAACCATATTTAGTTTTCCTAAAAAGGCCCATAGCAACCAAGCCCCTAAGTTGTTTATGTACTGCATGATAATCATCTTCAGATTTATCAAACTCCCTAACAACATCTGCCGGTTTCATGGGAGCCCTATTCTTATACACTAATTCAAAAATATCATATTTAGTTACCATAATATACATAGTCTCTTAGAGTTTAAAAAGCTTTCTATTTAGCATAAGAAGTTACAAATTCTGTAACAAATAGTGCCAAATGTATTATCTTAGCTCGTTTTCCCTCTGTTTTTCAATCTACTGAATAGGTAGCAATCCTAATTATTTTCATTCATTCATTCATCTGTCTTCGAATTTTGAAAATTGTCTTTTTATGAAAATAATAGTTAAGCCTATTTGGGAATGGCTTTTAGAGAAAACCATATAAAGGTTTTTTTTAATATTTCACATTATTAATTTTCCCCAACAAACTTTAAAAGCACAATTTATTCTATACTTTAATGCAAGAAGAAACTAAAAATAAATTCGCAGACTGGCATGATAAGAACTACAAATTATTATTTTTAATTCCCTTAACTCTTTTATTGTTTTCACTAGTTTATCTTGGAATTTTTTATTATAAAAATAATGATTTTATTTACAAAGATATTTCTCTGACAGGAGGAACTTCTGCAACAATTTCTGGAGAGATTGATATAAATAATTTAGAACAATTTCTTTCTGGAAAATTAGAAGATGTTAATACCAGAAAAATATATGATTTATTGACAAGAGAGCAAAAAGCCGTAATTATTGAAACAAAATCTTCAGCAGAAGAAACAAAACAAATTTTAGAAGATTATCTTGGTTATGAGCTCAATTCTGAAAATAGCAGTTTTGAATTTACTGGTTCTGCTTTAAGTGAAAGTTTTTACAAGCAACTTTTAATTGCAATTTTATTTGCATTTATTTTTATGGCAATAGTTGTTTTTATTATTTTTAGAACATTTATTCCTTCCCTGGCAGTAATAATGTCTGTTGTGGCAGATATTATAATGACTCTTGCATTGGTAAATCTTTTAGGAATTAAAATGTCTAGTGCAGGAATTATTGCCTTTTTAATGCTTATTGGTTATTCTGTTGATACAGATATTTTGCTGACAACCAGGATTTTGAAAAGACAAGAAGGAAGTTTAAATGAGAGAATTTTCAAAGCATTTCAAACAGGAATGACAATGACTCTCACATCTCTTTTGGCAATTGTTTTTGCTTTCATTGTTGTAAAATCTTTTTCAGTTGTTTTAAGCCAGATATTTTTAATACTTTCAATTGGGTTATGTTTTGATATTATTAATACATGGGTAACTAATGTTTCAATACTTAAATGGTATGTCAAGGAAAAATGAAAAAATTAAGCTGGAAAATATGGTTATTATTAATTATCTTAGTTTTATCTCTTTTGTCTATATTTGGAATGCCCCCAACATTTTTAAAAAAAGGAGTTGTGATTACAAGTATTGATGCAAATTCAACAGCATTTGAACAAGGATTAAGGCAAGGGCAAATAATCAATTTTATTGATGGAAATAAAATAAGCACAATAGAGGATTTTTCAAATGCATTAAAAGATAAATTTAAATTAAATGAGAGTGTAAAAACCATTATTCAGACAAATAAGGTTGAAGTTATTTTATTCTCAAAACAAGCGCCAGAAATAACTGTTTCTGGAATTCAAAAAACAAATATTAAAACAGGTTTGGATTTGGCTGGAGGTTCAAGAGCATTAATCCAGGCGCAAGGAGAAAAACTTTCTGCAGCACAAATAAATGATTTAGTTGATGTAATAAGCAATAGATTAAATGTTTATGGAATAGCAGACATGAATATTCGTCCTGTTTCTGACATGACTGGAAATCATTTTATTTTAATTGAAATTGCAGGAGCAACTCCAAAAGATATAGAAGAATTAATTTCCAAGCAAGGAAAGTTTGAGGCAAAAATAGGAAATGAAACAGTATTTATTGGAGGAGAAGAAGATATTTCTTCTGTTTGTAGAAATGATGCAACTTGTGCTGGAATAGAAGGTTGCTATGATTCAGAAAATGGGGCTTTTTGCAATTTTAGATTTGTGATTTATTTGAGTGAAGATGCTGCAAAAAAGCACGCAGAAATAACTGATAAATTAGAAGTCAATACAACTGCCCAGGGCAAGTATCTTTCTGAAAAATTAGATTTATACTTAGATGATAATTTAGTTGACAGTCTTTTAATCGGCGAAGGATTAAAAGGAAGAGTCACAACACAAATACAAATTTCTGGTTCTGGTACAGGAAGTGACAGGGAAACAGCTTATGATGATGCAGAAAAATCAATGCACCAATTGCAGACAGTTTTGATTACAGGAAGTCTTCCTTATAAACTGGAAATAGTCAAGCTAGATACAATTTCCCCTGTTCTTGGAAAAGATTTTATTAATTCAATTTTCTTAGCTGGAATAACCGCTCTTTTAGCAGTTGCAATAATTATTTTCATTAGATATAGGAAAATTAAATCCTCGCTTGCTTTATTATTTACAAGTATTTCTGAAATCATTATTATTCTTGGAATAGCTTCTTTTATTGAGTGGAATCTTGATTTGCCAAGCATTGCAGGAATCTTGGCAACAATTGGTACAGGAATTGACCAGCAAATAATTATTATGGATGAAGCAAACCAAAGCAAATTTCTTAGTATTAAACAAAGATTAAAAAGAGCTTTTACAATTATTTTAGGAGCATATTTTACTGCAGTAGTGGCTTTACTGCCTTTATTATGGGCAGGAGCAGGTTTGTTAAAAGGATTTGCAATAACAACAATAATCGGAATCACAGCAGGTGTTTTAATCACACGCCCCGCTTTCATGGACATGGTTAAAAGGATTGAGGATTAGATTAAAAGATAATTTTTTACAAATAAATTTTCAAATAATCTTTAATTATAACCAAACCTTCTTTCATAATCTTTATGTTTAGTAAACCATTCCAAAATAATTGCTACAATCTCAATTTCTGTAAAAGATTTTAAAGAATAAATTAATCTCCAACCTTTGCCCTTGCTTAACTCCACCCAAAAAGCATTATCAACTCCTTTCTTTTTATACTCTTTTGGAATTAGTTTTTTACATATGGGTTGGCCAAAAACAGGTTTTTCTTTTATTCTTTTAATAACAAAATCAATTCTTTTTTTAAGAGGGTCTGTTTCTGATAGTTCTTCATAAGCTTCTTTCAAATTTTCATTATCAAAAATAACTCTAACTTTTGTTTTTGGCTTGTCTTTTTGTTTTGGTATAATCATAATCTAAATGTTTTTTTGCAAGATATTCTTTAGCACCTTTAGGGTCCCAGATATAAACAATAATTCCATTTTCTGCAATCACAATCTTGTTTATCTCTCTTAAATAATCAAGAATAGTTAAGTATGTGCCCCATTGAACTTTTCTCGGAAGCTTTTCCCAAAGAGATGTTTTCTTAAGTTCGCCATTAAACTCTTTTATTGTTCTCTCTACCATTTTCACAGTTTCTAATGTAGGAGAACGAAAAAGCCTTACAATTAAATCATTTTCTTTATTAATTTGTTTTAACATGCATATACCAATTGGTAGGTATATTTAAATCTTGCGATTTTATTGAGACACTTAATTTTTTTATTAATTTGTAATGATAGAACAATTTTTTGTTTGTTTAGAATCAACAGCATAAATAATCCCCAAATTTTGACATTGAGTTTTAACTAACTCAAACATAGAATAAACTTCATTAGACATATTTTCTTCTATTAATGTTTTTGAGATTTTCTCTTTGAATTTTAAATATTCATCTGCACAGGACCTTGAAATAAAATCTATTTTACTAAAATCAAGTGCAATTTTTTTTTCTTTAAAATTTTTTAATTTATTAAAAAAATCAGAAATTACACTTCTGGTAAAGATTTTATTGCCAAAATGCTCAGATAATTGTAGCTTAAGTTTTTTCATACTATTCTAAGCAAGGATATATATTTAAAGGTTTTACTGGAGCATCTGGAGTTTATAATACAACCCAATATATATTTTGATAGTCAGCATTGGGAATAGAATACATTCAATACCGAGAAAAATGGTTTCCAGATATATAGAAGGCTTATAAATAGTCTTCTTAATATGTCAAAATATGGACAAAAATAGTCCTTATTTATAGAAACCTTTATAAATATAATAACACATAAAGAAAAATATGGAAAACGAAACAGATAGGTTTTGGAGATATCTTTTAGAAAAGAATAAAAGGTATTTGGAAAAACAAGAAATTAAAGAAAATTATGCAAAATTTAGAAAGTTATGGAACCAAGAAGATAACTTTGATAAGATTTTTGATAGCCTGAGAAAAAACAAAATTCTTTTTTTAGTAAAGAAAAAATGGAGCATACTTGCAGAAGAAGAATCATCTGCAGTAAGAAAAAATAAATCTATGTACAACTGCATATTTTTCCAGAAATTATTTGATTACCTTAATAAAAATGGCATAAGTGCCTATTTTGGCCTGGGAAGTGCTGAATATTTTAAAGGAAACTTCTGGCAAACTCTGCACACATTTCACATAATCAATAATAAATATAATCTAAAAAAGAAAGTAGGTAATCAAGCAATAATTTTTGTTAAATTTCCTAAAGAAATTATCATTGAAAGTGCGATTTTAAAGGAATTTCAAAAAGATGGAAAATCTTTTTCAAATAATGAAAAAACACTTTTAGACAAAATTTATTACACTGAATATATGAAAGGCAAAGCTAATTTATTTATTTTAGATTCTTTAAATTATGAATTGATAAATTTATATCTGGGATTCTTTAAGAAATATCCTTTGGTAAAAGCAAAACTTGTAACCCTGCTTGATGAGGATCAACTAAGGAAAATAAGATGAAAATTCCTGAAAAATATATTGAAGAGGTAATGGAGAATTATAAAGATAAACCCATAACCCGTGAGATGATAATAAAGGATTTAGCTTTAAGTTACATTCTTCATGGGATAGGGGAACATGTGAGAGAAAATGAAATCTCCCCCTTCAAAAAGCTAATATTCAAGGGAGGAACTCTTCTTGCAAAATCCCCAGTTAGAATATCACAGAATCTCAGAAGACCTGGATTTTACATTTAAAAATAATTATGAGCTAAATAAACTCTCTGATACCCAGAAAAGAAATGCTATTAAGAAATTTCTAAAAGAAGAATTTTTGCCAGAATTTACAAAAATTTGTGAAGACTATAATTTGGATTTCCATGCAGATGAAATAAATGACCCTTACAAAAAAAGATATTGCCCTGTAAAATCAACTATTTATGGAACGAAATTAAAGGTTTACATAAATGATAAAGAAAGCAATCCAATTAAAATAGAAATAAACTTTTGCGACGAACCCTTTTATAAATTGCAAAAATCAAAAATCGTTCATTTAAATCCCTATTCCAGTCATTTAATCTATCCGCTAAAAGAGCTTGAGTTAGAAAGTTATATTATTGAGGAAATCCTTCTTGAAAAATTAAGAGCAATAATTACAAGAAAAGAAGGGGTTCATGAAAGAGATATTTATGACTTATTTCTTCTTTCTATGAAAGGAAATAATCCCTTTAAAACAAAACATAAAGCAATTAAAAATAAAATTGTTCAGGGTATTGGATATCAATCTGACAAATTTAAAGAGAAAAAACATATACTTGGACTTAAAAAACGAATCAGAGAATTGGAGAAAAACATAGAAGAGGAAATTAAGGCAATGAATTTAACAAATTATGACTCCAAGAAATATCAAATTTTTTTTAGCAAGATAAAGGACTTTGTTCTTTCAATAAATTTCAACGACTTATAAAAATTTAGCTGACGCAATAACGCTGTGCAGTCAACAGACATATGTCCCTTGATTATACAATTTTCTGAGCCTTAAATCTTTCAATCCTTTTTTTAATGATTTCACAAAATTTCTCTGTTTTTATCTTTTTCCTCTAAGAGCTCTTTAATTAATTTTTTAGTCTCTTGAACATCTTTTTCATTATAGGAATAAGGTCCAAATATTCCTTTAAAGCTATCATCAAACTGTGGCTTGTTTAGGAAAAATGCTTGTGTTTTCATAGATTGTTTAAGTTTCTTAATATTTCCGTTCAATAAATGCTGTTTAAGTTTTTCTTTGTTGCAGGGCATTAGTGCAACAATGTCCCTGATGTCAGATAATCTCCCACTATGGAATTTCATCGCAATAAGCAGTTCTTTTTCTGGAGTTAAAAATTCAGAATTATTTAATTTTCTTTTTATAGAATGTCTTTTAATATAATTTAACCCCCATGTCGCATCTGTTGATCTTGAAACCAAACCATTAGTCAATATATCTATATCAACAGGCAGATTTTTCATCTTTTTCATAAAGCGTTTAAAATTCTCTCCATACAGCAAAGCTATTTCTTTTTCATAATGTAAGACATAACCTTCTTTTTCTAATAATTTTTCAAACTTTTCAAAATCTTCTTCTTTAATTACAATATCTAAATCTATTGAGAATCTTTTCTTATAAGTTGAAATTGCATAACCACCAACTACAATAAAGTCTAACTTCTTATCCAGGAATAAATTAAGCATCTTCATAATTTCCTGTTCTCTTTCAAGTAAGCTCTCTCTTGAATCTATTTTAGACATTTGTTAAAATCTCTGAATACCTTGCATTTAATCTTAAATTATATAAATTATCTAATTGTTCTAAAATATTATCTAAATTTAATTCTTTTCCCCAATCTACTAATTCTTTTAAAGGCATAACAGGCAAGCCATCTTTTTTGTCTATTTCAAAACCTTTTTTTTGAATAATCCAAACTAAAGGCCTCTTATTATTAGCCTTTCCTTCAGTGAAGGCAATCCCTTCTTTTTTTAAAGACTTTTTCAAAGAATCTGCATCTTTTTTATCAGCTTCTAAAAAATAAATCCTATCATAAAAATCCCCTGTTATAAAACTTCCCTTAGTCCAGATAGTTACAGCAGTTCCTTTTACAAATCTTATCTTTAATTTTAAAGTTTTAACTAAATCCCAGAAAGTATTGTCTTTTTCAATAACAGAAACAGCATTATCTAACTCTTTAAATTTTTTATAGATTAAATTTTTATTAATTTTGATAACATTCTTGTTTCCCTTTCTTATTAAACTAATCACCCCATACTTTTCTAATTCAGAAATCCACTTATAAACTGCTGAATAAGCAAATCCGATTTTCGAAGCTAAGCTATAAATGCTTTCCCCATCTTTAGCGTTTTTTACTATCTCCACAGTTATTTCATTTATTATTTTCATTATGTTTGAACTTTTTTGAAGTTTAAATATTTGAAAACCCATAGGTTTTCATTATCTTTTAAAAGATAATGAGTTTAAATAGCTTTCTATTTCTGATTCATTTTCCAGAAGAACTAAAATAGTTACTATCTAAAACAAAATAATTCTATTATTCACTGTTTATACTTTTGCCTAATTCCCTAAATTAATTTTACCCTTTAAATTTCATGTTCCCAAACCAAATTCTCCCCCATATAACTCTTAAAAAACTTTACAAACCGTGGTTTAGTTATCTAAACTCTAGTAAATATGCATAAACCCAGGTTTAGTTTATCACGAAGTTAAAAAGAATTGAGGATTAAACATTTTTTTCAAAAATTAAAAACATTTAAATACTATGTTAACTAAAAGTTAACATATAGTAACTAAAAGTTAACATTGTAAAATGAATAAACTAACTAAAGAGCAGGAAATTATTAAATTAATTTTTAAGGATTTTTTAACTCATTATAATAGCAGGAGCATTAGCAAACCAATTAATATCAGCCGTGTCTGGGCATTTAAAGTCTTTAAAAATTTAGAAAAAAGAGAAATTGTAAAGTCAGAAAAAATAGGAAATGCAATAATTTATTCACTGAATTTGGATAATCCTGTAACTCATAAGGAAATAGAGCTGATTTTGATTATTGAAGCTGAAAATTTTAGAAGATGGAAAGAAGAATTCAAAGAATTAGAAAAAAAAGTAAATTTTTTGATTTTATTTGGTTCAATAACAAGAAATGAAAAAACAGCAAGAGACATAGACTTGTTAATTGTTGCTAATAGTAAAAAATTAAAGGAAATTGAAAAAATAATTGAAAAATTACAAAGATATACGAGCAAAAAAATACACCCCCTTATCCAAACCATGAAAGATTTTAAAAAAGATTTAAATAAAAAAAATAAAACAATAATAGATATCATAAAAACAGGAATTGTTCTTTTTGGACAAGAAGAATTTAGAAAAGCATTAAAATGAGTCATGCAAAAAATAAAATTGATTGGTGTTTGAAAAAAGCTGTAAAAGAATCAAGAGCAGGAGGAAAACACAGGGGGTTAGTTAAGGTGAAAGAAGATAAAGAAAAAGCTGGAAAACATCTTGCAAAAGCAATGCATAATCTTTCTGCTATAGAATATTTTAATGCAGGAGGATTTTCAGACTGGAGCATGAGTGCGGTTTTTTATTGTGTTTATCATTGTTTTTTAGCAATCGCCAGCAAATTTGGTTATGAATCACAAAACCAGGAATGCACTATTGCCTTGATAAAATACCTTAAAGAAGAAAGTAAAATAGAACTTGATGATGAATTTCTTAAAATACTTGAAGTTGATGAAAAAGAAAGGCATGAAACAAGCATAATTGAGAAAAGAGAATTTTATACTTATGGAACAACAATTTCAGCAAAAAAAGAAGAAATTCAAAAAAGTATTCAGCTGTGCAAAGATTGTTTAGACCAGACAAAGGCAATTGTTTTCA
>Ga0180732_1002408_pt1 | contig 10022 bp, 8 predicted proteins | sample KR11_01MetaG_FD_148674 | JGI IMG/M metagenome (GOLD analysis project Ga0180732, IMG submission 148674) | Groundwater microbial communities from the Olkiluoto Island deep subsurface site, Finland - KR11_0.1 MetaG | ecosystem: Environmental > Aquatic > Deep subsurface > Groundwater | place...
CTGAAACAGATGTTCGTCCGATTGGAAGACCCGGAATGGGAGTCAGAGGTATCAAAATTGATGCGACTGATAAAGTAATCGGCATGGACGTAATACACAAAGACGCCAAACCGGATCTGGTTGCTATTATGGAAAACGGTCTGGGTAAAAAAACAGCGGTCAACCAATTTCCTCTCCAGGGTAGGGGAGGACAAGGTGTCAAAGTTGCCAAAGTCACGCCACGCACCGGCCATGTCGCTGTCGCGCAGGTCACTCCGCAAACATCGGAAGAAATAATTATCACCTCAAGGAAAGGCCAAATTGTGAAACTCGCTGTCTCATCAATACCCAAATTATCCCGTAACACACAAGGCGTCATCCTAATGCGCTTCTCTGATCCGACTGACAAAGTAGCATCAGCAACCTGTATAGAGAACCAATAGTTAAAGCTCCCACGATTTAACAATCGGGGAATTCCGCGAAGGTGGATTAAATAATGCCCGGTATTTTTAGTATATCTACAAAGACTAGCTGAAAAATAACGAAGGAAAAGATGATGAAGACAAGTCCGACAATTGCCGAAATTAATTGCTCGCGGCCCTGCTGGATTGCCTCAGGCTTGCCCTTTGACATAATAATTTTATAACCGGCTGAAATGATGAGAAGAAGAGCTATACCTCCTGCGAAGCTGAGAATAATAATAAAAATTTTAACAATAAATTCCCCGGAATTAGTCGGCATCTTTCCCATATCCTTAGCTCCTCCCTGCAGAAGAGAGGTATCGATTTTTTGACATACTCCATTTACCAACTCCGCGCAGGCCGGTGAGCGAGGAATTATACATTCTATTCCTTGGAACCAGCCCGAACTTAGGCCACACGTGCTCATCATATTAACCGGAACATATCCGCCGGAACCGGTTCCCGCTATCACGTCAGATCCGTATGCCTTTTTACAAGCCGAATCTTTTGTAAAATACCCCTTGATCCCTGGACGCTTGGAACTGCAATACCATGGACTGTCTTTGTCCTTTCTCGACTCCCGAAGACATACCCCGCAACCCGGACCGCCAAAGACACCATTGTTTGCCTTAAAATACCCCCGCTCGTGATAAAAAATCTCGCCTTCTGCCGCGTAAACCACAGGGATATTTTTACCTGTAAAAAATACTGAAATTAAAGCAACTACGCCTATAATTAAAATCAATTTTTGTTCTGGTAAAATCATATTATTAAATAATGCCCGGTATTTTTAGTATATCTACAAAGACTAGCTGAAAAATAACGAAGGAAAAGATGATGAAGACAAGTCCGACAATTGCCGAGGTTAATTGCTCGCGGCCCTGCTGGATTGCCTCAGGCTTGCCTTTTGACATAATAATTTTATAACCCGCGAAAATAATAAGAAGAAGCGCTATCCCTCCTGCAAATCCTAAAATGATAGTAAAAATTCTGGTGATAAGTTGAGCCGGTTCTGTTAATATGTCTCCTTTATCTCCTCCCTGGAATATAGAGGTACCGACTTTTATACATACTCCATCTTTCAACTCCAGGCAGGCTGCCGGAATAGGCGGAGGAAGAACGACCGGAGTAGAAGCCGGTGGCGCAGTACATTCTACCATATATACCTTACTCGCGGTAAAGTCACAAATATTTATCTGTGTATTGGTATTTCTTATATAAGTTACTCGGGCCGACACGCCCCCTCCGTAAGCAGCTTTACAAGCCGAATCTGCTGTAAATTTTCCCTGGATACCGGTGAGCTTTAGTGTGCATATCCAATCATTTTGATATACATCATGGCAGTTGCAAGTCCTACATTTTCTGCTTTTTCCAGAGCCAGAGCAACACGTGTGACAACACCGACCAGACTTATAACGGTACCAATACCCTGCAAGGCAGTTCCCGCAACCCAAATTTGTAGTGAGATTCGTCGATCCATAATTATTTCCATGACTCCCCAACCCACTATTATACCAACCATCCCCGGGACCTCCAAAAACACTATTATCCGCCATAAAATACCCATCAGGAGCAAAAATAAGTCCTCCCACCGATGCCCCATAAGCAACAGGGATACTTTTACCGATAAAAAACGCAAATATCAAAAAAACAACTACACCCAAAGTTAAAATCAATTTTCGTTTTTGCCAAATCCTTTTCACTATTTAAGCATTACAAAAAAAACCAAAATTTGCAAGGGTTATTAAGGTAACTGCTCACTGGGGGTACAATTAACCTAAAATTTCATGCCTAGTGAAATCCTCCCTTTAACCTCCTTTTAAAAAGGAGGGAATTCCTCCCTTTGCTAAAGGGAGGCTAGGAGGGATTTTTTAACATTAGAAAATTATGGCTAATGAGCAGTTACTTATTAAGCCCAAAATGATCCAGCACATCTAACACTCCGTTTTCATTCACGCTTTTTCCAACAAACCCTTGCTTCTTTCGCAAAACTAAACCTTTTAATTTCTCGCTCGCATTTTCCATCGCCGCACCATATCCGCATATCTCGATAAATTCCCAATCATGCATCGTATCTCCTATACCCAAAATATTATCAAGCGGCACATTGAGATGCTTTGAGATATCTTCAACTCCTCTTCTTTTTGAAATTCCCTTCGCTGTCACAAGTCCCAGTTGCCACGGCATTGTATTCGGATTGATAGTCCAACCCAAAGCCAATATATCTCCAAATTTCTCTTTAAAACTCCGGGAAATAAAATCTTTTTCCTTATCATCTCTCGCCATTAAAAATATCTTAATAATTTGCTTTTCCTTCAAAAAAGAATCGACATCATCAATAAATATCGGTTCTCTTTGCAAAACCGCGCTATGCATCTTCGTAAGCTCATTTATTTGCTGTCTTAATACAAAATCTTCGGAACTCGTATAAAATTCCGTATAAATATTATGTCGAAGATAAAAATGGACAAGAGACAATGCATTCACTGAATCAATGGTATATTGAAAAGAAACCTCTCCGTCAATAGGGTCTATTCCGGCAGCCCCGCCATGTACAATATGAATATTATTCAAATACGCGTCGCGTATTATCCTCTCAATCGCGAAAGCGGTCTTTCCCGTACAAAGACATACAAATATCCCACTTATTCGAATCTTTTTTAAAGCTTCGATAACTTCTTTGTGAGGATATGGAAAATTAAATCCCTCCTTATCGCCAACGATCACCCCATCAACATCCAAAACCACCGCTCTGATCATAACTACCATTATATCTTAAATATTGTCATTGCGAGAAGCACCACGATAGTGGGCGACGAAGCAATCTATCCGTAATATCTTTGATCTTTGATCTTTTTATGCTATTCTCGTACGGTATGAAAGTAAACGGCAGACATATTGCAGCCAAAATATACGAAGACTTACAAAATAGGGTAGGGGAGTTAAAAAAAATAAGAATTACCCCTCATCTGACAGTAATTCTTATCGGAAAAGATCCCGCGTCCATTGCCTACGTCAACCAAAAACAAAAGTGGGGGAAACACATTGGCGCAAAAATTACTATTCAGCACTATCCCGGATCAATAAGTAATGAAGAGTTAACAAAAAAAATCCAACAACTCAACACCGATCCCGACAACCACGCTATCCTCATCCAACGCCCTGTACCCCGACAAATTGACCCACAACAACTAGCGCTTCTCGTGAATCCCCAAAAAGACATTGACGGCTTCCACCCCGACTCTCCCTACACCCTCCCTCTCCCTCTCGCAGTGGTAAAAATTTTAGAAGAAATACACATGTCATTGCGAGGAGGCCGCCCCGAGGCGACCGACGAAGCAATCCCGTGGGGTTATAGTGAATCGCACCGGATTGCCGCGCTCTCCGCCAGCTGGCGAATCGCTCGCAATAACACCTTTGAAACATGGCTCAAAAACCAGAAAATTGTCATCCTCGGAAAAGGCCCCACAGGCGGTAACCCTGTCCTCAAATATCTTATAAAACTCGGTGTCCATCCAATACAAATTGACAGCAAAACCCCCTCTCCTGATAAATTCCTCAAGAAAGCAGACATTATTATTACCGCTGTAGGCAAACCCAACATCATTACTACTGAAAAAATCAAGAAAGACGTGATCCTCATAGGTGTTGGAATTTTCAGAGGAGAAGACGGAAAATTACACGGAGATTACAACGAAACGGACATCAAAAATATAGCAAGTTTCTACACCACCACACCCGGCGGGGTTGGACCCGTCAACGTCGCCATGCTGCTCCAAAATCTACTTGATATAACAAGCAAACAAACAAACAAAAAATAGTATCGCTAAAAATCATTGACACATCAGTCTTTTTCCTTTAAAATCAAATAAATCCAAAAAATGTATGGGTAATAATGCCGCAGAAAAAATTAATTTGAGCTTTAAAGGCAAGGATATCCTCTCCCTCGATCAATTCTCCATTAAAGATATTAATCTTGTTCTGAAAATTACCGAGAAAATGAAAGATATTACCCGCGACACCAAACCTTCCAAAATCCTGGAAGGAACGATCATCGCCCTTATTTTTTATGAACCTTCCAGCAGGACATTCGGTTCATTCTCCGTATCAGTCAAAAAATTAGGAGGCCAAACCCTTGAAATTCTTGATCCCCAACATTTTTCTTCGGTTTCCAAAGGCGAAACTCTTGAAGATACAATCCGCGTTTTCGAAGCCTATTGCGATGCCATTATTCTTCGCCACCCTCAAAAGGGAGCCATGGAAGCCGCAGCAAAAGCGGCTTTTTTTATACCGGTTATCAATGCCGGTGATGGAATAGGAGAGCATCCGTCACAAACCCTCCTGGATATAGCGACCATCAACGAAAAGCATGGACATCTGGATGGTCTTACCGGTGTCATAGCTGGTGATTTATTAAATGGACGGACAGTCCACTCACTAATTAAAGGCTTATCACTATTTAAAAATAACACCCTATATTTACTTTCTCCAAAAGAATTGAACTTATCCCGTGAAGAATTCTCAAATTTCAGCCAAAGAGACATAAAACTTATTGAAATTCAAAACGAAAAAGACATCCCTCAAAACGCTGATTTTTGGTACTGGACACGCATACAAAAAGAGCGTTTCCACGACATCCAAAAATACGAACAAGTAAAAAACAAATTCATAGTCACAAAAGAACTGGTGACAAAATTTGCAGGCAAAAACACGATCATTATGCACCCGCTGCCTCGAGTTGGCGAAATCAAACCGGAGGTAGACATGGATCCGCGGGCAGTCTATCTAAAATCCCAAATTAGGAATGGGATGTATGTCAGAATGGCACTACTGGCATTAGTGCTGGGAAAAATATAAATCAAAGATCAAAAATCAAAAATCAAAAATAAACTCAAAGCTAAAAATAAAGCTTAAAGACTTTGAGTTTTTAACTTGGCTTTGATCTTTGCTTGCCCCGCGACTTGTCCGCCGAAGCTTTAGCGTAGGTGGAAGCCTTAGCGAAGTGGGGAACTTTGATCTTTGAACTTGATGAAAACAAAATTAATCTTTAAAGACGGCACAACCTACGAAGCTAAATCCTTTGGTGCTACTGTTTCCGTCGCCGGCGAGGTTGTCTTCGCGACCGGCATGACCGGCTATCCGGAAGCCTTAACCGACCCTTCCTACAAAGGACAAATATTGGTTATGACTTATCCGCTTATCGGAAATTACGGTGTACCAGACCCAACAAAATGGGAATCAGAGCATATTTGCGTATCAGGCCTTATCGTCAGTGACTACATTGATACACCCTCCCACTTTCAAAGCCGGCATACGCTCGCGCAATGGTTTAAGGACGAAAACCTGCCGCTTATCGAAATAAAAGACACACGCACCATCGCACAAAAAATCCGCACGCTTGGAACAATGCTTGGAAAAATAATTATCGAAAAAGACATCCCTTTTTATGATCCCAATATTCATAACCTCGTTGACCAAGTATCCACAAAAAAAATATATCGAATAAAAGCACCGGGTAATCCAAAAAAAACAGTCATTCTTCTCGATTGCGGAACCAAACGCAATATTATAAAAAATCTAAGCAAAAGAGGCATAAATGTTATCGTAGTACCCTGGGACACAGACCCCTTTTCTTTTGAATTCCAAAAAAAAATAAACAATTCGTCATTCGTCATTCGTCATTCGTCATTTAAGTTTGATGCGCTCGTTATCTCCAACGGTCCGGGTGATCCGAAAACAATAACCCCAACAATTGCGACTATTAAAAAAGCGCTGAAAAATAAAATCCCGGTTCTTGGTATTTGCCTCGGCCACCAAATTCTTACTCTCGCGGCCGGCGGTGACACACGCAAACTCAAATACGGACATAGAAGTCAAAACCAACCATGTATCCTAAAAGGAACCAATCGCTGCATCATCACTACCCAAAATCATGGATTTGAAGTAAGCAAAATCCCGCCAAACTTCAACACATGGTTCACCAACGCCAATGATAATTCGAATGAAGGAATAATACACAAAAAATTACCTTTCATGTCAATCCAATTTCACCCCGAAGCAGCGCCTGGACCGCAAGACGCGGAGTGGATTTTTGACTATTTTCTAAAGCGCATATGATTAATTCAATAAATAACCAAAAATTAAAAAAAATCCTAATCCTTGGTTCCGGAGCGCTCAAGATAGGAGAAGCGGGAGAATTTGACTATTCAGGTTCACAAGCTATCAAGGCATTGAAAGAAGAAGGAATAAAGACAATATTGATAAATCCCAATATCGCGACGATCCAGACCTCAAAAGAGCTGACCGACAAAGTCTACTTTCTTCCTGTAAAGCCGTATTTTGTCGAAAAAGTTATAAAAAAAGAAAGACCTGATGGTATATTACTTTCATTCGGCGGACAAACAGCCCTTAACTGTGGAATTGAACTTCATAAAAAAGGTATACTTAAAAAATACGGTGTAACAATCCTCGGAACACCGATCTCGGCTATCATTTTAACGGAAGACAGACAAAAATTTGCAAATCATCTGGGTAAAATTCATATTCCAACACCCCGTTCACAAGCAACACGGAGTCTGGAAGAAGCGGAAAAAGTCGCAAAAAATATTGGGTTTCCTATCATGATAAGAGCAGGATTTTCCCTGGGAGGGCAGGGGAGTGGGATAGCTAAAAACGAGATCCAGCTCCGAGCCATTGTTCAACGGGCATTGGCCTTCTCCCCGCAAGTACTCATCGAACAATCCCTGCATCATTATAAAGAAATAGAATATGAAGTAATCCGTGACAAATTCGATAATTGTATAACTGTCTGCAACATGGAAAACATGGATCCCTTAGGTATCCATACCGGCGATTCCATCGTCGTCGCCCCCAGTCAAACCCTCACCAACGATGAATATCATACACTCAGAAAAGCATCAATAGACATCGTGAAAAGCTTAGGAATAATAGGGGAGTGCAATGTCCAATTTGCCCTTAACCCAAACCCCCCCAAACCTTCCCTTATCAGGGGAGGTTTAAAAAGTTCTCCCCCTGATAAGGGGGAGTTAGAGGGGGTTCTTGACAAACCCGCCCTTGATTTCTACGTAATCGAAGTCAACGCCCGCCTATCCCGCAGCTCCGCACTTGCCAGCAAAGCCACAGGCTACCCCCTCGCTTATATTGCGGCCAAACTCGCTCTTGGATACAAATTAACGGATCTACAAAATAAAGTAACGGGCGTCACGCAGGCCTGCTTCGAACCGGCTCTTGATTATATTGTTGTCAAAATTCCCCGCTGGGATTTGGAAAAATTTAAAGGCGCGGATCAACGGCTAGGCAGCAGTATGAAATCCGTCGGGGAAGTCATGGGTATTGGCCGGACATTCGAAGAGGCTTATCAAAAAGCCATACGCATGCTTGATCTGGAATATGAAGGAGCGACATCCGAAAGGCTTTTTATTGAAGACAACAATATTCTTGAAAATCTTGCGACGCCGACTCCCAAGAGATATTTTATACTTGCCAGGGCTATCCGTCAAAAAATACCAATAGAAAAAATTTATCAACTCTCAGGTATTGATCCATGGTTCTTATACCGTATAAAAAACATCGTCGACGAAGAAGAAAAGTTGAAAATGCTTAATTCCCAAACCCTCTCCAACTCCCCCTTATCAGGGGGAGAGCACATTAACCCCCTCCCTGATAAGGGAGGGAAGGGGAGGGTTCTCACGGAGCTTATCACCAAACCCCATCTTCTCCGCCTCAAACAACTGGGCTTCTCCGACAAAAAAATAGGCGAGCTCGTGGGGGCAACAGGACTGGAAATCCGTGCGCTCCGCAAAAAGCTTGGCATCCTTCCATCAGTCCTGCAAATTGACACACTGGCAGCCGAATTCCCGGCCAAAACCAACTACCTCTATCTCACATACAATGCCTCTCACAACGATATTAAAAAAACAGGCAAAACCGGTGTCATAGTTTTGGGTTCAGGTCCTTATCGCATCGGTTCATCGGTCGAATTTGATTGGTGCAGCGTCAACACAATTTTTGGACTGAAAGAACACAATAAAAAATCCATTATTATCAATTGCAATCCTGAAACCGTTTCAACTGATTACGATATTTCAGATAGGCTCTACTTCGAAGAATTAACCTTCGAACGCATAACCGACATCTATGAATTTGAAGCGCCTCTTGGTATCATTGTCTCGGTGGGAGGACAAACCCCCAATAACCGCGCCAAAGCATTACACGACCATGGAATACGTATTTTAGGAACCAATCCCAACGACATAGATCGGGCGGAAAATAGAAATAAATTTTCCCGTCTCCTTGATGAACTCGACATCAAACAACCGGCTTGGAAAACTTTCTCAACGCTGGAAAATGCGGAAAAATTTTCACAAGACGTAGGCTATCCCGTCCTGATCCGCCCTTCTTATGTCTTATCAGGCGCCGCTATGAATATCTGCTTTAGTAACAAAGATCTGGAACGTTACATAAAAGAAGCAACTCTGATCTCTCAAGAATATCCCGTCACCGTCTCAAAATTTTTTGAACGTGCCAAGGAAATTGAACTCGACGCGGTTGCCCAAAAAGGAGAGGTTAAAGTGGCAATCATCTCCGAACATATCGAATACGCCGGCGTCCATTCGGGAGATGCGAGCATTGTCCTACCTACTCAAACGCTAAATAACCAATTACTGAAAAAAATGAGAGTAGCGGCAGACAACATCGCCAAAGTACTCCAAATCACCGGACCTTTCAATATCCAATTTCTTCTTCGGAGTAACGAAGTCTATATTATCGAAACCAATCTCCGCGCATCCCGCACATTTCCTTTCATCTCCAAAGTAACAGGCATAAATCTTATCAAAATATTTATTGATGCGCTATTTGATAAAACCGTACCAAAAATAAATGTACCCAAATTAAATTTTTGCGCTGTAAAAGTCCCGCAATTTTCCTTTGCCCGCTTGACCGGTGCGGATCCGATAGTAGGAGTCGAAATGGCATCAACCGGCGAAGTTGCATGTTTTGGCAAAGATATGGAAGAAGCTTATCTCAAAAGTCTTCTCTCAGTTATTCCCCAATGTCCGGAAAAAGGAATCTTCTTAAGCATAGGAGGGGATCAAAAAAAGCAAGCCTTCCTCTCCACCGCAAAATTACTCCCGCGACTCGGCCTGCCAATCTATGCTACGAAAAAAACAGCAGAATTTCTCAACGAGAACGGTATCGAAGCAAAAATGCTCTACAAAATCCATGAAAAAAAATCACCCAACGTCCTCAATTTCTTTCAAAAAAAGAAAATTGACTTTGTTATAATCATTACGGATAAAAATATCAAAAAAGAACTGAATGACGATTTCATGATCCGGAGAGCTGCCGTAGACAACAACATCTATGTCATGACCAAAATAAAGAACACCCAACTTTTTATCAAATCCCTTATCAACAAAGGTCTGAAAGGCCTTGAAATCAAATCCTGGGACGAGTACAAAGTTTAATGTCATTGCGAGGAATCCGCCCTGGGCGGACGACGAAGCAATCCCGTTATAAAACTATATTAAAAAATAAATCTATGATAACCTTACCCGGCCT
>Ga0180732_1002409_pt1 | contig 10020 bp, 26 predicted proteins | sample KR11_01MetaG_FD_148674 | JGI IMG/M metagenome (GOLD analysis project Ga0180732, IMG submission 148674) | Groundwater microbial communities from the Olkiluoto Island deep subsurface site, Finland - KR11_0.1 MetaG | ecosystem: Environmental > Aquatic > Deep subsurface > Groundwater | place...
ACAACAAGGAGGAAGACGATGGACGCGCGGCTAGAAAGAAGTGGCGGCGGGTGAAGTGTTCCTACTGTTCTGGGTATGGCGTAATCAGTTGCTACACACGCGACGGCTCGGATTTCCTCGGCCCCGGAGATTGTCCGGTCTGCGGCGGATCGGGTTGCGCATGGGAGAGTCCGAATCGCAAGTTTCTGGCAGAGTATCCGGGTGGCCGGATTATTGGCTAAAGGAGCATGACGATGAAACACAGTGACAGTCAGACGAAGATCGGGCCAGCGCTCGTGGCGGCGCTCGGCAAGTTGACGAACCCAGCGAAGTCAGCCGTGAACCCCTTTTTCAAGTCCATGTACTGCCCATTGAACGCGACACTCGACGCCGTGCGTCCCGTCCTGGCCGAGAACGGGTTGGCCATGTTGCAATCGACGGAAAGCGGGGCAGACGGCATGCCGTGCGTTGTGACCCGGCTAGTTCATGCTTCGGGCGAGTGGATTGAGTCCGAACCGTTGCGAATGAAGCCGGTGAAGGATGACCCGCAGATGTACGGATCGGCATTGACGTATGCGAGGCGGTACTCACTTCAGGCGTTGCTTGGAATTACAGGCGAAGCTGACGACGATGGGAACGCGGCATCGCACCCTGAAACGAAACCGGCAGGGGGGCAGGCGCGGGCGCAGTCCCATGCCCCGCCGCAGAGCGGAACACAATCGGGGCCGAAGCCTGCCCCCGTCGGCCCGGAGTGGGCATCGCGTGTTCCCGTCTGCGAGGTCTGCGGCGGCGCGATGACCCGAAAGCAAACATCGACGACGAAACAGTGGGTCTGGACGTGCCCGAAGGAAGAGCAGAAATGCCCGAAGTGCGGCGGCTGGCTGGCGAAGGCAAGCAAGGGCGTCCGCAAGTGCAAGGTGACGGCCTGCCAGGGGGAAGGGCAGGCGCACTCGTTCTGGTTCGATGAGAAGTGGCAGTTGCACGTTCAGCATGAGGCCGAGAAGGAACAGAAGGCGGACGGACAAGGAACCGAACAGGAACCAGCAGAAGATGTGATCCCGTTCTGAAAGGAAATTGAACATGGCGAAGGCGAAGTACGAAATCAGGGTGCGAGTTGGTGAACGGTCGGGTTTTTGGAATGTGTATGATGAGACCGGACGGTGCTGCCAACGGATAACGAAGGCGGCGGCGTGCCGTGCATCTGCCCGGCGTTTCAGCAAGGCGACGGGGATTAGAATTGTTGACTGATGTTTGACAGATAGAGGCCGGGTAGCGCCCGGATGAACTACGGGAGCAGACGGGTGAACCGTAGAGAGATGGCGACGGCTTGGCCCGTCACGAAACCCCGTCCAATTTGACAATCAGTGCAGAAGCCGAACCCGTCTTTAGTGGCGGCGGGGGCGGTCTTTGATAGCAGGCTCGCGGCGGCGTGGCAGCGGTAAGGGCGGGGACGTTGGTAATGCTGCTAAAATCCACCCGGCCCTGAACGCGAGCTTTGTTCTGCGGGGCTGGCGGAAAGCCAAGAAGCCGGGCACTCGCTCTCTGAGCGATAGCAATTACGGCGTTGCGGTGGTTCCCGGCATACCAAGCCGCAACCCGCCAGCCATTTGACAATCTGTGGCGCAGGCCGGTTCCCCACGCGACCCTCCCCGCGATGGGCTGGTTCCGCCTGCGCCACCCTTGGAAGGAGACGAACATGGCGGAGATACACAAGAAGGGGGCGTTCTTCTTCACGATCTGTCGTGCGGATTGGAGCGAACGGTTGAAGCGGGCGTGGTTCTGGCGCGACGTGACGTGCAAGCGGTGTCTGCGGCTCAAGCCGAAGAAGGAGGCGAAATGAAGGTCAAGAAAAGCAAGTTGGCGTTGGCGAAGGCGACGGCGCACAGCCGCTACTGGCTCAAACGTGCCGACCGCGCTTTTTCCGTCGCTGTCCGACAAAGAGCCGGAAACGCCTGCGAGATATGTGGAACACGAGACCATGTCCAGGCCCACCATTTACTCGACAGGTCATACGCTCAAACGCGGCATGAACTCGACAACGGCGTGGCCCTGTGCGCGAAGCATCACAAGTACGCAATCACGCTGTCGGCTCATAAGGGCACACTTCTGTTTCACCGATGGCTCCAGCTCGACCGACCGGCAACCAGGCAACGGGTAATTCGTTGGGCTTTGGACGCGGCTGAGTTACAGAGGACTGGCACGAAGTTGCCGCCGCCGAACTATGCACGCGCGGCGATGACGCTGGAGGCAACTGTTAAGCCATCCTTACAGGTTGAAGGAGGCGGACGGTGAAGACGATGTGGAAGGCCCTTTCTGTAGAGGAGTTGATTGGCGTTGCCAAAAGGGCAGAGGCAAGGCAGGAGCGTTACTTGCAAATGTGGTGGAAGACAACGGAGCGAGTGAAGCGGGCGTGGGCGCGGGTAGATAAGGCGAGGGCGAAAGGAGGCGGTCGATGAAGAAGCGGCGGGACGAGTCTGACGAGGATGGCATTATCGACACGGTTGAGCCGCCGAAAACATGGGCGGAGACGGCGTGGTTTCCGAAACTGGACGACTGGCCGCGTCTGTCGGGCGACTGGGTTGTCCTTGCCGACCTGCATGTGCCGTTTCACCGCGCGGACGTATGTGAGGCGGCGTGTGCGGCGGGCAAGAGGCAGAAGATTCGGCGGTTGCTTATTGCTGGCGACCTGTTCGACTTCTCGCGGTTCACGCCGTTCCGCAACTTGGCGGAGAACCCATCCGTCGCTGACGAACTGCAATCCGTCGCCCAAGTGGTCTATATGTTCCTCAAGACGTTTGACAGTATCTATGTGATGAACGGCAACCATGACATCCGGTTTGCGCGGCAAGTCAACGACGAGGTTCAGCCGAACACGCTGCTTGCTGGCGCGTTGAACGACGACGCCCGGCGGCGGGTGAGGTGGACGAAGCACCCGTACTGCGAGGTCATGAACGAAGGGGTGAAATGGTGGGTAGTGCATCCGAGCAATTACAGTCGCGTTCCTGCGAAGGCGGCGTTGAACCTCTGCTACAAGCTCAAGGCGAACGTGGCGGCGGCACACTGCCACATCGCCGGGAAAGCGTACACGGCCTGCGGCACGTACAAGGCGGTCGGGTTGCCGTGCGCAACGGACGAACTGAAGACGCCATACCTGATTTACAGCTTCACCAACCATCCTGTCTGGCAGAAGGGGTTTGCCGTGCTGCGTGACGGCGACATCTTTCTGCACGACGAAGCCGGGAGGCAGACGTGACGCACCTGCTGAAAACATGGCCCGTGTTTTTCAATGCGATTCGTGACGGTCGGAAAACCTTTGAGATTCGGTTGGATGACCGGGGATTCTCAGTTGGCGACACATTGATTCTCCGAAAATGGGAACCAGCCGACCTAGAATGGACGTGCCCCCGCGAGCAAGAGATAAGGAAGGTCACGTACATTCTACGCGACACTGACTATGCGGGTATTGTGCCAGGGTACGTTGTCATGGGACTAGCAAAGGAGGAGGCGTGAAGAAGGTCAAGGACGAGCGTGGATTCGAGCCGTTGGCGAAGGCGGCGAAGGTCGCAGACGCGGGCGCGGCGTTCGAGGCGCTGTATGCCGCCGACCAAGCCGCGCGGAATATCCGACCCGACGCCAAGACCGCCGCTGAACTGTTCGAGTTGTGGCGTGACAGGTTCGGCTCAAAAGGCACGCTTGGAAGATGGCTCACGGCGAAATGCGTCGCCGGGCGGATGCGGGTGGTGACGAAATATATGACGGACAGCCGGGGCCGTCGGCAACGAGTCGCGGCGTACCTGGCGGTCGAACAGAAGGCGAAGAAAGGAGCTAAAAATGCTACCTGATTTTGTCGATGGCTGTGACCAGTCGGTTGACGGGGCACCCGGTGCGGGATTAGCCATTCCCCTCGACCTCATGCCGAGCCAGCAGACTGGCATGTCGCCAGCCGTGCAGCAGGCCGTCCTCGACCGCTTGTATGTCGGCAACGACCAGCATGGGCCGCGTGACGAGTATTTCCAGACGGGCAAGCCGGTGCATGACTTCCCGACGTATCTGGACAAGGCGATGCGGCACTTGGCGACAGCGATTGCGGAGTATCAGTCGGGCGCGACGGCGCAGGAAGACCATCTCGCCGCCGTTGCCTGCGACATTTTACTTGCAATGCAGCACCGGGCGCGCGGCACGGACAAGCCGAAATCGTATGCCAAAAGCGAACAATCGTGCGCAGAAAGCGCACAGAAGGAGAGAACATGCCCGAACGTGAAGGCATAGATTTTGAATGGTGTCAGGCGAAAGGGCCAGGCGGCAAGATGGTTCGGTTCAAGTATAGTCTGCCGCCAGTTATTGCAGAAAACCGAGCGCTCAAGACGGTCATCGAGGAAATTGAACAGCGAACTAATGGCGACGATGCCGAGAACGCCTTGATCGACATCAACCTAATGTGTGGACGCGCATTACTCCACGAGGAGGAGGGAACATGACCGACACGCGAGATAGTATTCCCAATTCGCGCCAACGCCTTGAGCAGGCCGTCGATAACGCCCGCGAGGACGAGCGGAAAAGACTGATTGACCTCGTTCGCTATTCTCGCGGGACACTTCATGGCGAAGGTCTGATTTCGGATGAAGAATACGCGGCCCTCGTGCAAGTGGAAGGTTCACCCCAGCGGCTTGAGGGTTATGATACGCTCAAGGCGGAAGCCGAGGCGCACAAGCAGGCGGCGGCGATTCTCGCTGACCAGCTTCAGCAGGCGATGACCGACCTGGACGCCATACGAGACGGGCATCGGCGACTTGCCGTAGGAATCAAACGGGCGCTTGGCCTAACGTTTTGGCCTGACATCAAAGGCGACTTTGTGGACGGTGTGGTGTCTCTGTTGCAAGTCGAAGTCGAGCGACTAAGAAGGGCGTTGGTGCTAATTACTCACCTTCCGCTTGCCGACCCCAATACGAGCAGTATCGCTTCAGTGACCGCGCAGACCGCGCTCGACGCGGCGGGCAAGCCGGAAACGGATACAAGGCCGTAGGGTTGTTTTCGGGAATACAAGGGCGGCGGGTTGTGAGGTAGAAAATGAAACGTCCCAAAGTGCCTTATCCCTGGGTCAAGGTGAAATGGTCGGATATTACGGGCATGGCGACGTGGGGTTCGCCCAGTGAGATTCGGCCCTCTGTTGTGTATCAAGAGGGGTTTCTGATATGGGAGGATGACAAGTTTATTGTCGTGTCAAACGCGATCTGCGGTCAGGACTTCAGCAATCGGGATGCCATCCCCAAGGCGACCATCATCGAACTGGACTACGGGCGCGCCCGCAAGGCGGCACCAGCGCCCGTGCCGCCGAAAGAGGAGGGCAAGCCATGAATAGCGCGGAACTGTGCCAAAAAAACGGGTGGACAGTGGGTACGAGGCTCATGGGAGATGAAGGGTATGGGTCAACATGCATTATTCTGATCACCGCCGTTGGTGAGGAGAACATTTTGGCCCGCGTAGTGTCACGTAACGGAATACCATGGCGGGATTGCGAAAGCAACTGGACGTTAGAATGCCGCGACTGGCATGTTTACCAAGAGGGCAAGCCATGACCGTCCTGCTGTTCGTGCTGTTTCCTGTCTGCGTTTTGGCGGTGACGGTGGCGGCGTTCGTGGTCAGGCATTTTTGGGACAGATGGCGATGACCAGTCAGAACTGCGAGGCATGCGGCCAGCCACTCGTATTCCTGAACGGCGGGCGGAACTGGTATTGCGAGAACACGCGATGCCGCGAATACTTCGGCCACACGGGAGAGGGAGAGAACCGCTGGCTGTTGTCCGAGAAACGGCGGCAGAACATGGACGCGCGGTTGGCGCAAGGGGTATTGCCGTTCGGAGGGCCGGTATGAGACGCGCCGGCCTATGTGCGTGTGGTGAGCCGGGTCGCTACGGCGGATTCTGCTTGACAAACGCCGAAATGTATGATATCCTTAGAACATGAGACATGTCCGACAAGCACAAGAGCATAGACAACCAGAGCCGTGAACGCGACGGTATTGCCGCCGGGCATGTCTCAGCCTCGCGTTCGCGGCCTGGTCTTTCCTGAAGGAGAAGCGGGCCATGGAAAAGCCGAGTCAGGCGGGAAAGGAACGGGCAAAGGCGGCACAGATTCGTGTACGCGCCGGGCGGTTGTGCGTGACGAGCAACCGGCTGGAGAAGAGGGCGCGGCGACTGTACGGACGGATCACCGCGTTGATGATGAACGGACGCGCGAAGGAAAGCGAAAGCATGGATGCCGAAGCCGAATTGCTGGATGACCAGATCGCGGATTTGGTCAAGGGGGCCGACGCGCTTTATGCCGAGGCGAATCTCATTGACCACGGCGCTACAATCCGGCGGTCATGTCTGAAGTGCGCTTGCTCTTTCCCATCGCCTGACTTCTCGTGCCGACTGTGTCCGCCGTGTCGGGCCGGGAATCTCGGCTTGCGTGAGGCACCGAGAAGATCGCCGAAAATGAACAGGAAACCCATGTCCGTTGAGCGTGTTTCGTGTCTGTCTGTTCACTGAAAGGAGCCAGATGATGAAGGCGAAAGTGAAAGTGAAGTCGAAGCCGAGGGCCAGGTTGAATCGTGTCAAGTTCCAAGCACAGCCGGAGATTGACGACCGCCCGAACCTCTACGGGAAAACCGACTGGCTCGACGGCCTGCGAGAACGGCTATCGGGGGTGAACGAGGAGAAGGAGAGCGCGGCCCACATCATAACGCAGTTTCTCTCCGACAGATGCAAGGCCGAGGTGCTGGATGAACTGTTCCGCGAGCATTCGTCGGCAGCGGCTAGGATATATCTCGGCATGCTAAGCAAGCCGGAGTTGAGCAGGATATTCCCTGTTGACCTGCTGTTGGAATTGCTGGCGACCAAACTGTTATATGCCGCAGGCAGAGACGTGAGCCACGTGGCCAGGATGTTCGAGGCCGGTGAATACTCCGCGTTGCTCCTGCTGACGCGCGGGGCCATGCCGCCCGGCGTTGAAAGATTATTGCGGGATTTTGTAGAGCAGGACAAGGCCGAAGCGAATGAAGGCGGGGCTAGTATTCCTACGGTCTCCGTTGGCGGATTGCGTGAACTGGATGCAATAGCAGGCGCGGCGGGAATCAAACGAGGATAAACGCCTTACGGCGGCTTGACTATGGCCCGGCTTTCGCTTCTGTGAGGAGGTGTCTGATGATACTTGAACTCAAGGGCAGTCGGCGGCGGCTGTGGCCGCGATTCTGGCTCCGCGAGTGGCTGTTTGCGACCAATAAGGGTTCCGATGTCTATGCGATGTCCAAACTGCCGGGATACGTCCGAACTATCTGGGTCACATCAGCAACGTGGGCGTTGGTCTTTCACTGTCGGCGCAGGCCGGACATCGAATCGGTCACCTCGCCCGCTCCATCTCCTCGATGATCCGCCTCGCCAGTTCAGCGGCCATGTTGCTGATGGGGCGGCTACCCGTTTCGTAACGGTAGATCGCCAGATAAGTTGCCATCATCTTCCGGGCGAGTTGCGTTCGCGTCAGGCCGACGCGCTCACGGGCCTCTCGAAGTTCAGTCCCCGTCATTGTATCACTCCTCAAGAAGAAGATGGTCGATGGCATCGGTTTCGTCCGGGGTTCTTGTCAGCACCACGTTCTTACGCGCATGGGGCGGTCGTTCCAACACAATCCAACATTCCAAATCATCATCCCAATACATCCAACGCGAACCAGTGGCAAGTCTAACGCCACCATTCTCCAGCTTCAACGCCTCGATAATCGTCATTTCCGCTCTCCTTCCTCAAGATCGGCTTACCCAAGTGCCCCAGGATCGACGCTCGACCGACCGGCAGGGCAAGCGGTCGCCCCTTTTCTTGTCGTTCTCCTCTGTCCATAAATTGTCCATAACCTGTCCATACAGGCCTAAATTGGGCGGCCCGCCAGTGGCGGGGAGGGTTGTCCGCCAGCCAGCGAGCCGCCCGGTTGTCACGAACGCAGGTCGAATCCATCTTCCTCGACATCTTCCTTGACGCCGAACGACCGGAGCCAGAGCCGGATTGCGCCGAACATGCCCAGCTTGGGCGGCGTCCTCCCGTCCCTCTTGATCCGCAACGCCATGAGGTCAGCGTCCAGTGCCCGCAGCCGGCGCAGGTTTGCCACGCGGCCCCGCAGTTCGATGATCTGGTCGCGCTGCCGTTCGACCAGCTCCGCGTACTGATTGCCGATTTCCCGAAGCTCGTCATATTTCCTGTCTGTTTCTTCCGCGTTCATGTGGCCTCCATTTCTGCCGCTTGCACGGCGTTACTTGTCCTCTGCGGCTGCGATAGCGGCGCGGGCCTTGAAGCCGGGGCAATCGTCGGACGCGCACATGACCTGATTTCTCTCCATGTCGCGTCCGCACCACCGGCAGACATACCGCACAGGCAGGCAGTCCTCCGAAATGTCCCTGTCTGGCATGATATCCTTGAGTGCCGCGAGCAGTTCGTCTCTCAATGCCTTCAGTCTTTTGGCCTCGCCTTCAAGGAAGTTCTGGCCGCGCTTTCGACACTTGAAGCGATACGCTGTCATCCTGTTACCCTCCGTGACGCTGGTTGTAGAGGTCAAGCGCCGCTCGATTGCTGATTCCGAGTCGGTCGCGTAGTCGCTTGACCTTCTGTAGCTTATTTCGATTCGGGTCCGGCGGTCTGCGGTGGCTGGATTCACGTCCATCCAGTTCCGCGGCCGCGATCTCATTCAGTAGCCTGATCGCTCGTTTCATCTTGCCCATCTTCAACTCTCCTTCAGTTGTGCCTGACTACGCCTCCGAACCGGCCCAGGACGTTCCCAGGCCACTACGCGCCCGCGCCTACGGCTTGATGTAGGCGTTCAGGCCGATTGTTACCGGCTTGCCGTTCACCACTGCCGCCGTCACCTTGTTGCCGCTTGACGTGGCTACCACCAGCGTCTTGCCGCTTGCCGACGGCCTCGGCGTCACCAGATCAATCGTCACGATCAACTTGCCGCCCTCGATTCTCGCGTCCATTGCAAAACCTCCACACTGTCGCCACCGAACCGGCCCGGCACTGCGCCAGGCCACTGGCCGCGCCGCGCTCCGTCAGAAGCACGGCGCGAATGCTGTCACAGCCAGAGCGAACGTTCATCGCATCGGGCATCGATCCAGCTCTGCGCCACCTCTTCTGTCAACTCCGGCGTCACCAAGTGCCGACCGTTCACATATTCGGTCAGTCGGCATGGCGTCAAGTGCCGAGCGTTAGCGATCCGACCCTCTTCGCAAAAGAAAACAATCGCCATGTCCACGAGTACCCGCGCGTCAACCCTTGTCCTCCTCGTCATTGCCTTACCCTCCATTCCTCCCCAGACAACCTAAGTATAGCACGGATATATCCAGTGTCAAGTGGCTGTGTACGATTTATTTCAGAATTGTACGATTCATGCTTGACATGGCGTGATTCATGCTGTATACAGTATATAGTGCCGAACCGAACGGAAACTGAACGGGAGGGCTATACGTCGAAACGGCAGAAACGGCAGTTGTATCCCGCCCTCGATGCCATGAATGCGGGGTTCCGTTCCGCGTCCGTTGTACGCTTGTCATTGGTACGCAGAGAGTTCGGTATTACTACCCAAACTGTGAATGCTCGCAGCCGAAAGGCACGCATAAGACCGTGACGGTCATCCAGTAGCAACGGAGTTCGTATGCCCGTCCGTGCGCCGATTCACCGACCGATCCAGTTTGGGGCAAGGCAGCATCAGCCGTCACGCGAGAAGACGGCGGCGCGGGGCTACTCCGGGGCTTGGGTGCGGTTGCGGATGATGAAGTTGCGGGCCGATCCGGTGTGCCAGATGCCCGGCTGCGAGCAACCGGCCACCGAGGTCCACCACGTTATCGCGTTGGCCGATGGCGGCGAGAACACGCTGGGGAACCTCGAATCGCTCTGTAAGCCGTGCCACTCGCGGGAGACGGCGCGGCGGACGCATCAGGGAGGAAGATTTGGGTAGACGCGGGCCGAAACCGACGCCGACGGCGGTGCTTGCTTTGCGCGGCAGTTGGCGGGCGGAAGGACGA
>Ga0180732_1002410_pt1 | contig 10015 bp, 3 predicted proteins | sample KR11_01MetaG_FD_148674 | JGI IMG/M metagenome (GOLD analysis project Ga0180732, IMG submission 148674) | Groundwater microbial communities from the Olkiluoto Island deep subsurface site, Finland - KR11_0.1 MetaG | ecosystem: Environmental > Aquatic > Deep subsurface > Groundwater | place...
CGTCCGCCGACGACCCTTTCCGTCCCGGCCGCCACGTTGTCGGTGGTGGTCAGCCGTGCCGCGCAATCCACCTGCTCCGCAGCCGCCGTGGTGTCGAAGGTGAGCATGTTGGTGTGGGCGGCCGACCCGATGATGAGGGCGGTGGCGTCGGCTGCCTCCAGGAGAATCGCGGTGTCCTGAGTGGCGATGTCGATGGTGGGCGAGTCCACATCAACGGACGTGGGTGCCGTGAGTGCGAGGGTGGTGCCGCAGGTGATGCCCGCGGTGGTGTCTGCCAGCACCGAGAAGGCGCCCACGCCTGCTTCGAGCGCGAGGCTGGCGCTGGCGGCGTTCCCGATGGTGATCACACGTGCGGCCGCGCCCGTGGCGATGTTGACCGCTTGGGCTATGGCATCGGCGCCCACGTTCAGGGCCCCGCCCGAGGACTCCAGCGACACGGCCCCGGAGCCGTCCAGGTCGATGGTGGTCATGCCCGCAGTGCTCACGGCACCGGCAGCCATGGTGAGGGTCGCGGTGCCGTCGCCGATGCTGGCCTGAGAATCGGCCGCCAGTGCGAGGATGCCCCCGCCGGCCCCGGCGTTGGTGGCGCTGATGTTGAGCGTCTGGTCGACGGCGTTGTTGGCCGTCAGGCTCCATGTGGAGGTCTCCACGGCCGTGAGGGTCAGGGTCGTGCCAACGGTGATGCCCATGGCCCCGGCGTTGGTGATGGACAGGCCGTCTGCCAGCGTCAGGTTGGCCCCCGTCACATCCAGGCCCGCCTCCGCGTCGAAGTTGACGGCGGCACTGACGGCCCCCGCCCCGGTGCCAAGGACGAGGTCGTTCTCCTCGCCCAGGAACCGGATGTCGGCGGTCGCGTTGACCCCGGCGTTCGTGGCAGCCTCGAACTCCAGGAAGGCGTCCAGGGAAGCGGTGGTCTCGCCCACCTGCCCGATGACTACCCGGGGGCTGATGCGGGTGCCGTCGTCGGTGACGTAGAAGTCCAGACGGGGCTCCCCGGCGGCACCGGCGATGTTGCGGGCGGTGTAGATGAAGGCGCTGTTGGTCTCACCGCCGGCGTCCGATCCCTCCAAGGTGAGGGTCGGGTCTTCGTCGCCCCCGGCCGCGGCGTCGGAGTTGATCCGCAGGGAGGTCCCCTCGGTCCTCAGTGACGGCCCCGCGGTCACGGTTCCGCCGGCGGTCCCCTGGGTGAGCCGGAGGTCGTTGGTTGCGCCGGTCTGTTGCACGGTCGCCACGTTGGGGGCGGCCCCGACGCTGGAGTTCAGCACCACGGACGCGTCCACGTTGGCAACCTGCCCCGGTCGCCCGATATGGACGGCGGTGGCAACGTCGGCCTCTGCCGCGAAGGCGCCTTCCTGCCGGTAGAGTTCGATCCTGGTGTTGGCGGGATCGAGCTTCAGTGTCGCGTGGTCGATGGCCGCGCCAGTCCCGCCATGAAGGGTGACCACAGGGGTCTCGGCGGCCACGGTTGCGTCCCGGTTGACCCGGAAGGCGAGCCCTTGGGTCCGCAGTTCCGAGTCGGCACCGTTCACATCCACGATGAACGCCGCGGTATCCGAGGACAGAGTCAGGGTGTTGTTGGCCGCGTCGGTGGCCTGGGTGAAGACCACGGGTGCGCCGCCGGTGCTGGAGTTGAAGACGAGCGAGTTGTCCACGTTGGTCAAGCCGCCGGGCTCGCCGACGTGCAGGTTGGTGGCTGCGGCCGCCTCGGCCCCCACCGCTCCCTCCTGTCGGTACACCTCGACACGGGTGTTGGCGGGGTCGAGCCGCAGCACCGCGTGACTCAGGGTCACCGCTCCATTCCCGCCCCGCATGAGGACGCTGGGGGTCTCGGCGGTTCCCACCACGGCGTCGTGGTTGACCTGAAGGGCGGTCCCTTCGATGCGGACGGTCGTGGTGTCGCCCGTGAAACTGATGGTTCCACCCGCCGTCCCCGGGGTCAACTGGATGTCGTTGTTGGTGCCGTCCACTGCGAGGGTGCCGGTCACGGCCGCCGCCCCTTCGCCCGAGTTCAGGACCAGGGAGGCATCGACATCGACGATGTGCCCCGGCGTGCCGATGTGCAGGGGGCACGCCAGCTCGACACCGGCCGCCGTTGCCCGGTTCAGGACGATGCGGTTGTTGGTGCTGTCGTTGAGGAGGGTCATGGGCTCGCCGGTCGCACCATCGGCTGAGTTCAGGACCAGCGAGGCGTCCACGTTGATGATGTGGCCGGGGGTGCCCACGTGGAAGGGGCAGTCCAGTTCGACGCCCGCCGAGGTCCGGCGGCAAAGGTAGACGAGGTCGAGGGTGCTGTCGTTGACGAGGGTCGCCGGTTCGACGGCCAACCCGTCTGAAGACTCCAGAACGAGGTAGGCGTTCTCGACGCCGGCGGCTGCCGCGTCCGCGTTGATGGTGATGGAAAGGTCGTTGGTGTCGAGGACACCGAGGAGGCCGATGGCCCCCGTGGAGGAGTTGAGGGTGATGAGGTTGTTGGCCCCGGACTTGTCCTGGATGTAGACAATTCCGTTCTCGTCGGCCACCCCCCGAAGCCACTTGAGTAGTTCGGTCGTGAAGGCGTAGTCTGCCATTGACGTACTGCTCCTGTACGCCAACGCAGGATAGGTTTTCGACCCGTAGGACCCGGCCCAGCTTCCGGGTGTGCTCCCAGCATAGCACTATGGGTCGGAGAATGCTAGTTCATCTCGCCGCTTCCTTGGCCTGCCGGCCCAGTTTTTCCACGACAGCATCGTAGTTGTCGCGGGCCGTTCCGAACTCGTGCCGGACGATCTCGGCCAGACGATCCCTGGTCTCCTCCGTCGTCAGAATCCTGGTGTCGATCTCTGCCGCGACGGTCGGATTCGTTGCGTTCTGCCGCTCCTTGTAGAGGTTCTCCAGCGCCTTCGTCGTGGACCCCATGATTGACTTCTGTAGCGCCTGCTCCTGCTGCTGGAGGTACTTGACCATCTGACCCCGGACATGTGCCCGGCGCCAGCCGACCCCGATGGTCCGACGTATCATCCACTCGGCAAGCGGCTCCGTGGCGTCGGTGTCGAACCCTACTGCGTACTGACGAGTGCTTGCGGTGCTTTCCGGGGACACGGCACCCGTGACGGCGTCGAATGCGCCCGCGTACAGCCCACCCAGCAGCATCCTGCCGCCGCTCCGCATGATGCCAGCTACGCCGTATGGTCGGCCCCGCTGGTTGGCCTCCTTGATCTCCACGATGGTTTCGATGATGGGGGCGCCTGCCACGCCGGCCAACGACAGGGCATCATGCATAGACCACAGTTGCCCTGATGCGTTCTTGACGAACAGCTTGCGGGCGGCGCGGATGTCGTCGCGCAGCGCCGGGTCCACCGTTTCGAGCCCGAAGTCAACGCGCCCCTTGTCGTCGGTCGGGTACAGGTCCTCAATGTCCGGCCCGGTGGCGGCACTTCCCAAGCCCAGCATGACGCGCCCGAGAGTCATGGTCGGCTCGAACGGCGAGGCGAAGCGCCAGTCCTGCGTCCCGACGTACTCGGGGTTGGTGGTGAAGTCTATCATGGTGTAGGCCGCATCCTGCGGCAGCGACTTGAACATCTCCCGGGCCGCGTAGTCGGGCATGGCCAGCAACTCAGCCCTCATGCCGTTCAGTGCCGCCATGCGCCGCACCCCCACGGCCGCGTAGTCCTTGGCGTACCGGGCATTGAGCGCCTTGCTGTTGGTGCGGGGGAGCTCGGTGCCCGAGATGATTCGGTAGCCCAGTCCCTTCTTGAGCCCCGGGATGTCGATGGCCTTCCAGAACCACGAGAGGAAGGGAGACACCAGCCCGCCTGCCCTCGATGCGCGCAACGCCTTAATGAAGTTGGGGACGTTGCTGTAGTCGAAGAACAGCCGTTCGGCGCTGGTCTCCCCGGCCTTGGCCAGAAGGTCAAGCATCCGCCGGTCATCCATAACAATACGAGATCTCGCCGTCGGCCTGCCTCCTGCCATCAGGTTTTCAGCGATGTACCCGTCGCCCTGCTTTATGATGCGCACCGTCCTGCTCGGGCCCACGTCCAGGTCCATGTGCTCCCCAACCCGCAGGACCTTCATGTCGTCAGCCCGCCCACGCGCATACCGCAGGGCCTCGTCGAGCTTGAAGATGTTGTCGCACCACTGATACGTCTTGCCCATGGCTGCCCGTACCTGGGCGTCGAGAGGCAGCCCCCCCAGCGAGCCAATCTCGCCCTGGACAAGGGTGCGCTGAAACAGCCCATCCCGCTCGAAACGGCGCATGAAGTGTTCGGTCGTGGGGTCAAGGGCCGCCCCGGTAAAGAACTTTCGGGCCGTCATGCCTGACTCGAAAAGGTCGGTCATAACCCCTACCGGCGTCTTGCCCCGCCGCAAGGATTGGACGCCCATGTTCGACACGAAGTTGTTGACGTGCGTCTTGGGGTTCATGATGGTAAGGTTGGCCTTCATCCGGCTCAGGACGCGGTGCGACGGACTCTTGCTGTCCAGGGCTGCGCGCATCTTGAGTTCCCACGTCATGCGGCTGTTGGCCCCGCGGTCGATGCCAACAATCTTTCGCCCACCAAGCACTGGGGCCATCTTCTCAGTGACCGTCTTGCTGGGGGGCACGTACCGGCGGAACATGTCCCGAGCCAAGTCGTCGAGCTTGCGCGCCACCTGCTTCTCGGGGATGCCCAGCCGCACCGAAAGCGCGGCGAGGTCCTCCGGGCGTTTGGCGATGCCGGCTATGTACCGTGAGAGTTCGACCCCCGTGTCCGCGCTTTCGCTCACCAAGAACAATGGCGGCGGCTCCCCTCTGCCTATCGTGCCCTCGATGATGTTGTCGGCAAGATCCACAACCGACTTGGTGTCCCCGAAACGCCCCACCTCGTCGGCAAACAGCTTCTCGAACCGCTTCTTCGCCGCCGTGTTCGCTATGGCCTGCCCAAGATTCTGGGTTGCCTCTGCCTTGATCTTGGCCAGCGCCTTGGGGTTCTTGGCCACCACGTCCAGCATGATCCGGTACAGGTCGGCCTCCCCGCCGGGCAGCCTCGTCACCTTGTACGAGAAGGGCTGCTCCATGAAGTGCGTGGTGCCCATGTGCTGAACGAGCTTGTTGGCCTCCGCCCCGCTCATGCCCCGCTTGCGAAGTTCCTTGATGACGGCCTGTGCGACATCCGGGGAGCGCAGAAGCTGCGTCGATTCGTCCCGGATGGTCGTGGTGAGCATCTGGGCAAGTTCCCCCCGGTCCATGGCGCCGGACGGGATCATGCCCGCCTTGACCTCCATGGCGTACTCGGGGGCGAGCTGCACGAGGTTCTCCCGCTCGAACCAGCCCTCCATGCTCTTGATGGTGTCGTCGAGGACGGTCTGGACGACCGGATGATCCGGCGGGATGGCCGACCGCATCTGCGGCGCCGGGACTGTGGTTTGGGTCTGATACGCGGCGGCAAGCTCGGGACGGTTTGCCTGCTGCGGCAGCTCGCCCTCCTTGATGGCAGACTGGAGGCGGCTGCCCTCTTGCTGCCATTGGGGTGCCCCCTCCTCGCTCCGCTCCTGCCAGAACCGCGCGCGTTCGACCTCCTCTTGCGACCGCGACACCTGCCCCCCGTACCGCTCCCGTGGCAACACCATGCGCTCGCCGGTGTCGGCGGGCTTCGCTTCGGGGATGTCGCCGGCGGCTCCCCGTGGTGCAGCTTCGCGCATGGGCGCCGGCTGCTGACCGAACGCTTCCGACGTGACCTCGCCCCGACGAATGCCCCGGGCAAGCTCTTCGATGCTCCCGATGATCTCTGCCCGGATCTCCTCGGGTTCGCGCATGAGCCGGTCAAGGATGGCCGCCTGATCGCCGTTGGTGTGAGCATCTTCGGCCACGAGCCAGCGGTTGACGGCCGCCATGATCTCCTCTTCGTTGGAAAGCACCCCAAAGAGGTACTGGGACACCTTGCGTACCCGCTCGCTTTTGGCTCGCCGTCCAACATCCAGCCCTGCCTTGGCTACTGCGGCAACGGGCTTGAGTGCAGTTTGGGCAACCTTGCGCGGTGCGGCGGCGGCTATGCGGTCTCCGTAGTCGATGAACTTGGCCAGTCGTGGGTCAAGCCGTCCGACAGCCTTGGCCGCCTTGAGGTATGGCATGACCTCCATGAGAGTGCTGATGGGTCGAGCCCTGAAGGCTTGGGGTAGATTGGCAAGCGTTGCCGCCGTACCACCAATCATGCCTCCGCCTAAGACTCGCCCAACCTCCACCCCGCTCTCAAAGGAGCGTTTGGCGAATTGGCCGGTCGGCAAGTAGCCTGGCTGGTCGCTGACTTCCAACAGCAGGCGCGGTACGGCGATGATTCCGACCATCATGTCGGCAACATCCTGCACGATCCTCTCGTATGACGGCTTACCGAGCAGCTTGGCGTAGTCTTCTTCTGCGGCACTGTAGGCTTCAGCGGCGGCAGTCCGGGGGGCTCGCTGGTCGGGCTTGTCGTACTCCTCCGGCTTGCCTCTGGCCAGCCGTTCGATGTCTGCGGCAGCCCCGCGTTTGAAGGCCCCCAGAGCCGCTGGCAGAATCGGCTTGGCCACCACTTCGGCGCCTGCACCAAGGACCCCGGCCCCAACCCCCGCAAGCCCGGCTGCTTCGCCCACGGCCCGCTTACCCACATACTGGGCTGCCCTTTGAAACCCTCCGGGCTCGGGCTTGTTGGTGGGCTCCTGGGGGATGGCCTGCTCCACTTCGTCCACGCCCGCGGGCATGTCGGTGATGGCTCCGGGGGCCTGCGCCCGCTCCCGTGACTCGCTGCGCGCCCTGGCAACCGCTTCGTCGAAGGGCATGTCAAGCACGGCGGGATTGCGTTGGCTGGTCCCGTCCGGCATGGTGCGAACGGCCCCGACCTTCTCAAGCAGTAGCTTGAGTTTGGTGGGGTCGGCCCCTGCCTTGTGCTTCTCGGCTACCCACTGGCCTACGGTCTGTCCCTCGGGCATGGCGGCTACCGCACCCCCAGCGATTGCAGGACGCTATCCACTTCCGGGTCCACGCCGCGGTCGATTTGAACCTCGCCGAATTTGATCCTTCCGCCCGGCACGGCAAAGCTGCCGGACGGGGCACCCTGGGGTCGGATTGCTTCGATGATCTCCTCTCTGGTGCGTCCCCCCTCCACCTGTCGCCTCCGTTCCCCGAGTTCGTTCAGGCGGTCGATGGCCGCTGCCGCTGCTGCTGCATACTCGTCTGCCTTGTCGGCTGCCCGACCGATCCGCTCCTGGTGCTGGGCTCTACCCTCGGTTTTGTAGTCGTGCTTCGCCAGGGATTCCCCGATCATGGCCTTCTGGCCGGACAGGCCATCTCTGATTATCAGCGCAAGATCGGCCGCCTCGTCGTTGATGCCCCGCAAGACGTTTGCCCGAAGCCTCTCCGTGTCGTCCTGCTGCCACATTTCAAGACGGGTCTTCTGGAGCTTGGGCATGGCGTAGTTGCGGTATATCTGGGAGGTTATCAGTTCGATGTCGTGGGGAAACTTCGCCTCCGCGCGCGCCTCCAGTCCCCTGGTTCGGGCCGTCGTAGCCAGCAGCTTCTCCCTGATCGGTTCCACCAGGGCGTCACGCCACTTGGCCAGCGCCTCGGCCGCCTTCGCCAGCATGTTTCGCCGCCCTATCAGCGACTGCGACTCGCCGGCCCTCGTTGCCTGTGCGGCCTCTCTGGTCCTGGCCTCTCTGGCTCTTGTGGTCTCGCGCTGCTGCCAGATGTCGAGCTGCTCCGACGTAGGGCCCCGTGGCGCAAACTCCCTCGGGAAGAAGGGAAGCGCCTCCCTGGCGGCCCGTTGCTTGTGGGCTCCGGTGGCTGCCTCGGTGAAGCTGTCTGGGCGCGCCCCCTGGTACAAGAGCCGCAACACGTCGCCCCGGCGCTCTTCGGTGTCGGCCATGGGAACCAAGCCGTACACGTCGTCGATGCTCCGCACCTGTTGCAGCATCTCCCCCCATTGCCGCCGCCCCGTCTGCTCCTGCGCCCGCCCGATGTCCTGGTCGGTCCATACCGGGGCCTGGGGGGCCTCCGGGGACATCGGGGGCGCCGGTGCGGCGACACCCGCCGCGGCGCCCATCGGGGCTCGTGGGGCACCCTGGGGCGATTCTGGCCCAAAATCCATGGGTTCCATGTCGATGACGGGCGCTGCAACCGGGCGCGCCGTCCGAGCCTCCCCGACTTTCCATGCAACCCGCACGAGCGTTGCTGCCCGGTCGGGCTCGTAACCCTGCGCCGCCAAGCCTGACACAATCTGCTCGTCAGGCACACCCCCTTCGATGAGCCCGATGGCATACTCGACGGCGCTCTTGTCCTCGTCGGACGCGGCGCGGTTGTAGGTTCCAAGGATGCGCTCGTTTCGGGGGCGGGTGTCGGCCCCGAAGTCGAAGGGCTTCATGTCATACTGGGGACCCGGCGGTGCGGGCGGTGCAGCCTGCTCCGGAGGCATCCCTGCTGCCTGTCGGGACTGAGCGGCTGCGGCTGCCAGCTCTTCGCCGGACAACAGCTGCTGCGGTGGAGCCGCTGTTGGGGCCTCTGTCGGATACCGCCCCGCTGCCCGAAGTGCTGCCTCGCGCGTGCGGTCGGGGGTGAGCAGACGCGCCAAGGCCCCGCCGATGGGGCTGTTCATGATGGACGTGCCGAGGTTGACGGCCGCGCCGATGGTGTTGATGGCCTCTCGCGGCTGCCTGTCCGCGCGCGCTGGGTCTCTGCGGCCTCCCGGCAGGTTCTGGTACTGACGCAGCCGCGGGTTCCCTGTCCCTGTGATTATCCTTGCCATCAGACATCCACCCTTTGGGTCACGATGTCTTCAGCTTTCCTGATGATCATGTCCCGCAGAAAGGGATCGCTCTGAGTGTCGGCGTACTCAAGCAGCGTGTTGTACATGATGACTACGTCGTCGCCATACCAGTTCTTATTGTCGTCGATGACGGCGTTGATGTACGCCTGAATGATTGGCACCGCCTTCGCTCGCTCGGTCTCGATGTTGCCGATCTCCAGCACTTCGCCGGCGGCGGTCTTGTCGGCTTCGGCGGCAGCGGCGCGCAAACCGAGCATGTCCTTCTCCTGCGTCATCTCTGCGGCAGACACGTCCTGCCCCGCGACCTGGCCGGCACGGCGGGCCGCGGCGAGCCTGGCGCCCCCGCTCAGTCCTCCGGCCTGGGCCATGCCCATCCCAAACCCCTGGGCGGCGTTTCGGTAGATGTTTCGGTTGGCTTTGATTGCCCTCTGCTGGTACTGCCCGGGTGCTTCCGCTGCGGCTCTCCGGGTTGCCTCGACACCGGCAAGCTGGCGCTGGCGTACCTGTTCACTCCAGTCGAACTGTTCCTTGAGCTTTCGTTCCCTCTCGAGGTCTTCCTCTGAGGGAGCTCCCGGAGTACCCCGCTGCGCGCCCCACCCCGTGTATGTTACGTCTACGTCTCGCCTTGCCATTATCTATCTCCAGTCAGATGCACCTTGCCGATGATGAACATCCAGTGCCCCCCGACTCCGACAAAGACGGTCGTGGCGGGATGCCCCACAAGCCCGACGTCTGCGTCCTGCATGGACCACCGGGCCTCAAGGAACTGCTCCTGCCCATTGCAGTTGGGCGCCTGGGCCACCCCGGCGACCGTCCCGACGTTCTCCCGCGCCTGCGTCGAAGTTGTCGCCCTGCCCACATAGTACGGCGGGCCGGTGTCGTAGTAGGACACGCCGCCCATGGCCGGGGCATCGACCAGAGGAACGTGCAGCAGGATCTGGTCGTAGTCTCCGTCGCTCATGTGCCCCCCGGCCTCGTGCTTGATCTCGTCAATGACGGTGGTCCTACGCGCCGCGTCCGTCCCGGCAAACGAGAGGTAGGCGATCTGGTCGTAGGTGTGCAGGTCTCCCCGGAACCCCGCCCCCATTGCCAGGCCAACCTGGTTCACAAAGCTCGCAAGCGCAGGCTTGATGTCGTTGGTCAGCTGTCCAGGCGCATTCACGTAGTTGGCCATGGCGACAACGTGGTGAATCGTCATAGGGTGAGTGATGGGCACGATGCGGCGGTCGCACGTCAGGGTCATGTAGTTGGGGGGCGCCCCG
>Ga0180732_1002411_pt1 | contig 10014 bp, 10 predicted proteins | sample KR11_01MetaG_FD_148674 | JGI IMG/M metagenome (GOLD analysis project Ga0180732, IMG submission 148674) | Groundwater microbial communities from the Olkiluoto Island deep subsurface site, Finland - KR11_0.1 MetaG | ecosystem: Environmental > Aquatic > Deep subsurface > Groundwater | place...
GATTGCCGCGACGATCTCGTCAAAGCGTTCGTAGAGACGCGAATAGTCGGTATCGGTCATCCCGTGGGCGATCGCCGCGTTGAGGAAGTCGCGGACGACTGTGCCCAGCGGCACTTCGGTGTTGAGCGAACCGGCCAGCCCGACCGCCATCGACAAATCCTTGCGCAGATTATAGACGCGCGAGCGGGCATCCCACTTGCCCGACAGGATATGTTTGGGAAAGCGCACCTCGCTGGCATAACTGCGGGCGTTGGACACGTTGAAGACATCGATCATGTCGGCGAGGTCGATGCCGGCGGCTTCGGCCATGCGGCCGCCCTCGCAGGTTGAAAGAAAGACCGTGTGGCAGACCATATTGTGGATCAGCTTCATGGTGTGTCCGGCGCCGCTGCCGCCCAGGTGGAAAATCCGTCTGGCGATCGGGTCGAGCAGCTCGCGGGTGCGTTCGAATGCCGCCTTGTCGCCACCGATCATCAGCGTCAGTGTTCCGGCATCGGCGCCGGTGGCGCCGCCGCTCATGCCGGCGTCGAGATAGGCGATGCCGCGCGCCGCCGCACGTGCGGCAATCTCCCTGGTCGCCGTCGGATCCGATGTTGTAAAGTCATAGACGACCAGTCTCTCTGCCGCCCTCGCCAGAACGCCATGATCGCTCTCGAAGCACGATGCAATTTCCGGTGTCGCGGGAACAACGAAGATGATGACGTTACAGGTCGCCGCCATTTCGCCCGGCGGTGCGATGTCGACGCCGGCCAGGCCTTCAAATCCCCTGCAAGCGGCCGGGACGGCATCCCACACCGCGAGCGGTACGCCCGATTTCTGAAAATTGCGCGCAATGCCTCCGCCCATATTGCCCAGTCCGACAACGCCGACCTTCTGCTCCATCACGAAAATCCCCCTAAGAAAATAGTACGGAAGCATCGGCCTGTGACTACTGGGCCGAGCACCCGCCATCGATCAATACGACCTGTCCGGTCGTGTAGCTGCATGCCTCCGTGGCAAAATATAAGACGAGAGGGAGTATTTCCCCCATCTCGGCGGCGCGCTTCAATGGAATCCCCGCAACCCTCGCCTCCGGTATGGAGGGGATCGCTGTCGAACCCTCGTAGGAGCGATCTGTGTTGATGATCCCGGGGGCAACGGCATTTACGAGAATGTTATAGGGCGCCCACTCCAATGCGAGGGCTTGGGTCAGTTGATTGAGCCCCCCCTTGCTGGCGCAATAGGCGGTGATATCGGCCCTTCCCCGACTCCCGGCCCGGGAGGAAATATTGATGACTCTGCCGCCTCCCTGACGGATCATGAAAGGCCCCACCGCCTTGCAGCAGAGGAAGGCTCCGGTGAGATTGGTATCGATCACGCTCCGCCACTCCTCCTCGGAGATCTCCAACAGAGGTTTGTGAGACCGGGTGGCTGCATTGTTGACAAGAATATCGATCTTTCCAAACTCCGAAATGATTTTCTGAATCGCCTGTTCAACCTGCGAAAAGTTGGTGACATCCATTACGATGGCCAACGCTTTCCGTCCTTGTTTCCTGATTTCCTCTGCCGTTTTTTCTATTTCCGGCAGGGACCGCGCGGTGAGAGCCACGTCCGCACCGGCTTCGGCAAGCGAAAGGGCGATCGCCCTCCCCAGATTCCTGCCGGCCCCGGTCACCAGGGCCACTTTGTTCCGGAGTTTGAATTGGTCTATCACTGGCATATTGAAACCTCCTTGGATGGCGACCTCGTAAAAAGTCTTAAAAGTCGTGAAAATGGGACGGCATCGTAAAAAGTCCGCATCAACCGGATCGGTTTTTTTATCACTTGAGGACTCGGCGCCACGTACGGCGCAGTCGGAGGGAGTTGCTCACGACCGAGACGGAGCCGGGCGTGTGGCCTGGGTTGTAGACCATCCTAAGGACGATTCCCTTCCCCAGATCCACGGTGTCGCCTTCGGAAAGGAGCACGTCTGCCCCGACCGCCTGGCCCGTGCTGATGATCGTATACTCGGCTCGCTCCTTAACGGCCTCCTCGGGAAAGTCGAGAGCGATCAGGGGAGCCGTCATGAACTCCACCTGGGCCTGGACAGAATTGGCCATGAACAGATCGTCTTGATGAAGATAGATGGAAGCCCTGGAGAGCTTCTTCATCTCCCCGTTGCCACCCGCGTGGTCCAGGTGGGCATGGGTGTTGAGTATCACATCGATATCGGAGAGGGCCAGCCCCATTTCGGCCAAAGCAGGCTGGAGCACATCGCTGGGGGTGTGCTCCACCCCGGTATCTACCAGGGCGATCCGATCCCCCTTGAGGAGATTGAGGAAAACATTCCCGCTTCCGTGAAAGGGAGCCATGATGGTATAGAGCGACTCGTTCAATTGTATGAAACCCAAAGGATTGACCTCCGTTCTTGAGTTGATGCCACCGTCCCGGCGGCATAAGTAGGGGCACTTATTTCTTCATGAGTCCGATCAGTTGGCTTGCGGCTGTCTTCGTCTTATTCCGGCAGTCACGAAACGAAGCTCCCCGCCCACAGGGCAGGGCTTCCCGGCAAGGAAGAGACCTGTTTTTATTGCTCCCCTTTTCCCCGCCCACAGCGCGGGGCTTAAAGGGTTGCGCTCCCGGTCAACCGCATCCATGTCAGACGGTACCGTGGCCGCATCCTCCATTTTTTTATAACTGCTCAGGCAGCCCCACCATGGAGCCAAAATGTGTTTATGAATAGTATATCCCCGCTCCCGAATGCAAACAAAATGTACATTTATTTTCCGGCATCGGACGGCAGCATGTTATAGTACAATGTGCTGATGTATCACTCCCCCGGGTGATATTTTATCTGAGGGAACTCGAGTAAAGCGATTTCTCTTAACAAAGATTTATCCGGTTGATGCATTCTTCCTGCTAGTCAAGCATTTGGCAATTTTGATGGGTATCCACCAATTCAATCGATAATCATGTTTTGATTTCAATTGGATTTTCGCCTTGACACGGTGCATCATAAGTGTTACACTTGTCCAAAAAGGAGAAAGAACAATGCCCACCAAAAATCCGAGAATAAACATTGTTGTTGAGCCGCCACTGTATAGTGTTATACATGAACTTGCAACCAGGGAGGGCATTTCCATGTCCACCATTGCCCGTGACCTTATCCGGGAGGCAATTGACTTGCGGGAAGATGTCGCCCTTGCAGCTTTTGCCGATACACGAATGAAGACATTCGACAGAAAAGTGGCGCTTCCGCATGAAGATGTGTGGAAATGATCCATGCCTTTTACATTGCACTATCATCCCGCTGTTCGCGTTGAGGATTTGCCCCTTATCGATCGAAGAACAAAAGACAGAATCCGTAAGGCCATAGAAGAACGATTGCAGACCGCACCACATGACTATGGGGAGCCTTTGCGAAAGTCACTCAAAGGCTACTGGAAGCTCCGCGTGGGTGATTACCGGGTCGTGTTCAAAATGATCGAGTCCGAGGTATGGATCCTTGGCATTAGGCATCGGAAATCAGTTTATATGGATATTAGTACGAGGATGTAAAGGCTTTAGTAGTTTCGTCATGTTTATAAGTCGGCTGTGCTCATTCCCCGATAGTGTCTCCGTTTGAACAAGAAATTTTTCGAAGAAAAGTTGAAGACAATTTTCAACCATTATCCACAAGTGTGAAAAAAAGGACTGTAAATCATGCTTCCTGAAGCCAAGTCAAGCGTCCGGCAATTTTAATGTGCATCTAATCTTTCGATGCGTAATGATCACCCCTATCGGGACCCGGAATACTTCTGGGACGCTTACATAACGACATAACACCCAGTTGAATCGGGGCGCTCCGGTGGGGATTACCAAAATTCCCCCGAAAAACCTGCCGGGCTCGCCTCTCAACACCCGGGATGAGTCCCCTTCTCAACCAACCCGCCATCCATCCGGCCTTATATGCCTGCCTAATACTCTGCCCGTGAAGATTCTTTTGTCTCGATCAATGCTTTATGATACTCAGATAATAAAGGAGGAATCATCATGAAAGTCATAAAAGTATCCCAAGTACCCGCAACCGATGCCAGTGGGCGATTATTTACCGGACCCGTAACGCGTCAATCCATACTGATGGGCGAACAGAGCAAACAATTTGTCGTCAATCAGATAAATTTTGCCAAGGGCGTAAGAAATAAGTTTCATGTTCATACCAATGATCAGGTGTTGATCGTTACTTCCGGGAAAGGCATCTGTGTGACGGAAAAAGAAGAGGTGACCGTATTTCCTGGGGATGTTATCCTGTTTCCAGCCGGGGAAAAGCACTTGCACGGAGCGACTCCAGACTCAGATTTTTCACATATCTTTATTACCGGACCAGATAATAAGACGACTCAGATTGAGGAATAAGGGCTGTTGCATCCTCTACGTATAGAAAGGAAGCTGATCATGAAACCAGTGACAACAATAGTCGCGATTCTCCTTATAGCCATTTCCATCGCCCATTTGCTGAGGCTGATTCTTCAAGTGGACGTCGTTGCAAATGGGGTGAACATTCCTGCCTGGTTGAGCATCTTTGGCTGTATTGTCCCTGCTGTGCTGGCTTTCATGCTGTGGAGGGAGAATAAAAAATAGAAAGATAGAGTCCCTATTTAAGACGGGATGACCTGTGAGGAAGCCGATTTTACTTACTTCCCGCGATCAACGGAACTACTATGACGGAACGACGGATTTATTATGAGGACACGGATGCCGGAGGAGTTGTCTATTATGCCAATTACCTGCGGTATCTCGAACAGGGGCGAACCGAATTCCTGCGGGCACGCGGGCTTTCCATTAGGGCACTCCATGAACAGGGATATCTCACACCGGTGATGCGGCTGGAGATCGATTATCTTGTACCTGCCATCCTGGATGATCTTATCCGGGTGGAAACAACTGTGCAGGAAATCACCAGTGCGACCTGCACCTTGGGTCAACAGGTGGTTCGCGTTTCCGACGGAGAGATGCTTGTGGATGCCAAGGTGACGCTGGCCTGTCTCGGGCCTGGTAAAAAGGCACGAAGACTGCCGAGAGAGCTGATGCAGGCCCTCAAAGGGGAGTGAGAGGGCAATCAATAAATGGGACAGGGAATTTTTCGCCAGTGCGGGAATAGGTGGTCTAATTTACAAACGGCTGGAGGAAAAATTCAAAGGACTTTTTTGAGTTTTTTAATGATATCGGGTTGTAACATGCAGATTTTGAAGGGGCATTTTCGGATGATCGGGGGTGAGCCTAACTTCCTGAAGTCGTTAGATTTTAGAAGTTTCTTGATATAGTAGATTTCAAATGAAAGTCTAAAAAGTTGTTTTTTACGAAATAATGAGCCCCAACAATCATGTCCGGGCAGACCCCGGCACCGACGATGTTGCCCCGATGTGGTAGAGGCGATGGCGTCCCACCGTCCCTACCAGCCTGGGTTGGGGATCGATAAAGCCAGTATAATCCCTTTTCAAACCAGAAAGTACTCAAGAACCGGATGAACCCCCTTTTTTATCCCTTACGGGCTCGGTGCCACGTGCGACGCAGTCGGAGGGAGTTGCTCACGACCGAGACGGAGCTCATCGCCATCGCCGCCGCGGCAAATTCCGGGTTGAGAAGGATGCCCCAGAAGGGATAGAGGACGCCCGCCGCGAGGGGGATCCCGATGACGTTGTAGATGAACGCCCAGAAGAGATTTTGTCGGATCGTCCGCATCGTCGCAAAGGAGAGGCGGATCGCCTGAGGGACCCCCAGGAGGTCTTCCTTCATGAGCGTAATGTCGGAGGCCTCGATTGCCACATCCGTCCCTGCTCCGATGGCGATCCCGATGTCGGCGGCCGCCAGCGCCGGGGCGTCGTTGATCCCGTCCCCGACCATCGCCACGACTTCACCGCCCGCACGGAGGCGCCGGATCTCCTCGGCCTTGTCACCCGGCAGGACCTCGGACAGAACCCGGTCGATGCCGAGCGCTTCCCCCATCGTCCTGGCCGTGGCCGTGTTGTCCCCCGTGATCATGGCGACCCTGAGCCCCATCCCTTTTAGGGCGGAAACCGCCTCTCTCGCCGAGGATTTGGGAAGATCGGAGAACCCCATCAGGCCAATGACCTGCCCCGCCTCCGCCACGAAAACGACCGTCTTCCCCCCTCTGGCCAGTCGCTCGGCATCCCCTTCTAATCCATTGAGGGCCGCACCCTCCCCTTCCATGAAGCGCCGGTTGCCGAGGAGGCAGGTTTCCCCGTTCCGGACGGCCTTTGCGCCAAGCCCGGAGACGGCCGCAAAACCCTCCACCGGCTCCGCCGCAAGTCCCTCCTTTTCTCCCTTCTTAAGGACGGCCCGGGCGAGGGGATGCTCGGAAACGGCTTCCAGGGCAAGGGCAATCCGGAGGACCTCTTCCATTGAATGGCCCGCTGCGGGGACAATGTCCGTCACCTCCGGCTCGCCCCGGGTGAGGGTGCCGGTCTTGTCGAAAACGACCGTCGTCAGCCGGTAGGCATTTTCCAAACTCTCCCCCCCCTTGATCAGGATGCCGCTTTCCGCGCCGAGGCCCGTCCCCACCATGACCGCCGTGGGGGTGGCCAGACCCAGGGCGCAGGGGCAGGCAATGACGAGAACGGAAACAAAATTGAGCAGGGCGCGGCTGAAGACCGGATCGGGAACAAGAAAAGTCCAGACCGCAAAGGTGACCAGGCCGATCCCGAAAACAACGGGGACAAAGATGGATGCCACCTTATCGGCGAGGCGCTGAATGGGGGCTTTGGAGCCCTGCGCCTCCTCCACGAGGTGAATGATCCGGGCGAGGGCCGTCTCGGCGCCGATCCGCGTCGCCCGGAAGGTGAAACTTCCCGTCCGGTTCATCGTCGCGGCGAAGACCTCCGCATCCGCCTCCTTGACCACCGGCATGCTCTCTCCGGTCAGCATCGACTCGTCGATGGTCGAATGTCCCGAAGCGACGATTCCATCCGTGGGGATCTGCTCGCCGGGACGGACGACGATCAGGTCGCCTTTGAGAACGCCTTCGATGGGGATATCGCTTTCGACACCATCCCGAACGATGCGGGCGGTCTTGGGCTTCAACCCAATCAGACGCTGGATCGCCTGCGACGTCCGGCCCTTGGCCTTTGCCTCGAGGAGCCGGCCGAGGATGATCAACGTCACGATAAAGGCCGCCCCGTCATAATAGATGTGCGGCATGATCTCCGCCCCGCTGAAGAGCCGCGGGAAGAATGTCGCGAGCGCTGAATAGAACCAGGCGGCAAAAGCCCCCACAGCGACCAGGGTGTTCATGTCGGTGGTCTTCTGACGGGCCGCCTTCAGGGCGCCGATAAAAAACCGGCTCCCCACCCAGAAGACGACCGGCGTCGTGAGAAAAAACATGACGACAAGCAGGGGCAGCCGGGGGATCCCGTGGAGGAACGGAAACCAGTGCTGCATTGAACCTGCGAAGATGACAACGCTCAGGATGATCCCGATCGTAAAGCGGGTCCTGAGGTCCTTCTCCTCCCGCTCGCGGGACGCGGCAATCGGGTCCTCCCCGGCGTCATCGGGAATTTCTAAATACTCATAACCCTGGTCCGTGATGACCTGCCGGAGCGCCTCCATGCCGGCCCAGCCCTCTCGGTGGTCGATCGTCGCCCTGGCCGTCGCCAGGTTCACGGCAACCTCCGTCACCCCCGGAACCTCCATGAGCGCCGTCTCCACCCGTCGTACGCAGGCGGCGCACGTCATCCCCCCGACCAAGACCGTCGTCTTGATTCTCTTTTCAGTCGACAACCTCAAACCCCGCTTTTTTTATCCTCTCGCTGATCTGGTTCCGATCGACCGGCTTCGCTTCGGTGAAGGTCGCTTCGCCCTTCTCCAGATCCACCCGGACATCCTCTATACCCTCTATTCCTCCCAGCGCCTTAGTGACTGCCATGACGCAGTGCTGGCAGGACATCCCTTTGATCTTGATCGTTGCCATTCCCCTCTCCTTTTTTCTTGGTATCGTAGCCATTGTTCCCCGAAAGTCAACCGCTAATATGGAAAAAGAAAATTCAATTTTTACAATATGATCCACAGGCAGTCCCCCGATTAATTCCTTGACAGAAACAGGCTGACCGGTTATTCTTCAGCGCACCGCCGGATGGCAAGCATTGAGAATGCAGGAAGATCGTGAGGGCCATGGTCAGTCTACCGTTTAAGAATATGCCGCGCAGCAGGTCGCTCATTATTACCCTGATTGTCCTGGCCATTATACTCCCTCTCTGGTGGCAGACAGGGAGCTGGTACCGGGAGCATCTCCTGGAAGACAGGCGCACACGGATTACAGGGCGTCTTGCGGTGCATTCCAATTTCTTGAGCACGGCTGTCAATCAGCGCATCGCCCTCCTGAAGGGACTCAAGGCCTTTACGGATGCGCACGTCGTCTCCGGTGTGGAAATCGATTCAGTGAAATTCACCGCTTTTGCCGCAGTCCTCTGCAGCGGGACAAGCGGTATCCGCAGTGTCACCATCGCCCCCGGAGGGGTCGCGCTCTTCGTCTATCCGACGGAGGGTAATGAAATCCTTGTCGGCCAGGATCTGATCAGCGACCGGCGGTCATCGCTCCGCGCAGATGTGCAGCGCGCCATCCGTTCGCGAAAGGTGGTCCTGAGCGGTCCTTATACCCTCCGTCGGAAAGGATTACAACTGGTGGGAAGGCAGGCCGTTTACAGCGGCGAAACCTTCTGGGGTCTCGTCTCCATTGATTGCAACATCTCTCCAGCATTCGCCGAGGCCGCACTGAATCCCGCTCCTGCCGATCTCGAGCTGGTCCTCCAGGATCGCACCAGCCACATCCTCCACGGGAAAAAGGCCATCCTTGAGGAAAATCCGATATTTCGCAGAGTAGATCTCCCCGACGGCCCCTGGAAACTGGCAGCCGCCCCCTTGGGGGGCTGGAACGCCGCAATTGAGAAACCACTCCTTCAGTTCCGAGGCATTACGCTCGCCATCCTCCTTCTGCTGTCCGCTCTGTTTTATCTCCTTCTGAGTTACCGATCACGGTTGAAACTGGCTGTACGGGAACGGACCGGCAACCTCCAGCGGTCGCTGACGAACCATCGCGAGGAAGAGGAGAGTCTCAACAGGGTACTGGTCAATCTGCGGCGGGCGATGCAAGGAACACTTGAAGCTCTGGCCCTTGCCGTGGAGGCGAAGGATCCCTATACTTCAGGCCATCAGCGGCGGGTTGCGGATCTGGCGAGGACGATTGCGATGGAGATGGGGCTTCCGGAAGAGGAGCTCGCCGGCATCCGGATGGCGGCGGTCGTCCATGATATCGGGAAGATCTCGCTGCCGGCGGAGATATTGAGCAAGCCGGCGAGACTGGTCGAGGTGGAATTCAATCTGATCAAGACACATCCCCAGAAAGGGTATGACATCCTCAAAGAGATCGAATTCCCCTGGCCTGTTGCGCGAATGGTGTGGCAGCACCATGAACGGATGGACGGATCCGGTTATCCCCTGGGCATTTCGGGAGAGGACATTCTGCTTGGGGCGCGGGTTCTGGCAGTAGCGGATGTGGTGGAGGCAATGGCATCGCATCGGTCTTATCGGCAGATGCCCGGTCTGGAAAAGGCTCTGGAGGAGATCAAGGCAAAACGGGAAACCCTCTACGACCCCACCGTCGTCGACGCCTGCCTCTGCATCTTCAAGGAAAAAGACTTCCGTCTGGCATAGGGAAGAGGTAAAAAACCAAAGGGTAAATGGGATGCTGATCCGGTGCTGGGGCGCAAGAGGTTCCATTGCAGTTTCGGGTAAAGAGTATCTGCAGTATGGCGGCGATACTCCGTGCATCGAAATCCGCACCAGAGATGACCAGATTGTCATCATCGATGCCGGTTCGGGGATACGGAGGCTGGGAAATCGACTCCTTGCCGAGGCACGCCTCGACTTCGCGATGATCTTCACCCATGCCCACTGGGATCATATCATGGGCCTTCCCTTCTTCAAGCCCATCTACCAGCGGGAAACACGCATCGCGATGTATGGCTGCCCTTTTTCCCGGGAATCCGTCAGAGAAATGATCTC
>Ga0180732_1002412_pt1 | contig 10014 bp, 8 predicted proteins | sample KR11_01MetaG_FD_148674 | JGI IMG/M metagenome (GOLD analysis project Ga0180732, IMG submission 148674) | Groundwater microbial communities from the Olkiluoto Island deep subsurface site, Finland - KR11_0.1 MetaG | ecosystem: Environmental > Aquatic > Deep subsurface > Groundwater | place...
CGCCACGGCAGCCGGGCTCGGCGACCGGGCGGAAGGCCGGCTGCTGAACGCGGGCGAACTGTTTGCCATTGCCGGCGGCGACGTGGTGTGGCGCACCAGCGCGGACAATGCGGTGCTGGTGAACGGCGATGCGACCCACCCGCCTGCCTTCTATGTGGTCAATACCGCCGGCGATCCGCTGACCCAGCCGATCGAAGGCCGCGACCGGATCGTTTTCTATGTGGATGCCCTGGCCGCCGATGCGGCGCGCGTCGCGGCCGAGAACAAGCTCTCGGCGGCCGGCCAGCCTGCGCCCCTGTCGGTGATTGCCGCCGACCTCGCGAGCCTGATCGACGGGGTCCGGTCCGGTGACGCGAAGGACGTGTATTTCGCTTCGTCGCCGACCGTGATCATCTGGGCGGCGCAATGGGAACAGGGCGCGCGGCTGATCAGGGATTTCAAGGGCAAGTAGGCGCACGATCAAGGACGGCGGCGGGGCGGGACATGGCGCTGCGGATATCGAACCGGGAGGCGCGGCGGCTGTGGCTGGATGCGCAGGGTCTGTCGGGCGCGCCGACCGGGCCGGTGGACCTGCCCGGAATGATCCGGAAACTGGGCTTCGTGCAGCTCGACACGATCCGCGTGGTGGCGCGCGCGCATGATCATATCCTGTGGAGCCGCAACCAGAATTACCGCGAGCCGATGCTGGAGGCGTGTCTCGGGAGAGACCGTCAGGTATTCGAGCATTTCACGCACGACGCCTCGGTGATCCCGATGGATTTCTATCCGATGTGGCGGCGCCAGTTCCGCCGCCTGGAGGAGAAGGTGCGCGGCTGGGAGTGGCACCGGGGGATGCTGGACGAGCCGGGGCGCGCGGCCATCCGGGCACGGATCGAGGCGGAGGGCCCGCTGAGCACCAAGGCGTTCGACACCAAGGTCGAGGGCAAGCGGGAGATGTGGCGCCGGCCGCCGCACAAGCTGGCGCTGGATTACATGTGGTATGCGGGCGAGCTGTCGACCTCGCACCGCGAGGGCTTCACCAAGTTCTATGATCTGACGCACCGCGTGATTCCCGATCACCACCGCGCGGCGGTGCATGACGACGCGGTTCAGGTGGACTGGCTGTGCCGCGAAGCCCTGGCCCGGCTCGCCTTCGGGACGCCGGGCGACATCCAGCGGTTCTGGGCGGCGGCGGAGCTTGGCGAGGTGAAGGCCTGGACGGCGGAGCGCGCCGGCGAGTTGGTCGAGGTCGAGATCGAGTCGGTAAACGGACAATGGACCGCCGCGCTGGCGCTGGCGGATATCGAGGCGCGTCTGGCGGCGGCGCCGGCGCCGGCCGCGCGGCTGCGTATCCTCAACCCGTTCGACCCCGTGATCCGCGACCGGGGTCGCCTGACGCGGCTGTTCGGATTTGACTACCGGATCGAGATCTTCGTGCCCGAAGCCAAGCGCCAATGGGGCTATTACGTCTATCCGCTGCTGGAAGGCGACCGGTTCGTCGGGCGGATCGAGGTGAAGGCCGACCGTCAGGCGGGCGAACTCAGCGTGCACAATCTCTGGCCGGAGCCCGGCGTGAAATGGACGGACGCGCGCCAGGCGAAGCTGGAGGCGGAACTCGGGCGGCTGGCGCGGCTGGCCGGGGCGGACGATGTCGTCTGGCAGGCGGGCTGAGCCGGGCCGTCGCCGGCAAGGTTACCCGCCCGGCGGCAGGCGCTGGGCGGCGGCTTCGGCGTCCCAGTAGGCTTCCTGAAGATCGACGCTCCAATAGCGTAGGGCGCCGAGGGGAATCGGCCTACCGGTGACCGCGCAGGCAACGAAACTGCCCGGCGACAGGATATCATAATCGTTGTCGCCATAGTGAAGGCGGGCTTCCCCGCCGGAATTTCCAGATCGTGTGAGCATGCGCCGGAGTATGCCCCAGCGGCGGGCGAAAGAAAAGCCACCGCGGGAAAAAGTTTCTGCTTTGTTCTCCGGAACAAATAGTGTACACGCAGTCCCAGCATGGCAATCGGGGGCCTTGCCAAACTGGCCCCCATGGTAGACCTAAGGAGATAACTGATGAGCAAACCCGCACTTGCGATCGTGCAGAAGGAAACCGGCGTGGACAAGCAAAAGGCCCTCGAAACCGCGCTCGGGAACATCGAACGGTCGTTCGGCAAGGGCTCGGTCATGCGCCTGGGCGACAAGAAATCGATGGATATCGAGGCGATCTCGACCGGGTCGCTCGGCCTCGACATCGCGCTCGGCATCGGCGGTCTGCCGAAAGGCCGCATCATCGAGATTTTCGGGCCGGAAAGCTCGGGCAAGACGACCCTGTCGCTGCACTGCGTGGCCGAAGCCCAGCGCAATGGCGGGGTTTGCGCCTTCATCGACGCCGAACATGCACTCGACCCGGTCTATGCCGGCAAGCTGGGCATCGATCTCGATGACCTGCTCATTTCGCAGCCTGATTCGGGTGAACAGGCGCTCGAGATCGCCGATACGCTGGTGCGGTCCGGCGCGGTGGACATGCTGGTCATCGACTCTGTGGCGGCCCTCACCCCGCGCGCCGAACTCGAAGGCGAGATGGGCGATTCGCTGCCCGGCCTGCAGGCGCGCCTGATGAGCCAGGCGCTGCGCAAGCTGACGGGCTCGATCTCCAAGTCGAAATGCATGGTGATCTTCATCAACCAGATCCGCATGAAGATCGGCGTGATGTTCGGGAACCCGGAGACCACGACCGGCGGTAACGCCTTGAAATTCTACGCTTCTGTCCGCCTTGATATCCGCCGTATCGGCCAGATCAAGGAACGTGAGGAGGTGATCGGCAACCAGACGCGCGTCAAGGTCGTCAAGAACAAGGTTGCCCCGCCCTTCCGGCAGGTCGAGTTCGACATTCTCTATGGGGAAGGCATCTCGAAAACCGGTGAGCTGGTCGATCTCGGCGTGAAGGCCAATGTGGTCGAGAAGTCGGGCTCCTGGTACTCTTACAATGGTGAGCGCATCGGCCAGGGCCGCGAGAAGGCCCGCCAGTTTCTCAAGGACAACATCCCCATCGCCAATGAAATCGAGGATGCCATCCGCCGCAATGCGGGGCTGCTTGCAGATGAACTGCTGGCGGCCGGGATGGGATCGTCTGAGGAAGATGACACGCCGGATGCCGCCGAAGGCTGATACCGGCCTGCGATGCGGACGTGATTTCGCGGTTTCCCATGTCTAGACTGGGGACCGCTGGCCAGGCTTGGTCGCCGGGAAGCTGGCGCAGGACTGGTCTGGCAAGCTTCCGGCCTATCGATCTCCGGGCTGGATGAGTCCCCTTTGCGGCGCGCCTTGTCTTGGCGGGCTGCAAAGGGGCCTTTATATCGCCTCTGTAATCCTTCGCGCGCCTCGGCTAAGGCGGGCAGAAGGATTCCCTTCATGATTGGCAAGGACCAGAAGCGACAGATGCAAGGCGTAAACGAGATCCGGGAAGCGTTCCTCAGCTTTTTCGAGAAGAACGGCCATGTGCGCCGTCCGTCCGCACCTCTGGTGCCGCAGAATGACCCGACCCTGCTGTTCGTCAATGCCGGCATGGTGCCCTTCAAGAACATCTTCACCGGCGTCGAGACCCCGTTCTCGCCGCGCGCGACCACCTCGCAGAAGTGCGTCCGGGCCGGCGGCAAGCACAATGACCTCGACAATGTCGGCTACACGGCGCGCCACCACACCTTCTTCGAGATGCTGGGGAACTTCTCTTTCGGCGATTATTTCAAGGACGACGCCATCCGGCTCGCCTGGGAGCTGATCACGAAGGATTACGGGCTCGACCCGAAGCGCCTGTTGGTGACGGTCTATGCCGAAGACGACGAAGCGGCCGTCATCTGGAAGAAGGTGGCCGGCCTCGGCGATTCGCGGATCATCCGCATCCCGACCAGCGACAATTTCTGGTCGATGGGCGACACCGGCCCGTGCGGGCCCTGTTCGGAAATCTTCTTCGATCACGGCGACAAGGTGGCCGGCGGCCCGCCGGGCAGCGCCGATCAGGACGGCGACCGGTTCATCGAGATCTGGAACCTCGTGTTCATGCAGTTCGAACAGCATGAAGGCGGCGCGCGCACGAGCCTGCCGAAGCCGTCGATCGATACCGGCATGGGGCTGGAGCGTATTGCGGCCGTGCTGCAAGGCAAGCACAACAACTATGAAATCGACCTGTTCCGCACACTGATCGGTTCGGAAGAAGAGGTGTATGGCCAGAAGGCGGCCGGCGACAAGCTGGCCTCGTTCCGCGTGATCGCGGACCATCTGCGCACGTCGGCCTTCCTCGTGGCAGACGGAGTGCTGCCCTCGAATGAAGGGCGCGGCTATGTGCTGCGCCGGATCATGCGGCGCGCGATGCGCCACGGCCACATGCTGGGCGCGCGTGAGCCGTTGATGCACAAGCTGGTGCCGGCGCTGATTGCCGAAATGGGCAAGGCCTATCCGGAACTCGGCCGGGCGAAGGTCGCGATCGAGACGGCGATCGAACAGGAAGAGGCCCGCTTCCAGCGCACGCTCGGCAACGGCCTCGCTCTGCTCGACAAGGCGGTTGCGGACCTGGCGCCCGGCGCGGCCCTGCCGGGCGATGTGGCGTTCCGGCTGTCGGACACGTTCGGTTTCCCGCTGGACCTGACGCAAGACATCCTGCGCGGCCGCGACCTCGAAGTGGACGTGGCCGGTTTCGAGGCGGCGCTCGACGCGCAGCGCGAGAACAGCCGCGCGGCGGGATTCTCCTCCGGCGACCAGGCGACCGAAGACATCTGGTTTGACGTGCGCGCCAAGCAGGGCGCGACGAAGTTTTCCGGCTATGGCGCAACCTCCGGGAACGGAACACTTGTGGCGATTGCGGCGGGCGGCGGGCTGGCCGCAACGCTGGGCGCCGGCGCGGCCGAGCTCGTGTTCGATACGACGCCCTTCTATGCCGAATCCGGCGGCCAGGCGGGCGACCACGGCGAAATCGTCTTCGACGGCGGCGCGCGCTTTATCGTGCGCGATGTTCAGAAACGCGCGGGCGATGTGCACGTGCATGTCGGCGAACTCGTCTCCGGCAGTCTCAAGGCCGGTGCGAAGGCGCAGATGAAGGTGAACCAGGTCCGCCGCCGCCAGGTGATGGCGAATCATTCCGCGACCCACCTGATGCATGCCGCGCTGCGCAAGGTGCTCGGCGAGCATGTGACGCAGAAGGGCTCGCTGGTAGATGCCGACCGGCTCCGGTTTGACTTTTCGCACGGCGCGCCGGTGACGCCGGCCCAGATCGAGGCGGTCGAGGACGAGGTGAACGCGCAGATCCGCGCCAACATCGAGACGGGCATCAAGGTGACCAGCCCCGAGAAGGCCATCGAAGCGGGCGCGCTGGCGCTGTTCGGCGAGAAGTACGGTGATGAAGTCCGTGTACTGTCGATGGGCCAGGCGGCTGAAGACGGCCGGCCGTATTCGGTGGAGCTGTGCGGCGGCACGCACGTGGCGCGGTCCGGCGATATCGCCGTGTTCGCCGTTCTGTCGGAAGGCGGCGTCTCGGCCGGTGTGCGCCGGATCGAGGCGGCCACCGGCGCCGAGGCGCTGAACTATCTCAAGGGCCGCGCGCAGATTGCGGCGGACGTGGCCGAAAGCCTGAAGGTTCCGCTGAAGGACCTGCCGCGCAAGGTGGCCGCACTCAGCGAGGAGCGCCGCACGCTGGAGCGCGAGCTGGGCGAAGCCAAGCGCAAGCTGGCGATGGGCGGCGGAGGCGGCGCGCCGTCCGGCCCGGAAGTGATCAACGGCGTCAATCTCATCGCGCGCGTCGCCGAAGGCGTGAGCGGCAAGGACCTGCGGGCCCTGGTCGATGAAGCGAAAGCGAAGATCGGCTCGGGCGTGGTCGTGTTTGTCGGCACCGAAGGCGGCAAGGCGGGGGTTGCGGTTGGCGTCACGAAGGAACTCTCGGCGACCTATTCCGCTGTCGAGCTCGTGAAGGTGGCGGCGGCCGCCGTCGGCGGACAAGGCGGCGGCGGGCGTCCCGACATGGCGATGGCCGGCGGTCCGGACGCGGACAAGGCCGAAGCGGCGCTGGACGCGGTGCGGGCGGCGCTGAAAGGCTGACGGCGCCGCGCCGGGGAGGCCGAACCTTGCCGGCTGGATACTCAGGCACGCCGCTGGCGAAGAAACTGGGCTTCGCCGATGGCTTGCAGCTCTGGGCGCCGGCGATGCCGGAAGACGTGCGCGCCGAAATCGAGCGGACCGCTCACCCGCAATTCCTGGCTCGTCCGGGAAAGGCGTTGGCTGCGGCGCATCTGTTTCACGGTTCGGCAAGCGCGCTGCAGGCAGACCTTTCGAAGCTCCGGCCGCGCCTCGCGCCGGGCGGCATGATCTGGGTCTCCTGGCTGAAGAAGGCGTCCCGGGTCCCAACCGACATCACCGAAGACACGATCCGCAGCCTCGCCCTGCCGATGGGCTTCGTCGATGTCAAAGTCTGCGCCGTCGACGCGGTCTGGTCCGGGTTGAAGCTGGTGATCCGGAAGGAACTGCGCTGAAGGGCGGCTTCCCGGATGCAAGGCGGCCTGCCCAAGCGGCGCTGGACGCGGGGCGTTACGGCGGCGCCATTGAATCCCCCGGCGGACAAACTAGGATGCGCGCCATGATCCGTAACTTCATCCCGGCGAGCCTGATCGCGATTGTGTTCCTGGTCGGTTGCGCGGCGGGGATCCGGGACATCGAGCTGACAACGTTTCCGCCAACCCCCGTCGAATACCGGAATTATGAGCAGGTCTATCATCCGATCGAGGGTCCCCAGCCGGCGAAGTTTCCGGACGGCTTCGAGTTCCGGTTCTCGGCCGTGGAGCCGCAGCCAGACGGGTCGGTCGTTCAGCGGCTGAATGAAACCTGGGGCTCTGCGATCAAATGGGAAGCCGAGCGGCATCGCGGCAAGACGCAGGGACGATACGTGACCGAAACCACGTTTTCCGAAGTCTGGCCGGGTGTCGTCTATGCGCCGCTCTGGCTCTATTCCGAAGGCAGCGCCGAGGGCGGGCACGAATTCGACTTCGAGTACATGAACGGGCGTCTTGAGTACAACCTGCACAATGGCAATGGCGGCTTCCGGATGCGGTCGGTCGAGAAGGATCTCGGCGGGCACCGCGTGCGCTGGATGATTGAGCGCCGGCCCGGGCGGGTCACCATGACCGTCCTCAGCCTGACCGATGGGTGGACCGACAAGCTGGTCGTGCGGCGCGCGACCGTCGCGCAATGGGCCCAGCAGAAGGGGGCGCCGGCGAGCCTGCGTTTTCCGCCGGATTCGATCGCCATGTTTCCGCTCACCGAACTGTGGCGCTGCCAGACACCCAGTTGGTGCGGGACGTGGCAGCCGCTGGCGCCGGACCAGACCATCAACATGACGGTCCACGGTTACCGGTTCTCGCGCTGAAACCGGGAATATCGCCGGCGCCGTGTGAAACGATGGTCGGAGTGAGAGGATTCGAACCTCCGACCCCTAGCTCCCGAAGCATGAGAAAAGATAATAAAATCAGTGATCTGTGTGTAAACTGTTGGGCTTCTAACCCCTTGATGTGATTGAGGGCGCTCAAGGTGCTGTAAACCGCCAGAGTGTTGCAATCTTCAATTTTTTGAGGCAAAAGGCAGATTAATTCACATCCATTTTTTCAAGGGCGGCCATGTATCTCGAGAACCGGATAATCGACTTGCTCACCTCCGGCGGCGTCGCCGACGCAAGAAAGTTCTTCCTCAGCTGGGATGAAGCCCGGAACGCATCGTGGGCAAACGCTCATCGCCAAGCCAAGCTTCTTGCAGCCTCGCCTGGGCACCTTCCAGCGCTACGAGGGCAACTGCGGCATCAGCTCGGAGAAGAGGCTCTCGCCATCGCCGCTGAGCAAGCGAAGTTGGGCATCATAGCAAGGCCCACTGAGCAACCTGGAGCATGCATGATGCTTGCTCGAGTCGGTCGGTTTGCTCTTGCGTCAGTGAAAGTTCGGCACCGCACGCTTCTCCCCAGGCAGTCGCTGACCCGGGAAGTGCTCAGCCGGCCGAACTTGGAACTTGATCCCCAGTCCGATTTTCTGCAGGGCAAGCCTCCGGGATCGCTGACGGAACTGGCATACTTCGGCTGTCTGATTGCCGTACCGTCTTGCTCTGACCCTTCCGCTCCCGGCGAACTTTGCCTTGCCGTGCCTGATGGATCGATGCGCGACTGGATTAAGGTTTTGTCAATCGAAACCCTTCACGGCATGTTGCTGGATCGAGCTGCTGGAAGCAAAAAAGCCAAGCCAACGAGCGCCTCGAAGATCGAAGATAAGGTAATCCCTCAGATTATCGTGCCGAAGATCGAGAAGCCCGGCGGCGGCGACCAGTAGCCCAGATCATAATTTGATAGGGGATCGGAGCAGTGAGCCGTCCGACAACGAAAGGATTCTTTGTGCCGGAGCGCCTCTTGGAGGCTCGTAAGGCGCGCGACTTTACTCAACGGGAAGTGGCGCAGAGAATCGGCCTTGAAGTTTCGGCATTGTCGAAATGGGAGACGGGGCAAGCGGCTCCAGAGCCGGCCACGATCAGTCATCTGTCGACTGCGCTTTCCGTGTACCCCTCATATTTTTCGAAGCCTCTACCCAGTCACGGGCAAACCCCGATTTTCTTTCGTTCACTCGCGAGCGCAACTAAGAAGGCACGTAGTCGCGAAGAAGCGAGGGTGCGATGGATGCAGGATATTTCCATTGAGCTTCAACGGTATGTCTCATTCCCATCCGTTGATATCCCGGATGTGATGAACGGTCGCCATTACTCTAGTCTGACCACTGATGATCTGGAGGAGATCGCTTTGGCCCTCCGCAAACACTGGGGCTTAGGCGAATCGCCGATTGATAACGTGGTTCTGCTTGTCGAAAATGCCGGTGTTATCGTAGGTCTTGATTACGCGAACTCTGGTTCAATCGATGGTCAAGGCACTTGGTCTGATGTCGATCTGAGACCGTACATGTTGCTTGCCAAGGACAAAGATAATGCCTTCCGCAGAGCAATGGACTGTGCGCATGAGCTGTCGCATATCGTTCTGCACAAGGACGTTACGGATGAGGAATTGACTACAGATTTTCACGTCATTGAAGATCAGGCTAAATTTCTCGCAGGAGCTTTGATGCTCCCATACACTTCTTTCTCAAACGAGATCCGGTCACTTTCACTTGACGGCTTCTTGGAGCTAAAAGCTCGTTGGGGAGTATCGGTGGGCGCAATGATTATGCGAGCTGTGCAAACTGAGATCATTGGAGAAGAGACCGCCAAGCGCCTCTGGAAGTATCGTGCCGCGCGTGGATGGCATCGAAAAGAGCCATTGGACCTTCCAGAAGAAACGCCAGTGCCCAATCCCCGGCTTTTGCACCGATCCATTGACTTAGTTGTAACTCACAAAGTTCGCTCCAAGCGGGATCTACTGGAACAAGACTTCTGTCTGTTTGCCGATGATGTAGAAACGCTTTGCTCAATTCCGAGGAATTACTTTGCAGAGCCTTCTGCACAAGTTCATCACTTGCAGCCGACTCTAAAAACTACTCAGGGTGAACCTGCGTCAGGCAATGTGGTGCCGTTTAGGAAGAGTTGAAGACTGTTGCCAAACGCGAGCAAAACACGGCTCTCGATATGCGGTCTGTCAACCGCCAGTAAACTGAGGCTGGTCTGACGGATACAAAGCCTTGAAAAGATGGTCGGAGTGAGAGGATTCGAACCTCCGACCCCTAGCTCCCGAAGCTAGTGCTCTACCAGGCTGAGCCACACTCCGATGCCATCATTCGCCGCGACCACCTTGTGGTGACCGGGCCGGGAGCCGCGCTTTTACGCGCGGCGCCGGATTTTGCAAGGGGCAAATGGCGCCGCCGGGCGCGCGGTTTGTCAGCCTCCGGTGAGCAGGGGCTCGGCCTCGCCGGGTTGCCAGGGCGCCAGCCTGGCCATGACCGCGTGAAAGCGCGCGCTGCCGGTGTGGCCGGCCAGCCAGTCCTGCAGCGGCTGAGGGACCGCGCGGGCCCAGAAGTCCGGATCGGTCGCGGCGAACTGGCGCACGAAGGGGAA
>Ga0180732_1002413_pt1 | contig 10013 bp, 25 predicted proteins | sample KR11_01MetaG_FD_148674 | JGI IMG/M metagenome (GOLD analysis project Ga0180732, IMG submission 148674) | Groundwater microbial communities from the Olkiluoto Island deep subsurface site, Finland - KR11_0.1 MetaG | ecosystem: Environmental > Aquatic > Deep subsurface > Groundwater | place...
GCGCCGAGGGAGAGTATAAAGAAATGATAAAAATAAAGAATTTGCTCAAAGAAGGAGAATCAGAAACAGTAGAATTCAAACCATCTTTATCTCAAATGGATAAAATAACAGAGAGTATTTCTGCTTTTTCAAATACGAAAGGGGGAACAGTGGTCATAGGAGTGAGTGATAAAGGAGAAGTTCTTGGGGTTAATATTGGCAAAAATACGATTGAAAGTTTAGCAAATCAGGTCAAGCAAAATACAGACCCAATGGCATATCCCTCAATTCGTATTGAGGAGAGCGATAAAAAGCAGGTTGTGGTCATAGAAGTTGTGGAGGTAAAGCAGAAACCGGTACTTGCTTTTGGAAGAGCATATAGAAGAGTTGGGAAATCAAATCAGAAACTTGGATTTGAAGGAATAAGGACTCTTGCTCTTGAAACCTCTAAGGTTTATTGGGATGAACGGGTTTGTGAAGCTGCGAGTCTGGAGGATATAGATGAGAAGAAGGTGAGGTGGTTTTTAAAGAGGGCAAAATATGAAAGAAGGCTTGATTTGAATCCAGAAGCCCCGCTTAGAGAAGCTCTGGAGAAATTAGAATTATTGAGGGAAGGAAAACAAATAAACGCCGCTATTTTGTTATTTGGTAAGAATCCACAAAGATTTGTCTTGCAATCAGAAACAAGATGTGCAAGATTTAAAGGGACAAAACCGCTGGAATTCATAGACATGAAGGTTTTCGGTGGGAATATAATTGATCAGAGGGATGATGCAGTAGAATTTGTAAAGGAGCATATCAAACTGCATGCTAAAATTGTGGGGATGGAGAGGATCGAGACCTGGGAGTATCCAATTGAAGCGATACGAGAAGCGGTTTCAAATGCAATCTGCCACAGGAATTATGAAACTGCATCCAATGTCCAGATAAGGATTTTTGATGATAGAATTGAGGTTTGGGGATGTGGTCTACTGCCGGAGCCACTGACGCCAGAAAATTTGAAGAGAGAACATAAGTCAATTTTGAGGAACCCTTTGATCGGGAAATGTTTCTTCTTGATAAAATTTATTGAGCAATGGGGAACAGGGACAAACAGAATGATTGAGCAGTGTGCGGGGCATGGCTTGCCAGAACCTTTATTTGAAGAAGTTGCTGGTGATTTTGTGGTAACTTTCAGAAAATATAATATTTCGGAAGAAATATTACATGAATTAAATGAAAGGCAGAAGAAGGCGATAGAATATCTTCTAAAATACAAGAAAATAACAAATACAGATTATCGAGAGCTTAACTTAAATATCAGTGACAGAACTGCTTTAAATGATCTCAACGAATTAGTGGATAAAGGCATTATTGAAGCAAAAGGCGAAAAAAGGTATAGATATTACATACTTCGGTAATTTCGGATAGATTTCGGATAGATTTCGGGTAGAAAACAATGGATGCAATTGGAAACGAACATGTTTATGCAGGTGCAAGAATGAAAAAACCGCAGGGTTTTGGCATTGATGAACACAGATATATTACCGTAACGGAATTTGTGGCGCAATCGAATCGATTAATTCACCGCAAAGGACGCTAAGAACGCAAAGCACATCTGCATATGTCTTTGAATTCAGAGGAGATCATCCGACCGGGAACACGGATGGCACGGATCAAACGGATTTACACGGATCTGTGCGTGCTGACCCTGCGGGATAATACCGGGAGACTGGCGGGGTCGAATGTGCCTGCGGGGACTGAGGCGATGATCAGATGCGCCCGAGGCATGCTTGAAAGGGGCAACAGGTGGAAGAATCCGTTCGGGGATGGGAGGGCGGGGGAGAGGATAATTGAAATATTGACGAAAAGGTGAGATATATTGAGATAGGTGGTTATTTTAAAGTAAAACAGTATAAAGGATAGAGTTATTAGGTATAATATATGAGTAGGGATAAAATTCTAGAAAAAGTTCTTTCCGGTTCAAGCGACAGGAACATTAGATTTCAGGATTTAAGAAAAGTTCTTTTTCGATATGGATTTTCAGAGAGAATACATGGAGATCACTATATATGTACGAAAGAGAATATTTTTGAAATAATAAACCTGCAGCCACTTAAGGATGGAAAATCGAAACCCTATCAGGTCAGGCAGGTTAGAAATTTATTTTTAAAATATAAATTTCATATAATGGAGGAATAAACATGGAAGAAGACATTAAATATGAAATGGTCGTTTACTGGAGCGATGAGGACGGGGTTTATGTCGTGGAAGTGCCAGAGTTGCCCGGCTGCATGGCTGATGGAAATACTTACGAGGAAGCGATTGACAATACTCTCTTAGTGATAAGAGAATGGATGGAAACCGCAAAGGAAATCGGAAGGGAGATACCAAAGCCAAAAGGCAGATTGATCTATGCTTAGAGGATAAATCTAAATGAAGCTCCCTGTCCCCCAGGAAACCGACTATATTAAAAGAGCGCTGCTCCATCAGTACAACCCAACGGACAGGCTGCGCCATGTCTTAACAGGCGCCATGCATGAGGACATCCTGGGCGTGCTGGGGCAGCGGGATAATACCGGGAGACCTGAGACTGTTGAGGTGGGGTCGAATGTGCTTGCGGGAACTGAGGCGTTGATCAGATGCGCCCGGAGCATGCTTTAAAGGGGCAACAGGTGGAGGAAGCAGTTCGGGGGGAGGGGAGGGCAAGAGGATATGGAACTAAGATTTCGTAACAAAGGACTTATATTTGAAGCGAACAGATGTGAAATATATGAACTCTGAAATAAATAATGTCGAATTTGAAGCTAATGAAATGAAGTTGAAAAAATGGCTGGAGAGCCCTATTGAAACTGAAAGAACTAACGCTCCTGAAGAACATGATCTGGTGGTGTGAGCCTGTTTATAGACAGCGTGGTATGGATTGGTATTAGATGAAATTACGGGAATCAAATGCAGCTTTGGAACCGAGTATGTATGGCGTAATTAATAAGATAAAAGCTATTGGCGGAGATAAAGTAAGGTTTGTAGTATTGTATGGCTCTGCTGCAAAAGGGAAACTCACAAAATTATCTGATGTTGATCTTGCTGTTTTTTACAATGGCGATAAGGGTAAAAGATTTGAATTCAGGAAGAAAATTCTTGGCAGGGTTAGCAATGAATTCGATATTCAAATTTTCCAGGATCTACCGCTGTATGTGCAGAAAGATATCATATCGACAGGTAAAGTAATCTGTTCTGTAGACTATAGAGAAACATTCGAAATATTTATGAAAGTTATCAGGGGATTTGAGGATTTCAAGCCGCGTTTAGAGTTATATTATTCCGGTTTAGGGGTGTAAAATTGGAGAAACCAGATCGAGAGCGTATTTTCGCTAAACTCGATGAGATGACAAGATATGTCGAAGAACTGAAAGAAATGCTGCCTGAAGAAGAAGAATATTTACAGAATTTGATTAAAAGGAGAGCCTGCGAGAAAACTATTGAGGCAGCAATCGAATCACTGATAGATGTGTCGGCGATGATTGTTTCTGCTCAAAGGTTCGGTTTACCTGCAAGTGAAGAGAGCATTCTGGACATACTGGTTGAAAGAAAAGTTCTGAATAAGGGATCGGGTGAAAGGCTGAAAGACATGAAGGGTTTTAGAAATATATTGATCCACCGCTACGCACATGTAGATGATGAAATTGTCTATCAGAACTTAACTGAATACCTGGATGATTTCTATGATTTTAGAAAAGCGATCGAGTCATATCTTGAGAAACAAAAAAGTTAATCTGGAGGCGGGGTCGAATGTGCGCGGGAACTGAGGCGATGATCGGATGCGTCCGGAGCATGCTTGAAAGGGGCAACAGGGGGAAATCTGTTTGGGGATGGGAGGGTGGGGGAGGGGATCGTGAGGGTGATCAAATCCTGATGCTATTTGAAATCAACACTAATTTTATATGATTTCACAGTCCCGGCGCCAATACGAATCCCTTTCAGCCCTATCCTCGCACCGTGTTCCGCGTCTCATTCAAAAAAAATCGGCGCTTCAAATGCATTATATTGAAAGCGACATGAACTATCATTAGAATTATGTAACAAAGGACTTATATTCAATGTGAACAGATGTGAAATACATGAAATTCAATATCGTACTTGAAGAGGATTTAGAGGATGGTGGATATATAGTGCATTGTCCTGCTCTTAAAGGATGCTGGTCGCAAGGCGATACGATAGAGGAAGCCTTAAAGAACATAAAAGAAGCTATTGCAGGATATTTGAAGACCTTAAATGAAAGAGCTATGCTTGATGTTAAAATTCAGAGTAAAGTTCAGATCAGAGAAGTAGCGGTGGCATAAGGTTGTGACTAAACTTCCTCGATGGTCAGGGAAGGAGATTTTAAAAGTGTTTAAACCTTTGTTATAAAAAAGGAAAATAAAGAGACGACCCTGAATGAAGATCATTATGACATCTATTGTGGATATGAAGAAATCCCAGCACAATAGACCGCATCTGTTGGTGAAGCATTTATCTAAAAAGCAGAACATCACTGTGCTGAGCATCAATGACTGGTGGAAAGGAGGGCAGGAAGAGACCTGCATCCCGGGCGTGCTGACCCTGCGGGATAATACCGGGAGACCGGCGGGGTCGAATGTGCCTGCGGGGACTGAGGCGATGATCAGATGCGCCCGGAGCATGCTTGAAAGGGGGAGCAGGTGGAAGAATACGTTGGGGATGGGGGGCGGGGGAGAGGATAATTGAAATATTGACGAACAGGTGTGATAAAAGTGCGAGAGAAAATGAAAGTAATTCTGGATTCAGACTGTTTGATTAAACTCACAAGGGCAAAAGCCAAGGAAGTTGTTTTGAGAAATATTGATGCTTATATCCCGCCAAAAGTATTCGAAGAGACCGTAACGATCCCAAAAGAGGAAGGTTACCCTGATGCGTTTATCATTGAGGATAATCAAAGGAATGGATTGTTATCCATCGGAGAGATCAAAGATGACAAGGATGTTGAAGAAATGGTAAAGAGGCTTGGGATGGGTTATGGTGAGGCTGACGTATTTAGACTGTTCAAGAAAGGACGTTTTGATATTATTGCAAGCGATGATAGAAGGTTCCTGAATATTATAGATGCCCTGGATGTGCCTTATATGACCACTTCTGCGCTTATTTTATACCTTTTTAATCAGAAGGTCTTAAATAGGGAGGAAGCAAAAATATATATTAACAATCTTAAAGAAATGATATCTGAAGAAGAATATTATTTGGCGATCAGAGAGGTTGAATAAATGGAAACAAAAAAAGTGCGGCTTACTGATGATATATTAAAGGGTGTGTCATATACGGCGAAGATGGAAGGTGTGGATGAATCCAGTGCATTAAGCAAGTTATTGAAGCTCGGTGTGATGTGGTATGCCACAAATCTTTATAAGCTTGGAAAAATAACCCTTGCTGAGGCCGCAGAATTGTCGAATGTCAGTTTGAGAAAGATGATGGATATCCTTGAAGAGCAGGGGATTAAGGGAAATGTTACTTTGAAGCAGCAGATGAAAGCGATAGATCATGCCAGGAAATTATGAGGCAAAAACCGCAGATAAAAGCATATTTTTTGTTGAAATGAAGCTCACTGTCACCCAGGAAACCGACTATATTAAAAGAGCGCCGCACCATCAGAACAACCTGACGGACAGGCTGCGCCATGTCTTGCTGGAGACCGTTGAGGCGGGGTCGAATGTGCCTGCGGGGGCTGAGGCGATGATCAGATGCGCCCGGAGCATGCTTGAAAGGGGCAACAGGTGGAAGAATACGTTGGGGGATGGGAGAAGAGGATATGGAACTAAGATTTTGTAACAAAGGACTTATATTTTAAGCGAACAGATGATAGTCGATTTCATGCGCGGGTGATGCTAATAAGAATCGTTGAAATAATCTGGCTGGATAGCATTATAGAGAAAATACGCAACAAGCATAACATCACAGTAACAGAGGTAGAGGAAGTTTTCAGGAATAAACCAAAGTTCAGACGCGGACCTAAAGGAAATTATATTGAAGAAAATATATACTATGCTCTTGGCAGAACAGATGGGAACCGAATGTTGTTCATAGTCTTTATATTCAAGAGAAACAGCGAAGCATTAATAATAAGTGGACGAGAAATGGATAGTAAGGAAAAATCAATATATTCAAGGTTATGACTAAATTAAAAATACCAGACTTTAAGACCCTTGAAGAAGCGGCAGACTACTGGGATACACATAGCTTTGCCGATCATTTAGAGGATACAGAGCCTGTTGAGATCGAGGTCTGCCTCCCGCGGCGCAGGATAATGCTTGAGATAGACAGCGAACTTTCAGAGAAGCTAAAGAGAGTCGCCCGGAAAAAAAAGCAGAGTTATGATAAGTTGATCAACTCATGGATACGCGAGAAAATCATGCAGGAGGCTGCAAACTGAGTCGACGTTGGGTACTACCGACACGTTCAGCCCCGGATCCTATAATATTTTGAAAATCAAAATGCAATTGGAAATAAATATGTTTATGCTGCATAAGTCTTTGAATTCAGGGGATATCATCCGACCGGGAACACGGATTACACGGATCAAACGGATCTACACGGATATGTGCGTGCTGACCCTGCGGGATAATATAGGGAGACCTGAGACTGTTGAGGCGGGGTCGAATGTGCTTGCGGGGACTGAGGCGATGATCAGATGCGCCCGAGGCATGCTTGAAAGGGGCAACAGGTGGAAGGATCAGTTCGGGGATGGGAGGGCGGGGGAGGGGATAATTGAAATATTGACGAGATATTCAAAAAGGTTAATATAAAACAATGGTCATACGATATAATATGGTAATATCATGAGTAATTATTTGCGAATGGCTGCTATGGTAGAACTAATTAAATTGAGGGAATGTCCATGTCTGCAGATTTAAAAAGGGAACTTGAAAAAATATCTCCTGAAATAAAGCTTAAGAGATATCATGCGCTGATTAAAATAATCTCAAAAAGCGCCCAAGTGGATACCACGCCGGATGAACTTATTTCTTGGAAGATGATAAAAAATGGCGATAAATAGAGAAGAAATCAATGTATTAATGAGAATGAATATTTACCATTCGAAAGAGGATATTATAACGGACGCAATTAGAGCATTACTTGAGTCTAAACCATTGCTAAAAGTGGAGATCGCTGTTGGTCTTTATAAATACAAGGACGTAAGCCTTTGGAAGGCGGCAGACATAGCAGGAATGACTCTTGAGGAATTTAAGGAGATCCTCTCCAACAGAAGTATCAGGATCGAGATAGGGGGCACAAGGGAAGAGAGCAAAAAGAGGATATCTAAGGCATTGGGAGACTGAATGTCTGTTATCTTAGACTGCGATATAGCGAGCACTTTTGCCAAGATAGACAGAATAGCTCTCCTGAAAAAGACATTTCCAAAATCTGATATTTGCATAACGAATTCTGTTTACACCGAGCTTCTGCGCGCCAGGAGGATTGGTTTCTCATTTCCCGATAAAATTTTTGACACTGTAAAACAGATCGCACTAATAGAGGCGGAAATTGAGTACTTTCAGAGATTTTCACAAGATAACAGAATACATGCAGGGGAGGCGGAAGGAGTGACTATTGCGATGATGAGAGATGCAGTATTTCTGACAAATGACTCTCTGGTGGTTAGATTTTGTGAGGAAAATGAGATAAAAGTGCTGGATTTGAAGGACATCTTAAATTTAATGGGAGAAAAAGGAGTTGTAACCAGAAAGGAGATGTTAGACATTTTAAGAGATATCGAAGTAAAAGATAATACAATTATAAAAGGAAAAGAAGAGATATTAGAGATTTTTGATGTGGAACGATGAGTGTAGAGAACAATATAATGGAGGAGTTCGGGATAAAGACTAATGGAAGCATCAGATTGATAGATCCGGTTGATTTCCTTGATTTTTTGCAGCTTGAGAGCACTGCGCGCCTTGTTTTAACAGATTCAGGCGCCATGCATGAGGAGACCTGCATCCCGGGCGTGCTGACGCTGCGGGATAATACCGGGAGACCTGTTGAGGCAGGGTCGAATGTGCTTGCGGGGACTGAGGCGATGATCGGATGCGCCCGGAGCATGTTTGAAAGGGGCAACAGGTGGAAGAATACGTTGGGGGATGGGAGGGCGGGGGAGAGGATGATGGCGGGGATAGAGAAGGTGCAGTTGGAGGAGAAGTATGAAAATTTTATATAATTTTCAACAATAATATTATATACACCATCCAAAGTATTTATATCAATCCGAATAACTTATACATATGATTCAATATGCAAGCTAAATCAATAGAATTAGAACTTCCAGAGGATTTGTACCGAATGATAGGGGCTGTGGCAAGTGAACACTTTGAAACTACGAAAGAGTATATACAAAAAACAATTTCCGACTCCGTCCGTGAAGAACTCGAATTAAGGGAGATAAAGAGACAAATAGCTTCCAAATACGCGGCGAATGAAATAAGTTATGAATCCTTGAAGACATTACTTGGAGCTAAAGAAGCTGAACGAATCAGGATATTCAAAGAAACAATATTGGAGTCGCTCAGGGAAGCGGATAATGTTGCCGAGAGGCTGAAAGAGTGATAACAATACTGGCAGACACCAGTGCGCTCGTTTCTCTCGAAATTAAACATCTCATAACTCTGGCTTCAAAGCTCATACAATTCTCTATCTCGATAAGGGTTTACGAAGAATTAAAAGAAATCTCTAAATTCGATGACGTGCACGGCATCTCTGCAAGAGATGTTTTGGGTTTAGTTGTGGGCGGTATCATCACGGTTAAATTTGTTGAGGTGAAAAAAGAACACGCAGAAAATATCGATATGGGTGAAGCCGAAATCCTTACACTTGCTGAATCGGGTGAGTATGATTACATTATTACGGATGATGTTAAAGCCATTCCATATATGAAATCCGTGGCAAGAGTTAAAGTACTGACGTCAGTTTTTGTGATCCGCTTATTGTATGATCTCAATATTTTGTCTCGCAAAGATGCCCTGGACTCGATTAAGGAAATATCTGCGTCGAGAGACTGGTATGGTGGAGTTCTTGAAACTATCTCATATAAATATTTTGACGATACGTCAGATAAATAAGTGGTGGTGTGAAAATATTACCCTCTCAATAATCCTCGGCACTCGCCCCGAGATAATCAAAATGTCCCCTGTAATAAGAGAATGTGAAAGGAGGGGGCTGGAGCATTTTATCCTGCATACTGGGCAGCATTATTCATATAATATGGACAGGGTGTTCTTCGAGAAGCTGGGGCTGCCTGAGGTGAGGTACAACCAGGAGGCGGGTTCTGGGGCGACCTGCATCCCGGGCGTGCTGACCCTGCGGGATAATACCGGGATGCCGGAGACCGTTGAGGCGGGGTCGAATCTGCTCGCTGGGACTGAGGCGATGATCAGATGCGCCCGGAGCATGCTTGAAAGGGGCAGCAGGTGGAAGAAGCCGTTGGGGGATGGGAGGGCGGGGGAGAGGATCGTGAGGGTGATCAAGTCCTGATGCTATTTGAAATCAACACTTATTTTATATAATTTTACAGTCCCGGCGCCAATACGAACCCCTTTCAGCCCTATCCTCGCACCTTGTTCCGCGTCTAATTCCTCACAAAAACCCGGTGCTTCAAATGCATTATATTGAAAGCGACATGAACTATCATTATCATTATGTACAAAAGGCATATATAATTTAGATGATATTTATAATCCCTATCTTAAACAAAAACATCTATCTGGATATACCAGAGTATGGTGCTATCCTATGTTTGAAAAAATGCAAAAGATCATGCACAGCAGTCTAGAGCATCCGCAGGGTTTCGGCATTGATGAACGCAGATATATTACCGTAACGGAATTTGCGGCGCAATCGAATAGATTAATTCACCGCAAAGAACGCAAAGAACGCAAAGCACATCTGCATATGTCTTTGAATTCAGAGGAGATCATCCGACCGGGAACACGGATGGCACGGATCAAACGGATTTACACGGATCTGTGCGTGCTGACCCTGCGGGATAATACCGG
>Ga0180732_1002414_pt1 | contig 10013 bp, 10 predicted proteins | sample KR11_01MetaG_FD_148674 | JGI IMG/M metagenome (GOLD analysis project Ga0180732, IMG submission 148674) | Groundwater microbial communities from the Olkiluoto Island deep subsurface site, Finland - KR11_0.1 MetaG | ecosystem: Environmental > Aquatic > Deep subsurface > Groundwater | place...
CGGATCTTTTATCCCTGCATCATGGTTATCTTCTTCTTGTGCCCTTCCCTCTATTGAATCATTAAAGTGGAACGAAGAAAAAAGAAATCTAATGGATGCACTTATAGGATATCTTGATAAAAACGCACAAAATAGTCTTATTATTATTGATTCGTTGACAGCAATGGCTCAGTATTGCCTTGAAAGAATTGACTGGTCAGATTTGATACTTTTCTTGCGGGGGCTTCAAAGAGTGTCAAAAAAATGGAATGGGCTTATATATGCGATATTTAACGAAGGGATTTTTGAAAATAAAGAACAAGTAGAGATAATGGAGTGTATGGATGGGGTATTTGTTTTTGATTGGGAAAAACTTGGGCCCACGCAAAGGAATCGCGTAATGTATCTAAAGAAATTTAGGGGAGTATTGCCAGGGATTGAACATGATAATATTGTTAATTTTGAGACCCAGATTAGTCCTCAAAAAGGATTTGAGGTATCGAATATAAAAAGAGTACGGGGAAGGTAATGAATATACTCAAAACCGGTGTCATGGGACTTGATGAAATGCTTTGTGGGGGTATACCGGAAGGGCATACTGTGGCTGTTCTGGGTTCACCGGGAACGGGTAAATCCACATTTGCTCTCCAGTTTATATATACAGGCCTTCAAGACAATGAAAACTGCGTATATCTGAGTCTGGAAGAAAGTGAAAAAAATCTTATGAAAACAGGTATGACATTTGGTTGGGACCTGAAACCTTATATTGATAATAAAAAACTGACGCTGGTCAATTTTAATAGATTTAATTTCAAGGAAATGATAACCCGCTTCGAGAGCGACCTCCCAAAACTATTGAAATCTTTGAATATCAAGCGGCTTGTAATAGACCCTATAACTCTGTATGAAATGATCTATGATACGGAATCAGAACGCCGCGATCACCTTTTTAATTTTGCGCAGGTAATAAAAGAAATGGGTATAACTGTTGTCATGACTTCTGAGATCAGTAAGGAGAATCCTTATTCTTCTAAATATGGTCTGATAGAGTACATAACCGATGGAGTGGTCATAATGCGACAGGTAAGGCGTGAAGACCTTATAGCGGTCACAACTTTTATCGAAGTACTGAAAATGAGGCATATCGATCATTCAAAAGAAATAAAACCTTATAGCATAACAAAAAACGGTATAGTAGTACATTCGGGTTCAGGAGTATATATATAGGGTTTTACATTACCTTCTAATTTACATTAGCATGAGAATAACTATTTAATAGATGTAGGATAATTATATATGTGTGGACAATCATCATAGGTAACTATTATGATACCGAAAATAAATGAAAAGCCTAATGAGAATCCTATAAAATCTGTTCTCTTAGTGCTCGGATTTCTTTCGTTTATTGCAACGTTTTCTATAGCTGGATTTTTAAATGAACCGTTGTACATGTTCAAGGTTACAACAACAGTGGGTATAATCTGCGGTATTATTTCTCTACCTCTTGGATTTAAGTTGATCAATAATAGACTGATCATTAGAAGAAATCCGAATTTAGTAGCTACTTAAATAATTTCTCAAAAAGTATATCTGAAATTCTGGAAATTATTCTATAAACACCACATCCACCTCAACTCCCTTACTTATACCCTCTACGTTCTCAGGTATTATCACAAATCCATCAGCCTTTGAGACTGAACTCAGGATACCAGCGCCTGAGGTGGCAAGAGGGACTGCTTTTAGAACAGGTTCTAATTTGACCCTGGCGAATGTCTTAAAGCCAGTCCTGCCTGGAATCTTCTCTGTGAGCACGGCTCGTACTACCCTTTCTGGCTCGTCAGGGATATGCGCGAGTTTACGCAGCGCCGGACGTGCAAAAAAGTACAGCGCCACAATGCCAGCGACGGGGTATCCAGGCATGCACACAACTGGCTTATTGTTGACAAAACCAAGAGCAGTTGGCTTACCTGGGCTTATGCCTACACCGTGGACCTGAAGCGTCCCCAGGGATTCCACAACAGCAGGCACATAATCTCTTTTTCCCACTGATGTCCCACCGCTAATTATTATCATATCTGCCTCCGAAACCCTCTGGATCGTCTCTTTTATCTTTTCAGGATCATCTGTCACTATATCAAGAAGCCGTGGGATCCCGCCCCACTTTCTGACATACAGGGATGCCATTAATCCGTTGGTTTCATATACCTCGCCCTCACCTGGCACTCTCGTCCCCCTCGGGACAAGCTCCTCACCAGTTGGGATTATAGCCACGATCGGCTTCCTCATGACCTTGGTCTTTTCAATACCAAGTGATGCTAAGACTGCAATATCACATGGGCGAAGCATTCGCCCTTTAGTAATTATTAGTTCACCTTTGCGTATATCTTCCCCTATTTCTCCAACGTTCTTTAAAGGATGTAACTGGGAAAAAACTTCAACAGTGTCGCCATGCACCACTGTATCCTCAAGCATGACCACAGCATCTGCGGCATCTGGCACCGAAGAACCGGTATGCACTCTCATGCACACCCCTTTTTCTATTTTTTTACCCAGTTTAAAGAGGGCAGGAGAATTAGTGCCAGCCCCCATTGTATCAAATGCCCTCACCGCGAAACCGTCCATTGCAGCCCTGCGGTAATGCGGCACATCCACACCTGCATTAACGTCATCTGCAGTTATCCTTCCATCGCAATACCCTATTGGCAAAACCTCAGTTCCATCAATAGGGCGAACAGCTCTTAAAAAGAAATCCTTTGCTTCATCAGCATTTGCTCTTTTGCGAAACATCATCCTCCGGACACAGGGGGGAATATTGCGATCTCGTCATTCGTGCGCAGTTCTGTTTCAAGTCCATCAAGGTCTAAAACATTCTTTCCGTTTAGAAAAACATTCACATAAGGCTTGATCTTTTCACCATCAAATATCATTTTTTCAAATCCTGAAAATTTCTCATCGAGCTTCTTGAGGACATCACTGACAGTTCCACTGTCTACCTCCAGTTCCTTCGTTCCCGTAAACTCCCGTATATTGGCAAAAAGCTTTATCTTTATTTTTGGCATGACTCAGGAATATCTCCATTTAACCATAAATGCTATGAATATGTTTAAACTATTTTATATGTTAATGGAAAAAAAGCATTCTGCATCATATCTGGTTTTTTTACTCATAATAGGTCTTGCTTTTTTCCTGAGACTATATAACCTTGACGAAAGGGTTTTCCACCATGATGAAGCCGCAGTAGGGTATTTTACATACAAATTATTCAATGATGGCGTCTATTCCTACGACCCTTCTTTCCATGGGCCGTTCATGTACCAGGTCACCGCTGAAATGTTCAGGCATTTGAAAGACTCTGTTTATGCTTCAAGGTTACTTCCCGCTCTCCTTGGCGCTTCAATGATCTTCTTGCTCATACCGCTTCGAAGATATCTTGGGAATACCGGGACGGTAATGGCAGCATTTTTTTTCGCACTGTCGCCTTCGTTCCTGTATTACTCAAGGTTCTACAGGGAGGACATATTCATATCGTTCTTTACTCTGCTGGCGCTTGTATGCGCTGTAAAATATGCAGAAACATTTGCAAGGAATAGACAGTCATTTTCAGAATTGAATCTCTATTATGTCGCAGGAGCTGCAACTTTAGTTCTTATAGTTGTTAATAAATTTGTGTATGCTTTCCAGTCAAAGGCGGCTGCATATACCCTGATGTCAGTGATCATGTTATTTTTGATCCTGGTCATTTTTCTCTCATTAAAATTCGGAAAAACATGTATCAGAACTGGGTATTCTATTGAAAGGATCTTGTATCTTGCTCTGGGTGGAATATCGATCTCATCTATTGCTGCACTGAAAGAGAACGCATATATTATCATGGCTTTGATAGCCCTGTTCCTTTTCATGTTCTTCATCAGGGAAGGCTGGTATAGGGGTCTGATAGACAGATTGAAAAGACCTGATAGGGAATTTATCATCCCGCTTCTGGAAGTAATATTCCTGGTTCTTGTAATACTTGTGGTTTTTTCGCTATTCTATACCGGGAACCTCCTTGACATCTCAGGCATGAAAGCCGCTGTTGAAAAAGCGCTTTCCCACTGGTACGAGATGCACAGGATAGAGCGCATGGGAGGACCCTACTTCTTCTATCTGGCCAGAATTGCCCTTTATGAATTGCCTGTGCTGGTGTTCGGAGTCCTGGGAATGTTCTATTACGGCTTTTGCGACAGGAAAAAAGAAAAGCTCCTGGCAGTACTGCTCTCATACTGGGTGGTTGTGGACATAATGTATCTTATCGCACAGAGTTATCCAGGGGCAGGGAAATTCTTACCCACCACTTATGTCCAGTCCTCCATCCTGATATTCCTGCCCCTCCTTGTACTTGGGATCTTCGGAGTAGTTTATATCAAGAACAGGTTCATTGCATTCCTGGTCTTCTGGGCGCTTTCGAATTTTTTCATATATTCGTATGTGCAGGAAAAAGTCCCATGGCTTGTTCTTAATCCGCTGCTGCCTCTTGTTTTGATCGCGGCAGCCTATCTGGGTGAGCTTTTGCCCGGGCTTAACTTAAGGTCAAGAAAAGGAGCCGCTGTAGTTATTTTCCTTTTGATCAGCAGTTCATTTATGGTTCACTCAAGCCTCCTTCTGAACTATGAGAACTATACAGATCCAGCTGAACCGATGATACAGGCATCACAGCCCCCGCAGAAATTTTCGGAAGTCCTTACAAAGATATCAGAGGTAACTTCCCAGTACAGGAACCAGTCCACTGAGATACAGATCACTGATGTGAACCTGGAAACCCCGTTTCTCTGGTATGGACGCCATTATTCCAACATTAAATGGAGGGTAGACCTTGATGCTGAATTCAATGCCCCGCTCATTGTAGTGCATGATTCTGATGAAACTGTGACAGAAGCGGATGTAATGCAGCGCAATCTCGGAAGTGATTACATCAGGCTTGACAGCGCGAAGATGTCCTGGTACTGGTTTCAACTTTCGGATATCACGCCAGAGTACATTCTGTGGAGGAAGATGAACAGACCGCCGGATGAATACAGGTTCGTGCTTTTCTATAAACCGGTGACGAAATGAACGATAAGGTGGGATTGAAACGTGAACTCGGGTTGCTTGAGGTAACGCTTTCAGGCATTGGCATCATTCTTGGCGCCGGAATATATGCCCTCATAGGAAAAGCTGCAGGGCTTGCCGGGAACTCTGTATGGCTTTCGTTTGCCATTGCGTCCCTGATAGCAGTATTTACTGGACTTAGCTATGCAGAGCTCTCATCCATGTTCCCGAAGGCAAGTGCAGAGCATGAATATGTCATGAATTCATTTGGGAGGAGGCTGGCGTTCATTATCGGGTGGCTTATAATCCTCAGCGGTGTGATAGGTGCAGCAACGGTCGCCCTTGGTTTCGGGGGTTACTTTAATGCTTTTTTCAATGTGCCTGTCATCACGTCTGCTTTTGTGCTGATCGTGGCTCTTTCCTTCCTCCTCTTCTACGGGATAAAAGAAACCGCGCGTTTTGTTATCATAGCAACTCTCATTGAGGCCGCAGGTCTTGTTATTGTGATATTTATCGGGCTTCCTTATCTGGGAAATGTGGACTATTTTGAGATAACTCATGGATGGACCGGCGTTTTTCAGGCGTCTGCGCTTGTCTTTTTCGCTTATACCGGGTTTGAGAGCATAGTGAAGCTATCTGAGGAAACGAAATCTCCTGAGAAAACGATACCGAAAGCATTGATACTGGCTATAATTGTGAGCATTTTCCTATACATCACGGTGGCAGTCTCTGCGGTCAGCGTGATGGGATGGGAAAAACTTTCAACCTCTGATGCCCCGTTTGCTGACCTGGCATTTTTCGCTTTCGGCAGTAAAGCGTTCATTCTCCTCACAGCTATTGCTCTTTTTGCAACGGCCAATACAGTGCTTATGATGATGCTTGGTTCATCCAGGATCATCTACGGGATGGCTGATTCAGAGTCGCTCCCTGCTATCCTTGCACGTGTGCACAGTTCAAGGAGGACGCCATGGACAGCCATAATAGTTACTATGGTAGTATCGATCGGGTTCATCTTTGCCGGGGATATCGCCTTTGTGGCTAACGTGGATAACTTTACGCTTTTCGTGACATTTTTTGTAATAAATGCCGCTTTGATATTTCTAAGGTACAAGGAGCCTGGAATGAACCGGCCTTTCAGGGTGCCGCTCTCTGTAGGCAGACTTCCAGTACTTCCCATCCTCGGGATCTTGTTCTGCGTGTTCATGCTTGCACAGCTTGAATGGAATGTAATTTTCACAGGGGTATTGCTTGTAGTCCTTGGATGGATAGTATCGTTTTTTGAATGGACAATTTAAAACCACTTATCAAGTGTCTTCTGCCCCGTATCCGATGCTTCAAGAAGGCGCTCAACAGCCTTTGAAACGCGCTCAATTGAAAAATCATGTTCTTCGCAGAGGAACTTAGTGATGGCAGGGGCATCCGGCTTTCTCCATTTGAGTTCATAATCCGGCGTAACGTCAGGATGAAGGAACAGGTCTCTTATTTCTGCAAGGTATTTGATATCGGTATTAAGCTCCTTGAGAACACCTTCAATACTCCCGTGCTTCTTTATCGACTTCAGGGCTTTTTTAGGACCTATTCCTTTTATCCCCTCATTGTAGTCAGTCCCCACAAGGATGGCAATATCTACAAGCTGTTCCCTTGAAATTTCAAGCTTCCTGAGCCCTTCTTCAAGGTCAATTATTTCAGGCCTCACATCCACATAAACCCCTTTTCCCGGAAGTTTCCTTTTCCCTGTCACTGTAAGGTTCCTGACAACAAGCGGCGCGCCAAAGAGCAGGGCATCATAGTCCTGCGAGCCTGCAGCATAAGCGTCTTTATTTTGCACCATGAACGCAGCCTCGGCCTCGCCTTCCGATGGGGCCGTGAAGACCGGGATACCCATGAACACAAGCAGTTTCTTAGCGTCATCTACAATATTTCCTTTGACATGAGATGAAGCCTGTGCATACTTAAAAGCATCCACGGAGCCTGCCGCTTTTGCCTCCTCCCACTTTGCCATGGCTTCTGTCCGTATTTTTTTGCGCTCTTTCAGGATATCGTACTTCAATTCAGGCGGCACACCGTCAAAAACAAAAACAGGTTTGATACCTTCCTCGACAAGATTCGTTGTCCTGTACAGGAAACCTGATAGATGGGATGTTATCTCCCCGCGGGAATCAACAAGAGGCGTGCCGTCGCGCTGGCGGATTATGCTCAGGAACTGGTATAGTGTATTGTATGCATCAATGGCAATTACGTTACCTTTAAGCTGTGATAATTCGATTTCTTTTTTCTCAAAAAGGTCTCCAAGGTCAACCCCCATATTAATGCCTCAAAAGCTCAATTCTTAAGCCTTACATCTATCAAAGAATCATTATCTGCTTCGATCCCTTTTACTGTCAGGAGATTTCCCTTGCGGGTTATCAGTTCGGCATTAGATACCTGGACCTGATGACCATCCAGGGACAGGTGGTTCTTATGCACGATAAGCAGGTTCGTTCCTTTCTCAAATTCCCCCATTATACTGCCTATAACACGCTCAAAATCGGAATATATAAGAATATCAGATACTCCTGAACTGGATTTTTTTATCACGCCGATGGGTTTGATATTAAGGAGCAAGCGATTACCTCATTATAATAGGCCTTCTATTCACACGACCTATTTATACTTTTATCCTGATCTTATTTATTATGAAAATCCGGTATTATCCCCCGCTCACGGCAGGTAATATCGATATTTCATCCGTATCTTTAACAGCGCTCTCAAGTCCCTTAAGGTGCCGGATGTCTTCTCCGTTCACATACAGGTTGACAAAGCGCCTTACCTCACCCTTATCAAGGATGCGCTTCTCAAAATCAGGGCCGAACTGCTGGATGAGTTTATCCAGTACGGTTTTTACCGTGGTATCACCGATGTCAAGAGTCGTTTCGCGAGCATGTGTTACATTGCTCAATGCTGATGAAAATCTTATTTTAACCATTTGAATTACCTCATGTCCGAGCCAGCAAGGGCTCTTTATGCGAATGAATGTCAATTTTTGGCTCAGTAAGTTTCTCAAACTCACTTAGAATTGGTTTGATGACCGGAGGGCGCTGCAGCGACTTGAGAAGCGTCTCCTGCGCCTTAAGACCATTGCCTGTGACATAGACCACCACGCGCTCGTCGCGCTTTATATGTCCACTTTCAACAAGTTTCTTAAGACCTGCTACAGTGGTGCCGCCAGCAGGTTCTGTGAAAATGCCCTCTGTCCTTGCAAGAAGATGTATCGCCTCGATGATCTCCTCATCCGTAGGCGTGGCTGCAAAGCCGCCTGAGTCAAGTATCGTCTTCTTCGCATAGTAGCCGTCAGCCGGGTTGCCTATTGCAAGGCTGTGCGCCACGGTCTCGAATTTCCGCACGGGCACGACCTCGCTGTTGTTCTGCACGGCACATGATATGGGGGAACAGTTGAGCGGTTGTGAGCCCGATATTTTTACATCCGCACTGTCAACAAAACCAATGCGCTCAAGCTCTTTAAAGCCCCTTGATATCGCGCACAAGAGAGCGCCGCTTGCCATAGGAGCAACGATGTGGTCAGGGACTGTCCAGTTCAACTGCTCTGCTGTTTCATAGGCCAGCGTCTTTGAACCTTCGGTATAATAAGGACGGATATTGATATTCACAAAACCCCAGTCCGGATGGGAATCAGCCACCTCACTGGCGAGGCGGTTGGCATCATCGTAAGTACCTTCAACAGCTATCACGTTCGGACCGTAGATGAGCATCTGTACGATCTTACCCAGTTCGATGGTCGAGGGGATGAAGATATAAGCCGGAAGTCCTGCCTTTGCTGCATGCGCTCCCACTGCTGCTGCAAGGTTACCGGTGCTTGCGCATCCAACGGCCTTAACATTGAATTCGATCGCTTTTGAGATAGCAACTGATGTGACCCTGTCTTTGAATGAATTGGTGGGGTTGACTGATTCATCCAGGATGTATAGTTCGTCAAGTCCGAGAACCGCGCCAAGCCTATCTGCATGGTGAAGCTTGTTGAACCCTGCGCCAAGGTCGATGCGCTTCTCTGATTCAAGCGGCAGGAGGTCTGCGTATCTCCAGATGGATTTAGGTCCTGAGGTGATCTTCTCTTTACTTATGTGGTTGGATATATAATCCCAGTCGTAGTTGACCTCAAGAGGCCCGAAACATTCATAACATGTATTCTGGATAGCAGCAGGGTATTCAGCTCCGCATTCCCTGCATTTCAGTCCGATAACGTGACTCATTTGAACTTCACCTGAGCATAATACAACATTACCCTATATAATATTTACCCTCTTCTTTGATAACCTGTGGTAATAATGCTGGACATGTTGTTTTTGGGAACGAACCATTTGCATCAGTCTGTTTAAATCAATTTATGCAGTTGTGTGTGAACTAAATATCATGAACTTTTCTATATGTCAAAAAAACGCCAACATTGTGAACTACCCCACCCTAAAGGGCTTGGGCGTACCGCTGCATCGGCTCTCTATTGAAAGTCCTTGACGGTCGTAAATTTCCGTAGTTCCTACGGTACAGCTTGGTCTATTCTCTATCAATATCGCAGATACCTGATCTCTTCCCATTACAAGACCACAGGAAGGACAGCTATGTATCCTCTCTGATAGCTTTTTCGGGACAAAGTAGCCACAAATACAGGTTTGAGATGTTCCTGCCGGATTAACGAACTCCACGAATTTACCAGCGTATGCTGCTTTGTATTCCGTTAAGTTCATCAACTGATACCATCCTGCATCAGATATGGATTTAGCAACACAATGGTTCTGAACCATGTTTTGTATCTGCAAATCCTCGAACTTGATGAGGTCATAGTTATCGACAAGCATCCTGCTTGTCTTATGAGCAAAATCTTTTCTCTGATTCCTGATTTTTCTATGTACTTTCGCTACTATGATTCGCTGCTTATTCCTTTTCTCTGATCTCTTCTTTTTCCGGCTTAGCCGCTT
>Ga0180732_1002415_pt1 | contig 10010 bp, 8 predicted proteins | sample KR11_01MetaG_FD_148674 | JGI IMG/M metagenome (GOLD analysis project Ga0180732, IMG submission 148674) | Groundwater microbial communities from the Olkiluoto Island deep subsurface site, Finland - KR11_0.1 MetaG | ecosystem: Environmental > Aquatic > Deep subsurface > Groundwater | place...
AAATTAGTTGAAATAGAAGAAAAAGACCGTTTGCGTAACTGGCAACCTCCAATAAGTGGTGAGATTATAATACAAACATTTGATATACAGCCAAGTAAACAAGTTGGAATTATAAAAGATGCAATTAGAAATGCAATTTTGGATGGCGAAATTGGGAATAATTATTCGGATGCTTTTTCATTCATGCTTAAAAAAGGAGCAGAATTAGGACTTAAGTCTAAAAAATAATTCTGTTACTATCGATGAATTAGTAAGAAAAACCGTTTTAAAAAACCTTAAATCTAAAGGCAGGCCTAATATTTTTTGTACATTTGAACTCAAAAAATTAAAACCAAAAATATGTTTCAAGCACAAGTATACACAAATAGGAGAGCACAATTAAAAAAGAAAATAGAATCAGGAATTTTGTTATTTATTGGTAATCAAGAAGCTTCGTATAATTACCCGGCAAATACTTATCATTTTCGTCAGGATAGTAATTTTCTGTACTTCTTTGGTATCGATCTCTATAACCTTGTTGGAGTAATGGATGTAGATAACGATAAAGATTATATTTTTGGAAATGATGTAGATATTGACGATATTATTTGGATGGGTCCGCAGCCAAGTATTGCAAATCAAGCAAAACAAGTTGGAATAAATAATACAGACAACTTAACTTCTTTGGCAACTTTTATTTCTAACGCTCAAAAACAAGGCAGAAAGATACATATTGTACCAACTTATCGTGGAGATCATATAATTCAACTGGCTGATTTATTGAATGTTTCGCATAATGAAGTGAAAAACTATGTTTCCGTTGAATTGATAAAAGCAGTTGTAAAACTTCGCGAAATAAAAGATGAATTTGAAATAGCTGAGATTGAGAAAGCTGTTGATATTGCATACGATATGCATACTACTTCAATGCGAATGGCTTTTCCAGGTCGAGTTGAACGTGAAATTGCCGGAACTATCGAAGGTATTAGTCTTGCTCAAGGCGGCCCAGTTTCTTTTCCAATTATTTTAAGTGTTCATGGCGAAACTTTACATAATCATTATCATGGAAATGTATTGAAAGAAGGCAGAATGATGGTTACCGATGCCGGTGCCGAAACTGTAATGCATTATTCCAGTGATATTACTCGTACTGTTCCTGTTGGCGGAAAATTTAATACTCGACAAAAAGGGATATATCAAGCTGTATTAGAGGCAAATATAAAAGCAATTGAAGCTATTAAACCTGGAATTGAATATCGCGAAGTGCATTTCTTAGCTGCCGGAGTATTGGTCGATGGTTTGAAGATAGTTGGATTGATGAAAGGCGATACAAATGCTGCCGTAAAAGCTGAAGCACATACTTTATTTATGCCTCATGGTTTGGGTCATCAAATGGGTTTAGATGTTCATGATATGGAAAGTTTAGGAGAAAATTATGTTGGTTATGACGAAAAAACTAATCGCGCAACAAGTTTTGGTACTGCATATTTAAGGTTGGGCAAAGAATTAAAACCAGGTATTGTACTTACTGTTGAACCAGGATGTTATTTTATTCCTGCACTAATCGATAAGTGGAAAGCAGAAAACAAACATTCCGATTTTATAAATTACGAACTTTTAGAATCCTACAAAGATTTTGGTGGAATTAGAATTGAGGATGATATTTTAGTTACCGAATATGGGAATCGAGTTTTAGGAAAACCAATTCCAAAAACAATAGAAGAAATCGAAGCCACTATGGCGTTTAAACTCTAAAAACAGAGAGGCTTGATGTAAATTCGAGCCTTTTTTCAATTATGGGAGCATCATCACATATAGTTAATCAGCAAGGAGAGCTTGAAATAAATCGATATTATCAATTTTTATTGGTAAAAACAACCGCAATGCCCGATGGATTAGAGTATTATGTAATAGAAGATCCTTTTGGCAAAAGACATTTGATGGAAAAAGAGCCTTATAAATATTATGAATTTAATCTTGGTCAGAAAGTTGAAATTCGAATTGATAAGGTAAATTGTAAAGGAAAAGTATTTTTCGAACCTAAACATCCAAAATATGGTTTGGGTGCAACATTAAGTGTACCTTTTATTGGACATTCAACTGAAATTGATAAGTTTAATGAAGAAACCCCGGTATTATTGGTGAAAGATCCTTACGATAATATAACTTCAGTAAAACCTACCAACGACAAGCAACGACAAAAAGATTTTGATACCGATTTCCTTCATTGCGAAGTATATCGAATAAGCAAAGGCCGATTGATTTTACGCCAAATTGGATAATTGCTTTGGACAATCGATTATTAAAATATAAAAACTATGTCAATGAAATTCAAGGCGAGGAATATTCGCATTTGATTGACAAATCTTGGACAGTTCTTAATGATATACAGGCTATTACTAAAAATCGTAAAGACTTTGTTTTTGGTGTTTTGGATATTCTGGTCGATGAGTTAAATACCTTTTCTTCGAGTTTGGTAAGTGCCTTTTTTGCTTGCGGCTTGGAACAATTGCCTAAGAAAAAAATTATCATCGATAATTTTGATGAATCGATTTGGCGCATTATAGAAGGAAGTTTTAATATCAAAAATCTTAATACTGATAAGGCTGTAAGTCAGCCCGATTATCATCGTCAATTATTACTTTCTGTTTCAAACGATATGCGAGCTGTACTAATCCAATTGGCGGCTCATGTTTATAGATTGAGAAATATTCAGAAAGAAGAAATTGTTAATCAGAAACAATTACTAAACTTAATTGAAGCTGTTTATATTCCAATTTCGCACCGTTTAGGATTTTATAAATTAAAATCGGAAATGGAAGATATTGTTCTTCAACATCTTGAGCCTGAATATTATTTTAGCATCAAACAAAAAATAAAAGAAAGCGAAAAGGAACGTCAAGAAATTATCCAAGAATTTGTACAACCAGTTAAAGATGAATTGGATAAGCATAAATTGAATTATCAGATTAAAAGCAGAATTAAATCGATAAATTCAATTTACTTTAAAATGAAAAAGCAAGACATTTCATTTGAGAAAGTATTTGATTTATGGGGCATCCGTATCATTTTACAAAGCGAAGCCAAAATGGAAAAAGCAGATTGTTGGCATGCTTATTCTGTAGTTACAAATATTTACAAACCTGATTTGAATCGCCTGCGCGATTGGATTACAATTCCTAAAAGCACAGGATATGAATCTTTACATGCTACTGTTCAGTCCAAAAACAAGGTTTCTGTCGAAGTACAAATTAGAACTTCTAGAATGGACGATGAAGCTGAAAATGGATTAGCAGCACATTGGAAATATAAAGGCGGAAAAGAAGGCGATGGAATTGACCATTGGCTTAGTATAATTCGAAAAGCAATTCAAGAAGATAGTTTTGCAAGTGGAGCATTTGATTTGAAAATGACTAAAGCCTTTTCGAATGAGATTTTTGTTTTTACTCCTCAAGGCGATTTAAAAAAACTCAGTCTGGGAGCAACTGTGCTTGATTTTGCTTACAATATCCACACCGATATTGGCTCACATTGCACAAACGCAATGGTCAACGGGAAAATCGTTCCAATTAAACATGTTTTAAAAAATGGCGATCAGATTCAAATCATAACTTCAAAAAGTCAAAAACCAAGTATTGACTGGCTAAAGTTTGTAGTTTCAAGTAGAACAAAAATAAGAATTAGAAAAGCTCTCGATGAGGAAAGGCTGCTTGATATAAATCGCGGAAAAGAAATCTTGGAACGAAGATTTAAGAATTGGAAAATGGAGCTTAATCAGGAAGTAGTAAATAAGCTTGTAGAACATTATAAGTTTAAGCAGATTCATGATTTGTTTTTAAATGTTTCGCTCGAAAAAATTGATCCGCTTCAGATAAAAAAAGTATTACTAAATGAGGTTCAACCGAATGATAATGAGTATTTAACAATACTTAGAGATGATGTTCGCATTGATGAGTTAAATGAAGATAAGTTAGAAAAATCAAGTCAGGATATACTTATTGTAGATCAAATCGATCACATAAATTTCAGATTTGCACAATGTTGTAATCCAATTCCCGGAGATAGTATTTTTGGATTTGTTACAGTTTCAAAAGGAATTACTATTCATCGGAATAATTGTTCGAATGCTAAAGATATGAAAAGCCGTTTTTTTTATCGACTAATTCCGGCTCAATGGAAAGCCCAAAATCAAAAGCTAAATTTTAAAACTACTGTCAATATTAAAGGAACCGATGAAGTTGGTTTATTGAATAAAGTTACGCAAGTAGTATCCAACGAATTACGTATAAATATGGTCAATTCGCGTTTCAATTCAGATGCAGGACAGTTTAATGGACAAATAAAAGTTTTTGTGCATGATGTGGAGCACCTTGAGCTACTTATCGAAAAGCTAAAACGAATTCATGGTATTGAACAAGTTTTTAGACAAGATTAACTCTTGAATAATTTCTTTAAGTCATTCGTTTAACAAACTATATATCAGTTAATTGTATTAAGCGATAAACAGGGTAGGGGAAGTAAAAATTTCCCCATTGTGGAACTAAATATCGATCGAAGAAATTCCATTTAAGTAATCCATCATCCGATTCCGGTTCTAATAAATAAGCAGCAAGACTACCCAATTTTTGACTGCTTAAAACATAATAAGTTCCTGCAGCAAATTCTTTTTGTTCCGTAATATATCCTCCCTCAATCGTATTCAAATAATGACCTTGATTTAGTCGACTTTCCGGGTTTAAATTTTTAATTTTATAACTTTCAACATTTAATGTTTTTGCACTTTTTAATTGCATTAACTCGATGCCATGAAATTTTAGATTTTCAATTATTTTTTTATCAGCATATTCCAAAATATATGCATACGGAATAGAAATTTGTTTAGTTGGGTAATAATCAGCAATATAAGGTACAGTAACATCGATTTGCCGATCTGATTTTTTATATCTATTACGTCCATTTTCATCTTGATAAAATTCAGTTTCAAATGATTTGATGGTTTCAGGATTTGGTGTTGGGCGACCTTCATAAGTTAAGGCAAAAGAATCTGTTTTTGCAGGATTTATTCCTCTGCTTAAACTAAGTTTATCGGCATCTGCCAATATTCTTTTAATTTCTTTTTTATTTAAAACTGCAAAATCGAGTATGGAAAGAAGAAGTTTATAACTGCCAAGAACTCTTGATTTGTAATCGGCATAAACATAATTCTCATTCAAAATAGCTAATCTATTTCTAACACCCACATAATTAGTCATATAACGAGTTTCGGCTGCATAAGAAATCCAACCTTTAGAATAATCTGCACGATCGATAAATTCGCCATAAAAGCAATTTAAGGTTTCGTACTTTTCATGCAAATTTTCAGAAACCCAAGGCATCATTTTATCACGCATATAATTAATCAAATTACGATCGCCATTTGGATTCATTTGCCATGTAAATGTAACAGGTTCAACATGATAAGAGCCGTTAGTTGTATGCATATCTACAACTATGGCAGGATCCCATCTATTGTATATCCGACTAACAACTGCTTGCAATTCAGGAGTTTCAAGCTTCATTGCATCTCGATTAATGTCTAATAACTGACCATTATATCTTACTCCAACCGATTTAGGGCCATTTTGATTGGTTCTATTTTTATCGCTCATTTTATCGTTACCATCAGCATTTAAGTTTGGAACAATAAGAATGATTAGGTTTTTAAAATATTCACTTTCAGCAGATTTCAACAAATCGCGAGCAAGAGCTTGAGATGCTTCCTTACCTTCAACTTCGCCTGAATGAATATTGGCCTGTATATAAACTACTAATCTGGAATCTTTTTGCAGTTTTTCAGGAGAATCGATCATAGGATTTGCCAAAATAAGCATAGGAATTGATTTTCCTTCGGTTGTTATTCCTATGTTTTCGATACGCAAATAAGGATTTTTTTTATCAAGTGCGGTAATAAAATCTAATACATTTTTATGTGTAGATGTTAACGTGTAATTTGATGATTCAGCAACAGTTAGCAAGTTTGTTTGAGCAATTACTTCAATATTAAAAATTATGATAGAAGTAATTAATAAAATTAAGTTTCGCATGGTTTTTTAGTTTGGGTTTGTGCAAATGTAAAAATAAAACCGAAAACCCGACAGGTTTTTAAAACCTGTCGGGTTTGAGAGGTTCATTTGAATTATTTAAATATTTTCGAAAGTCCCACATTTAAATTCATCATCATTTCGCTGGTCATGTCGATTCATTTGGCAAAGCAGATTTTCTTCCCAATCTTCTGTCTGGTAACTTTTACAGATAACACATAATCCAGGTAATGGTATTGATTGAATATCTACTTTTGTGCCATCATCATTATAAATACCGTTAATTTCTTCGTGATAATCTTCCTGTACTTCATCTAATTGGCTAAACAACAACTCTTTTACATAGTTTTCTATCCAATGCTTTTTATAATCGAACCAGTATTGTCGATATTGTGAGTTGTCGATAATTGCTTTGAAATTTGCAAACGGTTTCTTATGATTTAGTGCATTAATTAATTTCCTCTGAAGTTTTGTATCTTCCATATTTTCAGTAAAATATTTCATTATTTCAAAAGATTCATACGGTTCTAGAGGCTTGAACTTGATAAAATTTTCCCAATCCAGATGTTTTAACTCCAAACTATCGAAAGATTCACCTGTTATAAGTTCATATTCATCTGGGTCATTAATTAAATTCTCAGGGACATCTTCTATTTCAAGAGTATCCATATTTAGATAACAAATCAATCCACAATCAATATTTTCGGCAATTTCGGGCACTATTTTTTTATATTTTTCAGGTAATTCAACTTGTTCAGGCTCTTCTAACACTTCATTATTTAAATAAAAAAGAATTTGTTCCAGCTTGTCCTTATCATCTTTAACTGATCGAATAATCAGAAGGATTTCGTCTAATAATTCATGTTTTTTCATGATTTTGTTTTTTCTTGTTTAAAATATTTAAAATTAGGCTTGCTTAAAACCCTAACCAATTTTCTATTTCTGTTAAATCATTATTTCTTTTATGAAGATATTTAAAGTTCGAAACATTTTCAAACCAATCAATTACGATTTCACGTTTAAGATTTGTTGGTTTTGTAGAGATACAACTCAAATAACTGCTCCAAGGATATTCAGATGCATTTTCGCTAAAATCATGATGAACAGGATTATTATGGATATATAATAAAACAAGTTTTAGATATGTTTCATTATCAATTAGTTTTCTTTTAAAAGGACGTTCAAACAAACTGCCATGGCGGGTGTTTTGTTTGTTGAAGGCTTTTGTATAAGAGTTAAATAAATTAGAGAAATATTGGTAGGGAGGCTTAACACCTGTCAGGTTTTGAAAACCTGACAGGTGTTCTGGATGAACCCTGTCAGGCATGCGCGTCAACTTAATTCTCTTTTTTCCTGGAAATTAATGACTTACTCTTAGAAACACGTTTTAAAATATATGTATCTCTATCATGAATATACCATTCCATTTCTTCACTTTTTGATATATTTCCTGCTTCGGCAACTGCTGCCGGAAAATTTACATAAAAAGATTTAGTAATTCCTCTTTCAACTCGTTGAATTTTTACTTTATAGCCCATTTTATTTGCTTTTTAATAATAGTATATATACTATTGCAAAAGTAATAATTAAATCTTTATTATCATGAAAAAAAACTTCCGGACAATTTTTTTTTGATTTATTAAAAGTTGAAGGTTTATCAAAAAAGGAGATAATACAACTTGCATATAAGACAGGCTTTTGCAAACGTGTTTCAAAGAAAATAGAAGCCGATGAGTTTTTAGAACTCATGTGTTTAGAATCTCAAAAGGGATCTCCAAGCTATAATGATTTGGCATCAAGACATGAAGCTGTTTTCAATAAAAGTGCAACCAAACAAGCTATTAGTAAAAAAGCAACTGATTCTTGTGTTTTGTTTTTTCAAGCTGTTCTTGCCGCTATAATGCTATCTAAATTTTCAAAAGCAAATGTTGAGGTTATAAGGAATATCGGCAAATACAAGCGGATTCTTGTTCAAGACAGCACCATAATTAAGTTGCCTTTTAAACTTTATGAAATATTTTCAGGCGTGTCAAATGCCAGCACTTCCGCTTGTAATGCTCGCATACAGGGGGTTTATGATTTGATTTCAGGAAATTTTATTTCTTTCTCGATTGATACATATCGCGTAAATGACACTTCTGTTGCTCAAAATTTATTCATTTGTAATGGTGATCTCGTTTTAAGGGACAGAGGCTACTTTTCAATATCTGAATTGAAGCGACACATAGAAGTTGGAGCTGATTGTATTTATAGATATAAGACAAAAACTACTTTTTTTGAACCACAAACAGATAAAGTAATTGACTTGTTAAATTTACTGAAATCTCAAGGAAGACTGGATATGGAAGTTTGCCTAAATGATAATTATCGTACAAAAGTTAGACTTGTTGCTATGCCTGTTAGCGAAGAAGTGGCCAACCAACGAAGACGTAAAGCAAAAAAAGAAACCATGGGACACAATCCTTCAAAACTAGTCCTGGAATTAATGGGGTGGACAATTTTTGTAACAACCATAAGCGATGAAAAGGTTGACTTTGCCAAAATTCTTATTATTTATGGGCTTAGGTGGAGAATTGAAATCATCTTCAAAAGTTGGAAGAGTAATCTGCAGTTTGCTAAAGTTCATAATGTTTCTGAAACTCAGCTAAAAATCCTATTAACAGCAAGATTTATTATGATTGTTATTTACATGCATGATATTTATAATCCGTGGTCACATAGGATTCGCATAATTAGCAAAAAAGAATTAAGTTTGCTTAAGTTAATAAAATACTTGGTTAAAAATCCAGAAAAACTAATTGATCTCTTGCTAATAAATGAAAATCCTAATCATCATAAAATAAATGCATTGGAAAACAATTTAATACGATATTGCACTTATGATAAGAGAAAAAGATTAAACTTCAACCAGATACTTCAACAGGAATTATCTTAAGTTGACGCGTATGCCCTTCGGGAGTAGCATTTAAAATATATAAAATATTTAACCTTGAGCCTACCCTGATAAGTAATTATCAGTATCCAGATTTGGACTAAAGACCGATGTTGACAAATTTCAAATTCCGCCCCATAAATGGGACGGCAAAATACTATTGCTATTTTTTCACGCAAACTATTAAGGCTGAAGATAAGTAGTTAAATTAATTAGCAAGATAATACATCTAAATACTCATATTATATTCCATATTTTATATTATTTCTCATAATTAGAATAGATAGAACATATAGAAATATTAAATAAATGTATTATAATATTGATATACAATACATTATAATTATATTATTTATTTGGCACATTAATTGATAAATGGATATCAAATAATATTAACAACTAAAAACAATAAAAATTAATCACGTGCTAAAGCACAATAAAAACAATCAACTATGAAAAAATTATTTTATTTATTCTTAATTATTGGTTTGGCAGTTGCAAGCTGCAACAAACCTGAAGATCTTCCTACCGAAAAAGAAGTATCATTTGACATTTCAATGGGCGGTAATAACTTTAAAAGCGGTGGCGCACCACCATCTTTTACTTGTAATACTCAAGATGCGGCTTATGCCATGATTACCATAACAGGTATTAATAACAATCTACCTTTTAGAGTCAATGTATCTGTAATTGATGGTAAACTTACTACTGAAACTATTAAATTAAAAGACAAGGGATCAGATTATACTTTAACTGCATTCGTTCTTTATGATTCTAATAACGTAATAATCCTAGCCACTCCTGAAAGTGGGTCTAACTATGGTAATTGGGTTATTTCGCCTCTACCTCAAACTATTAATATTGAAGGTTTCTATAAAACAGCCGTTCCAATTCAGGTTCTTTGTTACACTCCTACAGTTATAGAAGAATTTGGTTTTTCTTGGTTTACATTTGAAAAGATAAATGTTCGTGAACTTTGTTTCTTTGGCGATATCTGTGTAAATGCTTCAGACTATGTA
>Ga0180732_1002416_pt1 | contig 10009 bp, 5 predicted proteins | sample KR11_01MetaG_FD_148674 | JGI IMG/M metagenome (GOLD analysis project Ga0180732, IMG submission 148674) | Groundwater microbial communities from the Olkiluoto Island deep subsurface site, Finland - KR11_0.1 MetaG | ecosystem: Environmental > Aquatic > Deep subsurface > Groundwater | place...
CCCTTCCATTACCCGGGATGTGTCTGGTGAAGGGGTTCAGCAGGCCCTTTTAAAAATCATTGAAGGAACCACCGCAAGCGTTCCGCCCAAAGGGGGCCGAAAACATCCCCAGCAGGATTTTGTAAAGGTGGATACCTCCAATATCCTTTTTATCTGCGGTGGAACTTTTAATGGCTTGGAACAGATCATTAGAAGGCGGACCGGATCCAAGGTGATGGGTTTCGGAGCGAATATTACCAAGGAAACCGATAAAAGCACGGGTGAAGTTCTGAGAATGATTCAACCCGAAGATCTTATAAAATATGGATTGATTCCTGAGTTTCTCGGACGATTGCCGGTCATCGCCACGCTGGACGAGCTCAGTGAAAAGACTTTGATTCGTATTTTGAAGGAACCTAAAAATGCCTTGATCAAACAGTACATAAAATTGTTTGAAATGGAAGGGGTCAATCTCCGATTTACGGACAGTGCCCTATCCTCCATTGCAAAAGAGGCGGTTAAAAGGAAATCCGGGGCAAGAGGGCTGAGGGCTATTCTTGAAAGCAGTATGCTTTCCATTATGTATGATCTGCCCTCCATTGAAAGCGTGAAAGAATGTGTGATCAGCGAGGAAGTTATTTTAAATAAAGAAGAACCGATATTGCTCTATGAACAACCAAAAAAAAAGCAGGCTTGATTGGGGATTGAATAACATTTGATGGGTTATTTATGCATCACATGGTAATTTATATAGTTAGGTTGCTGTTTTTGTATTTAAACCATCTGACGTTTCATAATAAGACCTAAAGTTTTCAGGTTGAAACCCGATAATCTTTTAAAAAACAGCCTGCAAAAACAGAGGTAATTAAATGATAAATATATCAAAGATGTTCAAGGAAGATGAAACTGATTCGACCAGCGTGACGCTGCCCCTTCTCCCCCTTCGGGATATTGTGGTGTTCCCCCATATGGTGGCGCCATTGTTTGTTGGAAGAACAAAATCTGTGAATGCCCTTTCCGAGGCCATGGACAAGGATAAAAATGTGTTTCTGGCCACCCAGACCAATGCAAATATTGATAACCCCACAGAAAAAGATATCAGCCTGATCGGCACCATCGGAAAGGTCCTCCAGCTACTTCGATTGCCTGACGGCACTGTGAAGGCTCTGGTGGAAGGGAAATTCAGAGGCCGGATTCTGGACTTTATTCAGGAAAAGGATTTTTTTCAGGTTAAAGTGGACCTTTTAAAGGAGCCTGAGGTCCCAAAGGCCGAAGGTCTTGCCCTGATGAGATCCATTGTGGAGGCCTTCGAAGAATACGCAGGGTTCAATAAAAACATATCCAAGGAATTGGTGGACAATGTTTCCGCCATCACCGATTGTTCCAGAATGGCCGATACGGTGTCCACTCATTTTTCCTTTAAAATTGAGGATAAACAGCGCCTGCTGGATGCGGTCCATCCCTCTGAAAGACTCGTTATTCTGCTGGATCTTATCAAAATGGAAATCGAGATCATTCGGATGGACCGAAGGATTAAGGATCGTGTCAAAAAGCAGATGGAAAAAACCCAGAAGCATTACTACCTGAATGAGCAAATGCGCGCGATAAAGAAGGAAATGGGCACAGAAGATGATTCAGGAGATGAGCTGGCCGAGCTTGAAGAGCAGATCAACAACAAAAAGATGTCCAAAGAGGCCACGGAAAAAGCCAAGCAGGAGCTTAAAAAACTGAAATTGATGACCCCCATGTCTGCCGAGGCAACAGTGGTTCGTAATTATTTAGAATGGATTCTCAGCTTGCCTTGGGACGAGATCGGTGAGGTCAATAAGGATATTGACAAAGCAGAAGACATTCTCAACGAAGACCACTACGGTCTTGAAAAACCCAAACAGAGAATTCTTGAATACTTGGCGGTTCAAACCCTTGTGGAGAAAATAAGGGGGCCGATTTTGTGCTTTGTTGGCCCTCCCGGAGTTGGAAAAACCTCACTCGCAAAATCTGTCGCAAGGGCAACAGGCCGGGAATATGTTCGGTTATCCCTGGGCGGCGTAAGGGATGAAGCGGAAATACGCGGGCACAGGCGAACCTACATCGGTGCCATGCCGGGTAAAATCATTCAATCCCTTAAAAAGATGGGGGTCAACAACCCTGTTTTCTGCCTGGATGAAGTGGATAAAATGAGCACGGATTTCAGAGGCGACCCCTCGGCAGCTTTGCTGGAAGTACTGGATCCCGAGCAGAATTTCAGTTTCAATGATCACTATCTTGATCTTGACTATGATCTTTCGAACATCCTTTTTATCACCACGGCCAATACTTTGCCGGACATTCCCCTGCCGTTGCAGGACAGGATGGAAATCATAAGGTTGGCAGGCTACACGGAAATTGAGAAATATCACATTGCCGTGGGCTTTCTGGTTCCAAAGCAGGTCAAAGCCAACGGGCTTGAAAACAAGAAAATTTCTTTTTCCCGGAATTCCATTTATACGATCATCCAGAAATATACCCGAGAAGCCGGGGTGAGAAATCTCGAAAGGGAAATTGCTTCCATCTGCAGGAAAATTGCGAGAGAAGTTTTAAAAAATGACACCGGAAAGGAAATTACCGTCTCCTCGAGTTCGATACACAAATATTTAGGCGTGGCACCTTATCGTTACGGTCAGATTGAAGACAAAGATCAGATCGGAATGGTAACAGGCCTTGCCTGGACCCAGGTGGGAGGAGAACTATTGTGTATTGAAACACTGATCATGCCTGGCAAGGGAAAGCTCTCGGTAACCGGGAAGCTTGGCGATGTCATGAAGGAGTCTGCGGAAGCCGCTTTAAGTTATGTTCGTTCAAGGTCGGATTCTCTGATGATTGACAACCAGTTCTACCAAAACAATGATATCCACATTCATATTCCCGAAGGCGCCATTCCAAAAGACGGCCCTTCCGCCGGGATTTCCATGTGTACTTCCCTGGTGTCCGCCCTTTCCAAAAAACCGGTTCACAGGGATCTGGCGATGACCGGAGAAATTACCCTGAGGGGAAGGGTGCTTCCCATCGGCGGGCTGAAGGAAAAAATTCTTGCAGCACACCGCGGAGGCATCAAGAAAGTGGTCATCCCCAGAGATAACGAGAAGGATATCAAGGATATTCCAAAAACCATCTCAAATCAGATGCAGATTTTTATGGTGGATCATATGGATGAAGTTTTAGCCCATGCTTTAATCCTCAATGATGGGGAACGTCTCTTTAGGGGCAGTGATATCCCTTTGGGAATCAATGCTGAAAATCCGGAAGTACGGACGCCCCTGATCTGATGAAAAAATGGAATTGTCGTGCCCTTTCCATGGAAATAAGCTTGACAACAGGGTTGTTTGTTGATACCTGTAGCCTTCCATTGAGCGAATGGGTTTTGCCTTGTGGGCGGGTAGCTCAGTTGGGAGAGCGTCGGCCTTACAAGCCGAGGGTCACAGGTTCAAGCCCTGTTCCGCCTACCACGCTTTATAGTTAATTTAGGGGGTGTAGTTCAGTTCGGTTAGAACGCCGGCCTGTCACGCCGGAGGTCGCGAGTTCGAGTCTCGTCGCTCCCGCCATTTTACTAAAGCCTGTTGATTTTCAACAGGCTTTTTTTATTGAGAATCCAAGTTGAAATAAGAACAGCCCTGTCTGATGAACCAGGGCTGTTCTTAAATCATCGTTTTTATCGAAAATACTACATGAGGTCTGAAGAAGTATAATTCAACAAGGCTCTTGCGATGATGAGATGGTTGATTTCACCGGTTCCCTCGTAAATGTCCGTGATACGGGCATCCCTCCAGTCTTTTTCAACCAGATGGTCTTCGGTGATTCCCACAGCCCCTAAAAGCTCAACGGCAAGAAGACCCCCATGACGGCTTGCATCCCCGCCTTTGTTTTTAGCAACGGAGGATTCCAGGTTATTGGGTTTTCCGGAATCCGCCAGCCATGCTGCGCAATAGACGGTCAGGGCGGAAGATTCGATCTGTGCTTCCAGGTCGATCAGTTTCTCCTGAAGTGCTGAGCGTTTGGCGGGGCCTTGCTCCCAGTCCACTTCCACGCCTTCTTTTTTCAGCTCTGCGATGACGATCTTGGACGCATGTTTGATCATGCCCGTTCCACCGGCTCCTACGCCTGGGCGGGTCATGTTGAAGGTGGCCATCAATCCCTTGAAGTCGCCGCCCTTTTCTGCGGCAATCTCTTCTTTTCCGCCCAGAAGATTTTCCCTGGGAACGCGACAGTCCTTTAAGACAAAGGCGGCAGTATCACTTACACGAATCCCCAGCTTATGCTCTTTCTTGGCCAGCTCAAGACCCGGGGTGCCTTTCATGACGATAAAGGATTTGATGGCGCCGCGGCCTTTGGATCGGTCCAAAGTGGCCCAGACCACAAGCCCCTTGCATTTGATGCCGCTGGTGACAAAGATTTTTTCTCCGTTTAACACCCACTCATCTCCGTCAAGATGGGCGGTGGTTTCGATGGCCTTGGAGTCTGAACCGCAACTGGGTTCGGTGATGGCCATGGCCAGTCCCAAATGCCCCCATTTTTCCTGCTGTTCTTTGGTGCCCTGGGCTCTCAGGGCGGCATTGCCGAGTCCTCCTGCAATTGCCCTCAGTGCTATGGTTCCGGTGCTTCCCGTGCATTCAATGGAACGAAGCATGCCGAAGGTTCCGGGTTTTGTGGTCCCGTCCTTTTTGCCCCGTTCCGCAAGCATGGGTTCCAGATGCTTCCAGTCATTGGCCTCGGGAAGTTCGGGGGGCAGAAGTTCTTCTTCGTGGATATCGTAATACCGGACATATTTTTCATCGATCATTTTTTTCATCAGATTTGTTTCGTCCAGTACTTTCTGGTCATGTTCATTTATGGAAAAATCAACCATGTTCATCTCCTTTTGTTATGGGTTTCAATTTGTGAAGAATCACCACAAATTTATCATTTCATTGAATCGGACAGAAAAAATTTCCTGCCGGGACAAAGGGTCAGTATCGAAATATATGTTACATTCGGGTGTCGATTCATCCCCGCCTGCTGCGTTGTTTCTCCTCGGCATATGCTCGATATCCCTCGTCGTCACGCCTTGCCGGCCGGGCGACTCGGCACCCTCGGTGTGACACACATATTTCCATACAGACCCTATGCTGCGATCATCCCTTCCAGTACGGTAAGGGTACGGGTGTTTCTCAGCCACATTTCCAGGGGAAAGTCCCGAATATAACCATGACCACCAAAAATCTGAACCCCGTCATCGGCGATCTGAACTGCGCATTTGTTGACCCAGTGACGGGCCAGCGTCGCTGCCTTGGTCGCGTCCGTGCCCTGATCCAGCTGGCTGGCCGCCTTCCATACCATCCATCTCATGGCTTCAATTTCTTTGTGCATCTTTGCGATATAGATGGCGATGATCTGCTTTTTGCCGATGGGCTTTCCAAAAGAAATACGCTCCTGAACATAGGGAACGCAAGTATCCAGAACCGCTTTGCACACGCCGACACTTAAGGCTGCGTTGCCAACCCGAAGGGTGTTGATGAGCCTTCTGCCGTCAATCCCTTTGTCTCTGCCCAGCTTGTCCGCTGCCGGGACCACACAATCGGTGAAGGTCACGGTATTGCAAGGCAATGCCTTTAAACCCACTTTTCTTTCATTGGCGCCATTGATCGTCATGCCTTTTGCTCCCTTGGGAACAATAAAAGCATCCAGGGTGGAAAGACCCGTGCCCTGACCGGATTTGGCAACCACCAGCATATGCTTTGCCGTTGCAGCAAACGGAACCAGTCTCTTGGTTCCGTTGAGGACCCAGTCGGAGCCTTTCTGAACCGCCGTGGTCTTCATGTCCGTGGGATCAAAGGTGTGCTGAGGTTCATGCAGAGCCATGGATGCGGATTCAAACTTTTCTCCGGCATACAGGGGCAGATATTTTTTCTTCTGATCATCCGTTCCAAAATCGATAATGGGATGGATAAAGGCCGTGGGTGCCAGAATGGCCGTTGCCAAAGTCGCACATCCGTACCCCAGCTCTTCGCCAATCAAAACATTGGTCACCGAAGACCGGTCCATTCCAATCCCTTCATACTGTTCCGGAATGCCTGCATTGGCCAAACCCACTTCCCAGGCTTTGTCCAATACTTTTTGGGGGATCTTGTCCTCTTCATCACAATCCCTTGCGATTTCCTTGATCTCGCCCGATGCAAATTCCTTGGAACTCTTAATAATTAAATTCTGTTCTTTTGATAATTCAAATGTAATCATCCCTACCTCCATTAAGATTTATTGTAAAACATGCCCATATAAATAATCGTTTTCATAACGAATATAAAATCTGAAAGCCAAGTCTAAAACATTTACACGCTTTAAGATCAGCATGCCAGGGCACAATGAAATTGAAGTCAAGATATGTGATAACCTTTCGTGAGTCAATGAATAAATACGTGTTATCAACAAAAAATTAAAATAATGAACTTGAATAAAAGAACCCCATTCACCCGGTTTTATTATCAAACCCCTTGGAATCGTCTTGTTCGCCTGATTTAAAGCCTTCTTGACTAAATTGAGGATATGGGGGATAAGAATAATCAAAATAATAAAGGAGAGAAGGCATGAACCTGTACGAGTATTGTCCAAAAAAAATAACAACGGCTGATGATGCTGTTTCAAAAATAAAGCGAGGGAGTCGGATATTTGTTGGTACCGGGTGCGGGGAACCACAGCATCTCATCCGATTCATGGTGAAAGACATGTCGCTTCAGGACATTATGGTCTACCAGATGTTGTCCTTCACCCTGGCGGATTTCGTTGACGACCCATCCTTTTTAAGACGGTTTTCACTAAAATTGTTTTTTATCAGCAAGGAAATGCGAAAAGCGGCTTTTGAGGGAAAAATAGACTACATCCCTGCCTACCTCAGCCAGATTCCAAAGATGTTTTACAGTCACAGGATCGGCATTGATGTGGCATTGATTCAGGTCAGTCCGCCGGACAAGTTCGGATACTGTTCTCTCGGTGTGTCCATCGATATCACCAGGGCGGGGATGTCCAATGCAAAAATGGTCATAGCCCAGGTGAATGCCAATATGCCCAGAACATGGGGGGATAGTTTTGTTCATGTGGATGAAATCGACTGGTTGGTTCTTCAAGACGAACCCCTGGTGGAGTCCTTGCCGGTTTTGACGAGATATAATGAAATCGCGAGAAGAATCGGACATTATGTGTCCCAGATTGTGGATGACGGAGCAACCCTCCAGATCGGATTCGGAACATTGCCGAATGTCATTTTGCAATTTCTTGATGGCAAAAAAGACCTCGGAATTCACACCCAGTTGATTACGGACAGTTTTATTCCCCTGCTGGAAAAAAAGGTCATCACCAACAAGAAAAAGAATCATATTCCCGGAAGGGTGGTGGCCTCCCTGTGCATGGGGTCTGAAGCCCTTTACCGGTATGTGGATAACAACCCGATGTTTTACTTTCGGTCATCGGAATATGTCAACGATCCTACGATCATCGCCAAGAATGACAATCTGGTTTCCATCAGTTCGGCTCTTGAAGTGGACCTAACCGGACAGGTGTGTTCGGATTCGGTGGGATATTTGTTCTATAGCGGCATCGGCGATCAGGTGGATTTTCTTAGAGGAAGCGCCATGTCCAACGGCGGTTTTTCCATTGTGGCCCTGCCGTCCACAGCCCAGAATGGTAAGGTCTCCCGTATTGTGCCTCACCTCAGCGAAGGGGCTGGTGTGGCCACAACCCGAGGTGACGTCAATTTTGTTGTTACGGAATATGGCATTGCCGAGCTTCAAGGCAAAAGCATCTATCAGAGGGTGATGGAGCTGGCCCAGATCTCGCACCCTAAATTCAGGGATGAACTGGTTCAATTCGCCAAGAAACGGCACTATATTTTCGGCGATCAGTTGACACCCTCCCAGGACGACTTGATGTTTCTGGAAAATTACAAAACCACCTACCAGCTGAAAAACGGCAAAACCATTGAATTCAGGCCCTTGCTTCCTTCGGATGAGTTTAATTACCGGAACTTTTTTTACTCGCTTCAGGACCAGACCATTTACTTTCGTTTTTTCTACAGAATGAAAACCTTTTCCCATGAAGTGGTTCAAAAGCACTGGGCAAGCGTGGATTATAGAAAGAACATGTCCATCATCGGTCTGGTGCAAAGAGGGGGATATAAGGAAATCATCGCCATCGGATCCTATGCGGAATCCGAGAGTGACCTTGCGGAAATCGCATTTGTAGTTCGGGAGGACCAACAGAATCTCGGGATTTCTTCTTACCTCATCAATCAGCTTGAAACCATTGCCATGGAGAATCATTACACCGGTTTTACCGCCACGGTTCTAAAAGAAAACTTTGCCATGCTTCATGTTTTCAAAAAGAAATATCCTGATCTGAAAATTACCACCAGCAGTGGTTCTGAAGTGGTGTTGATCATGATGTTTAAGGCCAAAGAAGCTGATATCCCAGACAATGCATGATGTGAAGGAAAGGAAAAAAAAGTTCTATTTTAACTTTTTCAAAATGTTTCGGATCATTTCTATCTGGTAAGGGGTTAGATTTGAAAATTTAACGCCGAGTCCTTTTTTATCAACACGAACGATCTCCCCTGAAAATTTGAACAGGAGCTGTTCGTTAAGCAGGGAAAAACTCTGAACCATTTTATCGCCGATATCTGCGCCCGTGGGGGCACTTGTTTCAATAAACACCCCGCCCTCGCTGATATCTTTGACAAAATTACGGTGTGCCCGGTCATGGATGACAAAATCGGTTGAAATGATGCATTCCTGTCGCTCATGGGCCCGCTGGTCCGAGTCGGGGTTCTTTATTTCATCCAGAAGACATTGCTTCTCAGCGTCAGGCATGTTCACGATGATATGGAAAAGGATGGAAGGCAGATAGGCGGACCCGTACTGGCAAAGCAATTCCGTTTGTTTTTCCATGGGCAGCCCATCCACCAGTCTGAACAATTGTGACATTTCATCGTATTTATCCGAAGGTAAGGAGAACTCTATCATAGGGGTTACCTGTTATTAGCAGTGAAGGGTTTAGTAATGGCGTTCTTGAAAAGTCATATTTCTATAACACGACATAATCTCTGGGGTCAAAACAATTTTTGATTGAAACATTGATCCGAATGTTATATGAACTCATTCCAAAAAGAAGCTGAAATACAGCCAATGCCTGGGTGGCGGAACTGGTAGACGCAAGGGACTTAAAATCCCTCGGGGCTTAGTCCCTGTACGAGTTCAATTCTCGTCCTAGGCACCAAATGCCAAAAGGGATTTAATCGGAAATGATGTTTCGATAAATCCCTTTAGCTGTTTATTGAGGAGGCATGAATGGATTACAAAAGTACGCTCAACCTTCCGAAAACCGATTTTCCCATGAAAGCAAATCTGGCAAAACGTGAGCCCGAACAACTCCAGGCATGGGAAGATGCTCATCTTTATGATCAGATCCGAATGGCATCAAAAGATCGTGAGATGTTTATTCTGCATGACGGTCCCCCCTATGCCAACGGCCATATTCACATGGGAACGGCCTTGAATAAAATCCTCAAGGACATCATCGTCCGGTACAAACAGATGAACGGCTATAATGCGGTGTACGTGCCGGGTTGGGATTGCCATGGGTTGCCCATTGAGCACAATGTGGATCAAAAGCTCGGGAAAAAGAAAGCGGAATTAAGCAAGGTCGAAATTAGAAAACTTTGCAGGGAGTATGCCGAAGCCTTTGTTCAAATTCAGAAGGATGAATTTAAAAGGCTCGGGGTGATGGGGCAATGGGATAACCCCTATCTCACCATGAATTATTCTTACGAAGCCACCATTGCCAGGGAATGCTTCGAGTTCGCTTCAAACGGTAGCCTTTACAAAAACAAAAAACCCATTCACTGGTGCTGCCATTGCCGAACAGCCCTTGCCGAGGCTGAGATAGAATACCAGGAAGAAAAATCCCCGTCGATATTTGTAAAATTCAGAGTGAAGGATGATCTATCGGACATCCTTCCCCAAACCATGGG
>Ga0180732_1002417_pt1 | contig 10007 bp, 9 predicted proteins | sample KR11_01MetaG_FD_148674 | JGI IMG/M metagenome (GOLD analysis project Ga0180732, IMG submission 148674) | Groundwater microbial communities from the Olkiluoto Island deep subsurface site, Finland - KR11_0.1 MetaG | ecosystem: Environmental > Aquatic > Deep subsurface > Groundwater | place...
AACCTGCCCAATAACTGTATTAATCTGTCGTCAACGCCAACAAGCCCGGTTTCATAAACTGCTTTTTCTCCCGACTCTCTGACTTTTTTGGCAATCTCGGTTTTTGCCTCTTCCACTTTTTCTTCTATTTTAGCCGGCTGAATTCTTCCGTCCTGAATCAGTTTATCTAAAGCCAGCTTCGCAATCTGCCGGCGGATAGGGTTGAAGCTGGAAATCACAACTGATTCCGGCGTCTCGTCAACAATAATTTCAACGCCGGTCAGTTTTTCAAAAGCCCTAATGTTTCTTCCCTCTTTGCCGATAATCCTTCCCTTTATATCTTCGTTCTGCAAAATAATAGTGGATGTAGTTAATTCTTGGACCTGCGACACTGCGCATTTTTGAATAGCCAAAGCCAAAATTTCTTTTGCCCTTTCTTCAATTTTTTCGGCTCCTTTTTCTTCCAGCTTTTTAATTTTTTCTAATATTTCTTTTTGGTGCTCCGTTTCAACAATGGAAAGTAATTCTTTTTTGGCGTCTTCTCTGGAAATTTTTGCCACCTTTTCCAATTTTTCTTCTGCCTCGTCCCTTAGCTTATCCAGCTCTTCTCTTAATTCTTTTAACTTTTCCACTTTTTGCCCGAATTCTTCTTCTTTCCCTTCAAAAAGGGAAATCTTCTTATCCAAAAGATTTTCTCTATCCAAAAGAAGTTGTTGGGCCTTTAAAAAATCTCTTCTCCGCTGATCAACTTCTGCCTCTGTCCGGCTAATAATTTTGGCCGCTTTTTCTTGGGCCTGCTTTAAAATGGTGTTGCTTTCGGCCTTAACCTGCTCCATTTTTTTATGAAGCCTGGCTTCTATCGTACCTGCTCTTTTTTTAACTATTGATTGCCTCGCGTAATAGCCCATTGCCGAACCCAAACCCAAGGCAATAAATATAATTATTAATAAAGTTATTAAATCCATAATTTTAGCGAATAATTTGTGAGCGCGAAAGATTTGGCACTCTTGCTATTCGCAATTAATATTTTATCTGTTGCTTATTTGCTGCTTATTTACTACTCATTTACTAAAACAACTCACCTCCAACTCGGTGAGTTTTGTCGTTTAATTGATATTCTCTTTTCTGATTCAAGGCAAACTTACTTTATCCCTATAACATCGTCAATCAAGCCGTAATCTTTTGCCTCTTCAGCTGTAAGATAAAAATCCCTATCAGTGTCTTTTTCCACTTTTTCCAACGGCTGGCCGGTATGAGAAGCTAAAATTTTGTTAAGTTTTTCCCTTAATTTAACAATTTGTTTAGCTGTAATCTCAATTTCAATTGCTTGTCCTGTCACTCCGCCAGCTACCTGATGCAGTAAAATCTCGGCACTAGGAAGGGCAAACCTTTTTCCTTTTGTCCCAGCGGCAAGAAGAATCGCTGCCATTGAACCTGTCAGCCCCACGCAAATAGTAGAAACCGGACACTTAACATACTGTATCGTGTCGTAAATAGCCAATCCCGCTGTCACAGAACCTCCCGGACTATTAATGTACAGCTTGATGTCTCGCTTCGCATCTTTGGAGGTTAGATATAGGATTTGAGCAATAACCAGATTTGCATTCATATCAGTAATCGGTCCCGCAAGAAAAATAATCCGCTCTTCAAGCAGCCTAGAGAATATGTCATAAACGCGCTCACCGCGTTGTGATTTTTCGACAATAGTTGGAACTATTGGCATTTATTTATTGAAATTTTGAAATTAAATTATACGGGCGGAAACACCTATAGTTACGCACCTATATAAAGCTTTCTAATTTTTGGAAGACCTTTTCGTTATAAATTACTCCTTTAATATACTCCTTTAATTCGTTAATGTCAATCTGCTTTATGGTGTCTATCGAATAATTCTTTAGGGTTTCATTGGTTTTTTCCTCAATTTTTTGGGCTTCAACTAGAATATTTTCTTTACTTCCGATATTCTTTAAAATTAAGAAGTTTTTCACTTTTTTCTCCGCCTCTTTCAAAAAAGAATTTTTAAGGGTTTCTTCATCCTGTTTTATCGAGGCAAGATAATCTTTAATGGTAATTTTAAAATCCTTGGTTATTTTTATTTGAAAATCCTTAAACAGCTGTTCTTTTTCCAAATTAACCAAAATCTCAGGGAGCTCAATTTTTATATCTTTTGCCATTCTTTCCAGCATTTCAATTCTTTGCCGCTGTTTTTCCTGCATTTCTTTTTCTATTTTTATTCCCTCTTTGATATTTACCTTCAAGGAATCGACATCATCAAACTCGCCCAGACTTTTGATAAACTCATTATTAATTTCGGGAATTTCCACTTTTTGGACTGCTACCATTTTTACTTTAAAATTAATGTTCTTGCCGGCTAAATCTTTTCTCTGGGAATTTTCCGGAAATTTCACGGAAAACTCTTTTTCTTCCCCCTTACTCATCCCAACAATATTATCCTCAAAACCCGGAATCATCTTTCCCTCGCTTAATATAAACTGGTCTTTTACGGCTTTGCCGTCTTTATTCAAAGACGGGCTGGAATATTCAATTTCCACAAAATCTTTTTTCTCGGCCGGCCTGTCTATCTGAGAAAATTTTGCCCTGGACTTCCTGATGTAGTCAAGACTGTCCTCTATTTCTTCCTGACTGACGGAAATTTCTTTTTTCTTTATTGAACCTGCGATTTTCTTGTAGTCAGGCAGGTCAACTTCCGGTAGAATCGTAGTTTTTATTTTGAAAAGGAGGGGACTGCCTTCAGCTATTTTTAAAATCTTAACTTCTGGCTCGCTAATTGGCTCTAATCTATTTTCTTTAACAAACGCGGAATAGCTTTCTTTAACCGCCAAATCTCCCGCTTCCATTAGCAGATTTTCTTTTCCCACCTTTTCTTCAACTATTTTTTGAGGCACCTGACCCGGCCTGAAACCGTTCATTTTTATATGCTCGCGCAAATGCAAAAGCGCATGGTCAATGTGCTTTTTAAAATCTTGGGCTGAAATTTCAAATTCAATCTCAATTTGAGATTTCGGCAATTTTTTAAAAAAGGTTTTCATTTAATCACAAAAAACTAAACCAGAAAGGCCACAATTAATAAAGCCACTATGTTTATTACTTTTATCATCGGGTTTATCGCCGGTCCTGCCGTATCTTTGTAAGGATCTCCAACAGTATCTCCGGTAACTGCTGCCTGATGGGCAAACGAACCCTTACCGCCAAAGTTTCCTGCCTCAATATATTTTTTAGCATTATCCCAAGCAGCGCCGCCAGTAGTCATGGAAATAGCAACGAAAAGCCCGGTAACAATACATCCTATTAAAAGTCCTCCAAGAGCTTCGGGCCCCAAAATAAAACCTACTAAAATCGGGGCAACAACCGGAATTAAAGCAGGCACAATCATCTCGCGGATTGCGGATTTGGTAACAATGTCAACGCATTTTCCGTATTCTGCCCTGGCATTACCCTCCATTAAACCTTTTATCTCTTTAAATTGGCGCCTTACCTCTTCTACTACGCCTCTGGCCGCTTTCCCGACTGAACTCATTGCCAAGGAGGCAAAAAGATAGGGCAAAAGTCCTCCGATAAAAAGTCCGGCAATAACTTGAGGGCTATCCAAAAGAAACTTTACGCCCCCGCCCAATTTAGTCAATTCTTGAGAATAAACGGAAAACAGAACCAAAGCAGCCAATCCAGCCGAAGCAATAGCATAACTCTTTGTAACTGCCTTGGTAGTATTGCCAACAGCATCCAAGGCATCGGTGACTTCTCTGACATCTTTTGACAATCCCGACATTTCTGCAATGCCGCCGGCATTATCAGTAATAGGGCCGTAAGCATCAACTCCGACAACAATACCTGCCAAAGAAATCATTGCCAATACAGATAAAGCCAAGCCGTAAATTCCCGCCAGCCAAAAACTGACAATTATGCCGATTGAAATTAAAAGAATGGGCAAAGCTGTGGATCTCATTCCAACTGCAAGCCCGGTAATAATATTGGTTGCGTGACCTGTTTGAGAAGCAGAAGCAATGCTTTTTACCGCTTTATATTGTTTTGAAGTATAATATTCGGTGATAACAAACATTCCGGCAACAATAGCCAAGCCAATCAATGTGGAGAAATAAAAATTTATTGTTGTTATCCCCGCAACCGATACCATTTCTTCAATAACCAGATAAAACCCCAGCACGCAAAGAAGAGCGGCCCCGATGACTCCTTTGTACAAAGCGCCCATTATATTGTTATTTGAACCCAAGGAAACGCAAAAGCTGCCAATGATAGAAGATATAATCGCAACAGCGCTTAAAACCAAAGGCAACATGATTAGCTGAATATTTCCGGGGAATAATGAAGCTCCTAAAATCATGGTTGCTATAATTGTTACAACGTATGTTTCAAAAATATCAGCCGCCATGCCCGCGCAATCCCCGACATTATCGCCGACTTGGTCGGCAATTACGGCAGGATTGCGAGGATCATCTTCGGGAATTCCTTTTTCAACCTTTCCAACCAAGTCTGCTCCGACATCAGCTGCTTTGGTATAAATTCCTCCTCCAATTCTGGCAAAAACCGAAACCAAACTGGCTCCGAAACCCAAAGCGATTAAAGCCTTCAAATCCTTGGTAAAAAAATAAAAGCCGGCAACAGACAACAGCCCCAAACTAACAACTAAAAGACCTGTTATCAGCCCGCCGATAAATGATAAATTCAAAGCCGGCTTTAACCCCTTTTTCGACGCCTCGGCCACTTTAACATTTGTTTGGGTGGAAACCAGCATTCCAATAACGCCCGAGAGAGCAGAAAGCAAGGCGCCTATCAAAAATCCTAGTCCGGCTATCAAGCCCCCCTTAAAATCGTTAGCGCCAAAACCATAAGCTAAAACTAAAACCAAAAATAAGATAAGAGCTACTACGGAAACTGTTTTATACTGCCGCTTTAAATAAGAACTGGCTCCCTCTTGTATTGCTTTCGATATTTCTATCATTTTTCCTTCTCCGGAAGAAGATTTTTGAATTTTCCTGAACAAAAGAAAAACAAAAGAAATAGCAAATAAAGACACTATAATTGGTATTAGAATGTTGTCCATATTTTAAAAGCAGCAACAGAAAATTACTGCCAATTAATTATTTATCGACTAACTTTTTTGTTTTTTCGTCCGTCTTTCTTTTCGGAGTATCTTTGGCGGGTTTTTTTGTTTTCTCCTTTTCTTTTTTTTCTTCTGCTCCCTTTTTTTCTTTCTTTTCCGCTTCTTCTTTTTCTTCTGTTTTTATTTCCGGCTCCGCAGAAATAGCCTGTTTTTCACCATCTTCCGTAACTCCAACAATATCAACCTTCCAACCGGTAAGATTGGCTGCTAATCTCACATTTCTGCCGTCTTTGCCTATGGCTAACGATAACTGGTCTTCCGGAACCGAAACCTTGGCTGTATTCTTTTTATCGATTTCTACTTCCAATATCTTGGCCGGAGCCAAAGCATTAGCTATAAATCTTTCGGGATTATCCTGCCACTCAACAACATCAACCTTTTCGCCTCCTAATTCGTTAATAACCGCTATTATTCTTGTGCCTCTCTGGCCAACGCAACTCCCAATTGGATCCAAACCTTCTTCTGTCGAAACAACCGCTATCTTGGTCCTAAACCCGGGCTCTCTGGCAATTGACTTTATTTCAACTGTTCCGGCGCCTATTTCCGGAACCTCTAATTCAAAAAGTTTGGATATTAATTTCGGGTAAGAACGGGAAAGCAGAACTACCGGTCCTTTCGGAGTTTCATCTACTTTTAGAATATAGAATTTTAAACGTTGACCGGGTCGGTAAAATTCACCCGGGATTTGTTCTTCCCTGCTTAAAACGCCCAAGGTTTTACCTATATCAACAAAAACAGTATGGCCTTCAATCCGCTGGATAACCCCCGAAGTAATTTCTCCTTCTTTTGATTTATACTCTCCGAAAACAGCTTCTTTTTCAACTTCTCTTATTTTCTGCAAGATAACCTGTTTTGCCGTTTGAGCGGCAATACGGCCATAATCAGTTTTGGATTGCAAGGGGATTTCTAATTCTTCGCCTGTTTTAATTTTGGGTTTCTCTTTTTTGGCATCCTCTATCATGATGTGTTTTTCTAAGTTGAAAACTACTTTTTTGCCCTCTTCGTGTTCAATTGTTTCAGGAGGCAACTCTTTCTTTTCTTTCAGTTTTTCAACTTCTTCGTCCGTATAAATCATATCCTTGTCAACTACCAGCTTTACTTGCCAAAACTTAACATCACCGGACACCGAATTAAACTTTGCCTTTATTTTCTGTCCTTTTTTGCCGTAATCTTTTTTGTATGCGGTAGCAATCGCTGCTTCCAGCGTTTCTATTATTTTTTCCTCGGGAATGCCCCTATCTTGAGCGATTTGAGTCAATGCCCGATGAAATGATTTTATATCTATTTCCATAAAAATGACCGGATTTTTAAAAAAAGTCCGTTTCAGGCGGACAAGGTTTCTAAATATCCAATACTTTTTTCAGTATACCAGTCAACAATCGAATATGTCAAGACGCCTCAACAACATTCTTAAAATGCCTTATTTCTGTTTTTTTCTTTTCTTGGTTTAATAAAATCCCGATTACATCAATTTGCCATTTTGAATCTAATGATATTTTCCTTTCTGAAAACCAGCTCTGGGACAATTTTACCAACTTTTTTTGTTTTTTATAATTAACCTTGTCTTCCGGATAAAACCCTTTGTTTTCTTTTTGAGTTTTAACCTCAATAAAACAAACGATGTCGCCTTTTTTGGCAATAATGTCTATTTCTCCTTTTGTTTTATCGTCCCAAACTTTGATATAATTTCTTTCCAAAACCTTATAGCCATTCTTTCTTAAATAATCAAAAGCCAAATCCTCGCCGAATTGCCCTAATTCTTTTGTACCCATATATTTTATTCTACAACAAAATAGCCACTAACAGTGGCTATCTAATTCACGATCAATTTTCCCCTTAATCGTTTCTAATTCTTTGTCGCTAAGAGAAACAACCTCATTTAGACTGAAAATTACACATAAAGAACTATTACAATTTAACTCTAATTCTCTTACAATCCTAAGCCCTGTTCTCCCCGTATCCCCAACTATACTACAGATTGTTTTAATTTGGCTCAAAAGCATTTCGAGCACAGCTCTTTCTTCTTTATTAGTAGAACAATGAATAAAAACCATTCCACCCTTTACTTGATACGAAAAGTTTATCATGGCTCTTCTCCTTGCTGTTTTTATTGTTAAAGAACTAAGAAATAACAAAAAACTTCCCGTCTCTACGGCGTAAATAAATTACGCAGCAGGGACGGGAAGTCGTTACCCGCGGTACCACCCTGTTTTCCGCTAATTATTTGAAGCGGACGCTCACCGACTCTGACCTTTTTCGGCTTCATCGATTATCCCATGGTTACGGGGGAATCCGGGTTTCCACTTTCGCAGAAACCACCTCCTCGGGCCCATTTACCCGATTCATAGGTTTTAGTAATTTTTAAGGATACTTGATAATATCATCTTGACAGAAACTGTCAAGAGGCAGTTACTCTTTTAGCCCGATTTTCAATTTCATCGCGAAAAATGTTCCGACAGCTATGCCCGCCGCATAAACTATAATCGCCACAATGCCGCGCTGGTCGCCTAACTGGGTAACAATATTGTAAAGCACGATCATGCTTACAATCACCGTTAAAAAAGAGGATAAAACCGCAAGAAATGTTTTTCCCTTGGATACATACCTAATATTCAGGGTAAAAAGAATATCCTGAAAAACTCCTGCTAAAAAATAGACTATTAATGTTAAAAACACAATGACGGACTTTTGAAAATTATTGCTTGTTAATAAATATATTGGGACACACTAAACAAAGTACGAACTTTCTTTGAGAACCGTTAGGGCAGAGTTTTTTGGCGAGACCCCGCAAAAAAATTTTCATTATTTTTGAATAATGAAATAATTGTCAGATATATCTTTTATGTCTGTTGTTTGACCACTTATCTGTATCTTAATTCTATCACCGGTTGGCATTTTACCGCATCTGCCACTACCGTCATTTTTAACAACATAATTGCCAGTTGAAGCAGGAACCGACTCATAAGTTAATCTGCATTGGCCTTCGTTAAAACTAAATTCCTCACTAGAACCAGGAATTCCTATATTATTATTTTCATCATAATAATACGCATAAATATAAACATTATTTATTCCTTCAGATGTCCATGTAATTGGAATATCTTGTCCTTCATTAAATTTTTCTCCACCATTTGGAGAAAGAACAGTAATATATGGTTTTTCGTTTTCTTCCGTTGTGGGAATTTCTATTGTTGGCGTTTGAATATTCGGCTGTTCTTTTTCCGCAACATAATAACGTTGATAAGCCAAAACTCCCCCGCCAACCACGATAACTAAAACAGCGATAATCCCTATTGCCATAGACGTGGATATGCCACGATTGAAATTTTTGAACATAAATTTAAAAATTTAAAAGTTAGTAATTTTCGACCTTTTGAAAATTATTGATTGTTAATAAATATATTGGACCCAGCGAGAGTTGAACTCGCGTCTCGGCAATGCGAATGCCGCGTACTGCCACTATACTATAGGCCCGAGCATCAGCTATAATTTAATATTTTTCTTTCTTACCAATAATTTAGCGACTTTCAAGCCGCGAGTCAATATAAAAACGGCTAGTACTTCTAAGGTTAATATGGAAACGTCTCGCAAGGCGCTGGATGGACCGCCCCGGACTAAATGGACATAATAATCCTTTGAAACAAAATTAATTATGTAAAGAAAGGTGGTAAGCAAAATCCAGGCGTAAACAAAATATTCGCCCTGACGCTCTATTTTTCTACGGCCCAACCATCTTACTAATTCTTTGTGCAAAGCATAAATTACCAAAATGCCCAGATAAAAAAAACTTATATGATTCGGAAAAAATTGCCCTCGGCTGAAAAATTCGGTCACAATCATTGCCATTGTAACCAGCGTAATAAAACCGCAAAGAATATAAAGATTGAAATTAAAAGACGCTTCCGTATTTATTATTTGTTTTAAATTAAATTTCTCTTTCATATTTTGTCATTCTTTTAATTAATCTTTTTTAAGCAGATACAATTCTTTATCAATTTCTCTGTCAAAACAAAACCTTCCTTCGCTATGATCCCAATTTTGAGAATATTCTGAAAAATAAGGCTCCTGAACCGGTATAGAGGCAATCCTCATTTGCTGAAAATCCCACGGCCTGTTAAATACGGCACATAATTCAAATTCTAAATCTCCTTTTATATTATACTCATATGAGACTCCTGTTTGGCGATCAGCCGGAGCAACAAATCCTGATATTGGATCGCTTAAATCAGACAGTTTTTCCGGTAATTTTTGTTTCTTCTGCCAATAATTTATGATCCGGAATTGGATATCCTGCAAGTCGCTGATTTTTTCCTGATCAAATTGTTTTAATCGCGCTTCCTTGGGAGAACCGATGATAAAAAACGCCCCGATAACGCTTATTGAAACCACAATACAAACCAGCCAAACAAAATATTTCACTGTTTTTGAGGGACTAATTCTTCTCACGTCATTAAGGTAATAGCCAAAAATAACGCAAGCGACAAAAAGAATTGATAGCGCCTTCAAAACAAACTGCAGGGTTATTCCCCCCTCTAAATAGTAAAGAACAGTTCTTACTAAATCCCCGATAATAACCAAAGCCGCTACAAAAAGAGTAAAATAAATAAGCCACTTCCGCAGTTTCATTTCCCGCAGTCGAGGCTCTTTTATATAAATCTTATTTAAAAACCATGAAATAATTATAAAAACAGGAAAAACTATAATAAGAGAAGAAACGGCAAACCTGATAGGGCCCAGATAATAATCACTCCCTGCCATGAAAGGATCCGGCAAAAAATAATTAACGTATTGAAAAAGCAAAGTGATAAAACTCACGGCCGACCAATAAAGAGTGATTATCGCCAAGAAATGCAAAAACACATCTCTTGGCAGATTCCTTTTCGAAACC
>Ga0180732_1002418_pt1 | contig 10001 bp, 17 predicted proteins | sample KR11_01MetaG_FD_148674 | JGI IMG/M metagenome (GOLD analysis project Ga0180732, IMG submission 148674) | Groundwater microbial communities from the Olkiluoto Island deep subsurface site, Finland - KR11_0.1 MetaG | ecosystem: Environmental > Aquatic > Deep subsurface > Groundwater | place...
GACGATGACGCCGGAAGAGTGGCGGTTGTACCGCCGCTTATTTGACAAAATTGCCATTAATTTATTTACCAGTTCTTTGGTGGTTTATTTGGAATGTCCGGTGCCGACTTTGATGAAGCGGATTAAAAAGCGGGGCCGCAAGTTTGAGCTGGAGTATTATAATCCGACTTATTTAGAGCAGATTGACAAGGGTTTGGAGAAGTTAAAACAAAAGCTGCAGCGGAAAAAGATTAAAGTGATTACAGTGGCAGAGTCAGAGGTGATGATGCTGAATTCAGGCAAAGTGAAGATGGCTGAAGCAATAGAAAAAATTAAAGACGGACTGATTGACAGGAGTGTTTAGCCTGTGTTAATTTGGCTTTATGGATAAGATTTTCAAGATTATCAGCAAAGAAAAAAAACGGCAGAGAGAGCAGTTGGAGATGATTCCGTCGGAGAACTATGCTTCGGCGGCGGTGATGAAGGCGGTTGGTTCGTGCCTGATGAACAAGTATGCCGAGGGTTATCCTAATCGGCGCTACTATCAAGGCAATGTCAACGTGGATCAGATAGAAAATCTTTGCCGTCAACGGGTATTAAAGGCCTTTGATTTGGATAAAGACAAGTGGGGAGTAAATGTCCAGCCTCACTCCGGTTGTGAAGCTAACTTGGCAGTTTACAACGCGCTTTTAAATCCCGGTGACAAAATCATGAGTATGTACCTGCCCGACGGCGGCCATCTTTCCCACGGCTGGCACATGCCGGGCAAGAAAATTACTTTTGTGTCTAAGATATTTCAAGTTCAGTTTTACCATGTGTCTAAAAAAACATTGGTGTTTGACTATGACCAGATTGAAAGTCAGGCGTTAAAGTTTAAGCCAAAGTTAATTATTTCCGGCGGGACGGCTTATCCCAGAGAGATTAACTATAAAAGATTGAGCCAAATTGCCCATAAAGCCGGCGCTTTATATTTAGCTGACGTGGCCCACGAGGCGGGTTTGATCGCGGCCGGAGTGATGCAATCGCCTTTTCCCTGGGTAGATGTGGCGACTTTTACCACCCATAAAACCTGGCGCGGACCGCGGGGAGCAGTGATTGTGGCCAAAAAATCCCTGATTGACGCGATAAACTTTTCGATCATTCCCGGTTTGCAGGGCGGGCCGCACATGCATTCGATCGCCGGCATCAGCGTAGCCGCCGCCGAATTAATGACGCCGGCGTTCCGACGCTATGCTAAACAGGTAGTGATTAACGCTCAAACATTGGCTAAAGAATTAATTAAAGGCGGTTTAAGCGTGGTTTCCGGCGGTACAGACAAGCATTTGGTCTTGGTGGATTTAAGAAGCGTTAATTTAACCGGTTGGGTGGCGGCCTGGGCTTTGGAAAAAGCCGGCATTATTGCCAATCGCAACACTGTACCGTACGATACCGGCTCGCCATTTTACCCCTCGGGTTTGCGGTTCGGGACGCCGGCTTTGACCACGCGGGGAATGAAGGAAAAAGAGATGCGGCAAATTGCCAAATGGATTTTGGAGGTAATTAATTATTTGCCTGATAAGGGTTTTTACCATGACAAAAAAACCATTAAGCGTTTAACCCAAGACAAATTTTTAAGACAAATAAAAGAAAAAGTCAGCGTCTTTGCCAAAAAATTTCCTGTGCCTGGATTATGATCATTAATGGTGTTAAATTGGCTGCTGAGCGGGAAACTGCGCTGGCTGAAAAAGTCAGACAGTTAAAACAACAAGGAGTAGAGCCGTGTTTAGCAGTCTTGGTGTTTCCTGGCGATTCGTCTGGTCAGCTCTACTGCCGTTTAAAAGCCGCGGCCGCGGCGCGCTTAGGCATCAGATTTATTAAAAGCGAAACGGATTTGATTGAGGAGTGGAATCATAATCCGGCAGTCCACGGGATCATGGTCCAGCGGCCGGCCTACCGGGGAGAAGAGTTTGAAAAAGAGTGGGAAAAGCTGGTTAAAACGATTGCTTTGGGAAAAGACGTGGATGGTTTGAGAGCTGATTCTTTGTTTGTGCCAGCCACAATCAAGGCAGTGGAATCAATATTACTTAGTTTGAACATTCCATCCCGGGATGGAATGTTGATTGTGGGAAGGGGCATGATTGGCAGGGCGTTAGTAAAAAGGTTAAAAGCTAAAGGAATCAGCTCCCGGGCGGACAGTTTAATTAATCAAACTAAACAGGCGGATATATTAATTTGTTGCAGCGGCCGGGAGAAAATAATTAAATCTCAGATGGTCAAACCAGGAGCGGTGGTTATCGATGTGGGCTGGCCGAAAGGAGATGTGGATTTTGACACTGTGGTTAAGGTTGCCGGAGCGATTACGCCGGTGCCCGGAGGCGTTGGGCCAATCACGGTTGTTTGTCTTCTTGAAAATCTGATTGAAGCGGTTTACAATAGCTAACTTATGATTAAGTTAAAAGAGTTATTGGAAGCCGGCTGTCATTTCGGCCATCAGGCCAGACGATGGAATCCCAAGATGAATGAATATATTTATGCCAAGCGGGGAGGGGTCCACATTTTTGACTTAGGCTTAACCGCGAAAAGATTACAAGAAGCAATGGAGTTTGTGCAAAAATTGAGCGCCGAAGGCAAAAAGATTATTTTTGTGGGGACAAAGCGCCAAGCGGCGGCAGTGATTAAAGAGCAGGCGGAAAAGTGCAACATGCCCTATGTGGCGGTTCGCTGGCTGGGCGGGATTATCACCAATTGGGAGCAGATAAAAAAGAGCCTGGACAAAATGGTGGATTTGGAGGAGAAAAAGTCCAAGGGCGAGTTTAAAAAATATACGAAAAGAGAGAATGTTTTAATTGATAAGCAGATTGAAAAACTGGACCGGTTCTTGGGAGGACTAAGAACTTTAAAGAATGAGCCGGCGGCGGTCTTTGTGGTGGATGTTAAAAAAGAAATTGCCGCGGTAAAGGAAGCCAGGATGAAAGATATTCCGGTAGTCGCTTTAGTCGATACCAACACTGATCCGGACTTAATCGATTATCCGATTCCGGCCAATGATGATGCAGTTTCCTCGATTAAGCTGATCGTGACTAAAATTGCTGAGGCGGCAACGATATGACCATTTCCGGGGCCGGCCGGGTTTACGCTTATGTCCATAACGGCGGGCAGGTGGGGGCGATGATTGCGGTTATGTCCGAAACAGACTTCGCTGCTAAATCAGCTGAATTTGAAGTTTTATGCAAAGAACTTTGCCTGCAAATTACCAGTATGGAGCCAAAAAATTTGAAAGAGTTATTAAAACAGCCATATATTAGAGATCCAAAAAAAACTATTGCCGGATTGATTCAGGAATATTCGGCCAAGTTTAAAGAGAAAATTACAATTGGAGCATTTGAAAGATTTTCCGTTAAGTAATGCTTGACATTGATAGTATTACTTGCTAATATTAGTAATACTTATGTTAATGCCGACTACGATCACCACTAAAGGACAGGTAACGATTCCCAGTTATTTTCGGGAAAAACTTAAATTGCGCTCCGGCAGCTTGGTGGCTTTTAAGTCTGCGTCTAACACAAAAACATTAATTTTGCGGCCAATTCCTGATTTTGCCGATCTGCGCGGCGTTTTTAAGACAAAAAAACGTTTTAGCAAGCGGTTAGCCAGAGCCGCCTATGTTAAGGATTTAATTGCCGGAAAGATTTGATGCTTGTCGACACCGATATTCTAATCAGATTTTTTACCAATGACGATCCGGTTAAGGCGTTGAGATTCGAACGATTTTTAAGATCAGAAAGAAAAATGGCAGTGACTGCGGTTACCGTTGCCGAAATCTACTGGGTGTTATCGTCATTTTATCGCTTTTCCAGGAAAAAGATTCTTGATTGTTTAGAATCGTTGGTCAGCAAACCTAACATTCTTTGTTCAAAGCTGCTGCTTTTAGAGACGATAACAATTTTGCGCCATCATAGTCTTAGTTTTGTGGATGCTTTCATTGCCGCTTACAGTTTGTCAAAACACCATGGCCAAGTTTTGTCTTATGATAAAGGATTTGATAAGATTAAATTAATTAAACGGGTTGAACCGTAAAATGTTAAACTATAACTATGGATGAAAGCATGCTAGTAACAGGCAGGCGGCGGATGGATGAGGTGCTGGAGTTGGTGAAGCAGGATTTATCAGGCGTCCAGACAGGCAGGGCCAGGCCGGCATTGGTGGAGTCGGTCAAGGTGGAAGCTTACGAAGGCAGTTTCATGGAGATTAAGGAATTGGCCGGCATTACGGCGCCGGACCCGCACAGTCTGGTGATAAAGCCCTGGGACAGCAGTATTTTAGCAAAGATTGAGAAAGGGTTAAATGAAGCGAATTTAGGCGTTAATCCGGTGGTAGATCAGGAAATTATCCGGATAGTAATTCCCAGTTTAACTGAAGAAAGAAGGCTGGAACTGGTGAAGGTGGTCAGGCAGAAGATTGAGGCCGGAAAAACGTTTTTACGGCAGATCCGGGTGGAGGTAAAGCAGAAAATCGATGATCAGAAAGATGGGGCCGGCGTGTCTGAAGACGATATTCATCGTCTGTATGACGAACTGCAGAAAATAATCGATGAGTATAATGCTAAACTGGAGGAGATGGAAAAAAATAAAGAACAAGAACTGATGGCGCTGTGATGGCAATTTTAAGCTTTTTAATTATTTTGTCGGTTTTGATCCTGGTCCATGAACTGGGCCATTTTTTGATGGCCAAAAGATATGGGATTAAAGTGGAAGAGTTTGGTTTTGGCTATCCGCCCCGGTTTTTTGGAGTAAAAAAAAGAGGAACAATTTACAGCCTTAATTTTCTGCCATTCGGCGGTTTTGTCCGGCTTAAGGGAGAGGATTTAGCGGCTGGCAAAAACTCGTTTGCCGGCAAGCCGAAGCGGGTGCGGTTGCTGGTGCTTTTGGCCGGAGTGGTGATGAATTTTTTACTGGGAGTAGTTTTGTTCGCGGCAATTTATACCCGTTTAGGGATTCCGGAAAAGGTTGATTATTTAGTGGTGACGGCCGTGGCTAAAGATTCGCCGGCAGAAGCGGCTGGGATTAAAGTCGATGATAAAATTATTGGTTTTGACAATAGCCAAAAATTTATTGACTATATTAATGACCGCCGCGGTTTGACACTTTCACTTACGATCGTGGATAAAAGTGTCAAGCGGGAAGTGGCGGTAGTTCCGCGTCCGGCTGAAGATACTCCTCAGGGACAGGGAGCTTTGGGCATAGCGATTACTAATGTGGACACAGTGCTTTACCCGCTTTGGCAAAGGCCGTTTAGGGGAATGTGGTTTGGCCTCAAAGAAGCGGTATCCTGGGGAAGGGAAATTTTAACTTCCTTAGCTAAAATTAACGCTAAAGATGTGGCCGGGCCGGTCGGCATTTATGAGATCAGCAAAGATGTAACTAAACAGGGATTTTTAGCGATTTTACAGTTTATGGCGATTTTGTCAATTAACTTATCGATTTTAAACTTACTGCCTTTGCCGGCCTTAGACGGAGGCAGGCTGATATTTATCGGGATTGAGGCGGTGATGAAAAAACGGGTGAAGCCGGAGCTGGAACAAGCGGTCCATCTGGCCGGGATAGCGTTGTTGATTGGCTTAATGATTTTAGTCACGATTAATGATGTCCGGCGGCTGCTAGGGGCTTGAGTTGACATTTCTTTACTTTTGTATTATTCTTTACATTATATGAATTCTTTACAAACATATTCATTGCCGGTCAGTGAAAAAGGCCAAGTGACTATTCCGATTGATATTCGTCGATTGCTGAACTTGACTAATACTAATAGAGTGGTGGCGGTTGTTTATGGACAAAAGGTGTTGTTAAAACCCCAGGAATTGTCATTAAAAGAGGTTTACGGTTCAATTAAGCCGATAAAAAAATCTTTTGCCCAGATGAGATCAATCGCCAAGCAGGAACGATTAAGAAAATATAAACAATGAGACCTGAGTTTGTTGACGCCAATATTTTTATCCGATTTATTACTAAAGATGATCCGGTGAAGGCGGAAAAATGTTTCCGCCTTTTTCAGGAAGCGGAGAGAAAAAAGGTTTTGCTGGTCACCACTAAATCAATTTTGGCGGAAGTGGTGCACATTTTATCATCAAAAGCTCTGTATGCTTTGCCGCCGAAGAAAATCAAAGAATTATTGGAACCGGTAATTATGCTTAGAGGTTGGCAGATGAAATGGAAAAAAGAATTTCTGCTGGCTTTGGAAATTTATGTTGGGAAAAACATTGATTTTGAGGATGCGCTGGCGGCGGCGGCGATGCAGGTGCAGAACATCGAGACGATTTATTCTTACGATCGGCATTTTGACAGATTAAGTTGGGTAAAAAGAATTGAACCGTAGTTAGCAAGGCACTTGACAATCCTCCTTGTTTTGTTATACTTGCCTTACATGAATTATTTAGCGACGATTACCAGCAAAAGACAGTTAACAATTCCGGCAGATCTTTATAAACAACTGGTTTTTCAGAAAGGCCAGAAAGTGCTTGTTTACCGGGTGGCCGACGGAATAAAAATTGAGCCGAAAAAAGATTTTTGGCAGTTATCGGCGGGAATGAAATCAAAAATTAAACTGACCGATAAACAGTTAAGGCAGGCGAGAGATTCGTTTACTAGAGCTTGGGCTAAAGAATGACTGGTGAACTGATTGATACCAATATTCTCACCAGATTTTTTGTTGGTGATAATCCTGGACAGCATAAAAAAGCAGAAAAGATTTTCCGGGAAGCGGAGATGGGGAAAAGAAAGTTACGGTTAACCGCTTTGGTAGCGGCGGAAGCAGTTTATGTTTTAGAGTCATTTTACAAGCGGCAAAGACAAGAAATTGCGGAATTTTTACAGGTATTTATCAGCCAGAAGTGGTTGGCAGTCGAAAACAGAAAGATTATGCAAAACATTTGGCCTTGGTATTTGCAGGGATTTCATTTTGTCGATAGTTTTTTGCTGGCTTGGGGGAAAGCCAATAATGAGAGGATTTTAAGTTTTGACAAGAAATTGATGAGGGCGATTGCGCGGTAATTGTGGTAAATTAGAGGGATGAGATATTCGCAAGTTTTTCCGAAAACTAAAAAAGATGTTAAAGCCGAGAGTGTTAATCACCGCTTGTTAGTGCGGGCCGGATTTATGGATCAGCTGATGGCCGGTTCCTGGACCTTGCTGCCTTTGGGTTGGCGGGTAGTGCAAAAGATTAACCAGATAATCAGAGAGGAGATGAATGCTGTGGGCGGACAGGAAATGTTGATGCCCTTGCTTCACCCTAAAGAAATTTGGAATGAAACCGGCCGCTGGGAAAAAGCCGATGAAATTATGTATAAATTGAAAGACAAGCGGGGCCGGGAACATGTGCTGTCTTTTACCCACGAAGAAATTGTCATGGATTTATTAAGGAAAAATATTAAAAGCTATAAGGATCTGCCGGTGGCAGTGTATCATTTCTCGACTAAATTTAGAAACGAGCCCAGGGCCAGATCAGGTATTTTACGGGGCCGGGAGTTTATGATGAAGGATTTATACAGCGCTCATGTGGATGAAAAGGATTTAATGGTTTATTACGAGAAAGTAAAAAATGCTTACGCGAAGATATTTACCCGTTTAGGATTTAATTTTAAGATTACCGAGGCGGCCGGCGGTGTGTTTACGGAGAAAAATACCCATGAGTTTCAGGTGTTAAGCGGGGGTGGAGAAGATACAATTTATTACTGTGATAGCTGTGAGTGGTCAGAAAATCAGGAAATTTATAAAGGCAAGGAGGGAGATAAATGCTTCCAGTGCCAAAAAGGTAAGACAGTGAAAGCCAAAGCGATTGAGGTGGGTAATATTTTTCCCTTAGGGATTTGGTATGCCCAGAAGATGAAGGTTTATTTTACTGATAAAGACGGCCAACAAAAACCGGTCTGGTTCGGCAGTTACGGAATCGGGCCGACGCGGGTGATGGGGGCATTGGTGGAAGTTAATCATGATCATAAAGGGATTATTTGGCCTAAAAGCGTTGCTCCCTATACCGTGCATTTAATCAACTTAAAAACTAAGGCAGAAGAAATTTATAAGAAACTAGCAGAAGCGGGAGTGGAAGTATTGTGGGATGACCGGGAGGATGTTTCGGCCGGGGTCAAGTTTGCGGATGCGGATTTAATCGGTATTCCGGTGAGGTTAGTAGTTTCGGAAAGAAATAAAGACAAGATTGAATGGAAAAAGAGAGATGGGGAGAAGACAGAATTATTAAGTTTAGAAGTAGTAATAAAGAGATGTCAGATAAGGTAATCGTCACCCATATTTTCCCGGATTTAGACGCGATTTGCTCGATATGGCTGCTGCAAAGGTTTGCGGTTGATTTCAAGCAAGCCAAGATCGAGTTTGTGCCGGCGGGAAAAACCTATAAAGATCAGGTAGTGGACAGCGATCCGACGATAATTCATGTGGATACGGGTTGGGGCCGGTTTGACCATCATCAAACAAATGAGCGGACCTGCGCGGCCGAACTGGTCTTTAATTATTTAAAGAGCGAAAAAAAGATCAGTTTAAAATATCAAAGTGCTTTGAAAAGGTTGATCGAGATAGTAATCCAAGCGGACCAGTTTGAAGATTTTTTCTGGAATGATCCGGCCAATGACCGGTATGAATTTTTTATGCAGTATCTGCTGGATAATTTAAAGTTGTCCGGAAATTTAAATGATACGGAGCTGGTTTATCAGGGAATGGCGCTTTTGGACGGAGTGTTGTTTGGTTTCAGGCAAAAAATTCAATCAGAAGAGGAAGTTAAAAATGGAGTGGAGTTTATGACTAAATGGGGGAAAAGTTTAGCAATAGAATCGCAAATGCTGTTTGATATTAAACTGGCCCACAAAATGGGTTATGGCTTAGTGGTGAGAAAAGAACCGGAAGCCGGCTTTGTGGCGATTAAATGCCAGCCGAAAAAAGATATGGATTTAACGGAAGCTTATGCGGCTTTAAAAACAGCCGATCCGCAGGCAGACTGGTTTTTCCATCAAAGTAAGCATATAATTTCTAATGGCTCGCGGCATAATCCGCAAGTTAAACCATCAAAGTTAAGTTTAGAGGAAATTAAGGAGGTGCTGACAAATTTAAAATGACCATTATAATCAAGGCCCAGCCGGGAGATTCGACTGACCAATTGATAAAAAACTTTAAAAAAAGAGTTTTGCAGGACCAGTTATTAACCGAACTTAAAGAAAAAGAATTTTTTAAAAAACCCTCAACGATTAAAAAGGAAAAAATGAACGAGTTTAAGCGGTTAAAAAATCGCAGGAAGAAGATGAAATGGCTCAAACTAAGGCAATAGAACAGGATTTAAAAACGGCGATGAAAAAGCGTGATAGCTTAAGGGTGTCGACCTTGAGAATGATTTTGGCGGCTTTAAAAAATGAGCAGATTGCCAAAAAGAGATTATTGTCAGAGGCGGAAGAAGTTCAGGTATTGCAAAAGGAAGTCAAAAAAAGGCAGGACTCGATTGAGTGGTACAAGCGCGGCAACAGGCAGGAGCTGGCGGAGAAGGAAACTAAAGAAGCAAAGATAGTCAAAGAGTATCTGCCGGAAGCTTTATGAAGGTATTGGCTGATGTTTCTTTTGTGGATGAAAAGACGATACGAAGTTTGAATCAACGCTGGCGGAAAATTGACAAAGCCACCGATGTTTTATCGTTTCCTTTAGATTTGGAGATTGGTCCGGATAAAGTGATGCGCTTAGGCGATATTGTAATTTGTAAGACCCAAGCTTTTAAAAAAAAGCACTCAGTGCCTTTTTTAATTCAACACGCTATGTTACATTTATTAGGCAAGCATCATAAATGATATGGCCTTTTATTTAACTTATAGACCGAAAAGAATTAAAGATTTAGACCTGGCCCAGGTGAGGGAAAGTTTAACGGAAATTCTGGGGGCGAAAGAGATTCCCCATGCATTTTTATTTTCCGGGCCGAAAGGGACGGGCAAAACTTCCGCCGCCAGGATTTTAGCTAAAGCAGTTAACTGTCCGGCAAAACAGAACTCAGAACCGTGC
>Ga0180732_1002419_pt1 | contig 9997 bp, 10 predicted proteins | sample KR11_01MetaG_FD_148674 | JGI IMG/M metagenome (GOLD analysis project Ga0180732, IMG submission 148674) | Groundwater microbial communities from the Olkiluoto Island deep subsurface site, Finland - KR11_0.1 MetaG | ecosystem: Environmental > Aquatic > Deep subsurface > Groundwater | place...
CCGTATACCTCACCCCGAAGTCGAGGGGAGGAATAGTGATCGTAGCAGTGAACGAGCCACTTGAATCAGTTTCTGCTTCAGCTTCTTGGTCCATCAGGGTCAGTTCGACATCTGTTCCAGATATGCGAGTGAAGTTGTAGCCTTTAACGGTTATAGTTGCGCCAGGTGTACCGTAAGCCGGTGTCACCGTTATGCTTGTCTCACCGTCAACCTCAAACCCAGCATCAGCTTCTTTGATTCCGTCATTGATGATGATGTCGTAGTCGCCTTCTTCTACCGATGGGATCACGACATACACCGTGCCTGTTCCAGTCTTTGACGCGGTTACGTTTTTGCCGTCCTTCGTGGATACGGGGACGCCATCTAGGGTTATGTCGACCTCAGTGTTTATTTCGGTGCTAGGCGTGAAGCCTCTGAAGCTGACCTTGACTATGGTACCGGCTGGTCCCACTTCCTTGTCGAGGGTCAGCGCCGCGCCTACAGTGAATTCCGCTGAAGCTGTGTTGTCATCTGCGTCTAACGCAGAAACGGTGTAATCATCGTCAACTTCTGCTTCGACCTCGAAGGTGTACTCAAAGTAGCCCAGCTCATCAGTCTCGTCTTCACCTATGCCTATGCTATCAGCTAGTCCGCCAAATGTGACGTTTACATCCACTTCCTCGCCGAAGCCATAGCCCTTAACGACTACGTCATCTCCTTCAAGTCCTGAGGAAGGTGACAGCTTTACACTGGACACCACGAATATGGCATCAGACCTTTCCGTAAGTCCGGTAGCCAGGTCCTTGGCCCATATGTAGTGGTTCCCATAGTAGGCTTTCGGCACATCCACTTCGCAGTCGAAGGTGCCGTCGGGAAGTCCAGTAGTCGCGTTCAACAGGTTTGCGGCGGTCACGAAGTCCCAATAGACGTTCACTGTATTACCGGATGTGATGCCGCTTCCTATTACTCTCAGGGTGTCGTCGTAGACTGCATCGCCGGGGGTTACATAGTCGATGGTAAAGCCTTCACCAGCAGTTACATCGGGTTCCTCTTCGTCGTCGTCGTCATCTGGTGGAACGTCCGCCTCAGTAATCGTTGCAGTTGTTTCATCGTCGTCTGTTGCTCCTTCGTCGTCGGTGACGGTAAGAGTTACCGTGTATTCTCCAGCAGCTGTGTATGTGTGGCTCGGAGATTCGACTGCCGCCGTTCCTCCGTCTCCGAAGGTCCAGGCGTAGCTCTCGATGGTTCCATCTGAATCATCTGACCCAGACCCATCGAAGCTTATAGCTACCCCTTCCTCACCAGAGTAGGGGCCACCAGCATCAGCAACAGGATCTACGTTCGCAGGTGGAGCACCACCTGTAACTACTAGGTCTATTTCATCCAGAACGCCATTTGTGAAGACGACGGGATCGACTAGTACGCCACCATCGTAGGCAGCAGCTAGTACTCCTCCAACATAGAACTCAACAGTTTCACCGGCGGCTCCGCCCTCTACTTCAGGTGTGTCGGGATCATCGGCTGGTACCTTGAACAATGGATCGTAACCGTACTGGCCTCCTAAAGTAGTCTCAGTGAGGTAGGTTACTCCGTCTATCTTGGCCTCGACAGATACTCCGTCTGGTGCTGCAACTCCGTCTATTGTCACAGTTCCATAGAACTGGTGTGGCATCTGAGGTAATGCGAATACAGTTGGTATTGATATTGTAAGCAGTAGCGCTATCAGCATTACTGTACTTAATTTTCTTACCTTAGCTTTCATCTTTTTTATCCTTTCCTTATTTTCCTTTAAGCTCTCTTTCAGGCAGCCATATCCTGCCTCCGTGGTTAGCTCACGACCAAACGGTTCAAGGCCGCTTGGCTTGAGATTAAAAAAGATTTGGAAAGGTTTCATCAAATATCTATCTCCCATAGTACATCGGTTGTCATCTTGATCCAGTAGCCCTTGCCGTCAACCATCTCAGTGAGATCGCTTGGAGCCCCAGGGCTGTAGGAGGACCAGTAACCCGTCTCCCCGTCGTAGGTCCAGACGGATTCGACGTAGTCGATTATGTCGTAGAGCATTAACTCAATGTATGGGACTTCAGGTATACACGGTATGCCGATGAGGTTCCAGCCCTCGTAGAGTTGCAGTTGATATACACTTGTAGTTACATCCAAGTCTAGAGAGGTCAAATGGCCATTCTCGAAGGCGTAGCTAGTGGCATAAACAAGTTCGACATAGAAATACACGGTGTCACCGTTGACTCCGCCCTCTATCTCAGTTGTTTCCGGGTCGTCTGCAGGTATTTTAAACAATGGATCATAGCCATAAAGGCCTTCTGACGTTTCGGTGGAATAATAGAATTCACCGCCATCAGCTGTCACTATAACGATATCTACCCAGGTTCCATCTGGTGCAGGTAATCCGTCTATCGTCACCTCTCCGTAGAACTGATGAGGCATCTCAGGTAATGCGAATACTATGGTAGTAGAAACTGCTATTAGGACTATCAGCATTACAGCGCTTATTCCTTTCATTCCGATCTTCATCTCTTTCTCTTATCCTAGCGCTCTTTCAGGCAGCCATATCCTGCCTCCGGGGCGCTCCCCCGACCAAACGGTTCTAGGCCGCTTGGCTTGAAATAAAAAAGGGGGTTTATGGGTAGATTGTTCCTGATTCTGCCATTGCTATCCAGTAGCCTAACCCGGGCTCCAGAGTTTCATCCATGGCTACGCCGAAGTAAGCTCCATCGTCGAACCCGTATATCCTGATGCAGTCGTCAGCAACTGCATCTCCCAGATACACACTGGCATTCATTGCTTCTAGTCCCTTGTAGCCTATGAGGTTCCATCCTGCAAACAGATCGTAGGTCGGTGGCATTGCCGGTGGCTCGGGCATCTCGTCTCCGTAAACCGTCAGAGTCGCTGCGCTTGACATCATCACCCAATAGCCGTCACCGTCAACCATGTCAGATAGGTCGCTAGGTGATCCCGGTGCGTATGAGCTCCAGCCTTCTGTTGCTTCGTCGTAGGACCAGACGGAAGTCACGTTCACAAGTATGTCCGCAAGGACAACCTCGATGGAGGAGTCATCAGGTATCAGGGGTAGGCTGACCAGGTTCCATCCCTCCTCGAGGGATATCTCCCACTCAGTAACGTCCCCGAGCACGAAATCGACTTCGAGCGCGGTGCACTTTAACTCGTTTCCGGCGAAGTCAACGGCTCCTACTTCGTAATTAAACGTAGCAGATGCCATTAGTCCGGTGTCCGTGTAGGTCGTTGTTGGGTGATCGACGCTTCCAATCAGTGCATCGTCCTTATAGATGTTGTAAGAGGCCACTCCTGAGCCCAAGTCCTCGGATGCTTCCCAGTCTAGGATTATCGAGTTTACGAGGGCTGTCTCTGCGAGTTCTCCTGGAGCTGTCGGATTTACGCTGTCTATGTAGAATGTGAAGTCAGTGGCAGTAATCTCGTTTCCAGCAATGTCTTCTGCTCCTGATATGGCGATGATAACTGAGCCGTTGAAACCTGTATCCACGGTATAATTGGCAAAGTAGACTCTAAGATCCTCCCAGACTTCATAATCAGGATCAGGGTCAGTCATGTAATCAGTTGCATTTCCATCGATTACTATAGTAGATTCATTGTACATATCTTCGTTAAACTCGAAGAGGAACTCAACGACTGTCGCGTTTACTGGTGATTCGGGATCCATGGTTATGGTGCAGGTTGGTTCAGTAATGTCTACTGTGAAGGACCAGCTAGTTGTGTTCACGTTACCTGCTGCGTCTTCAGCAATAACTACAGCCGTGTGTTCGCCTTCAAAGAGAGGATCTACGTCTGTGACTGTATAGGTCATTGTAGGTTCACTATCGGTGGCGGTGTCGCGGACTATTCCGTCCACTGTCATCCATGCAAGCACATGACCAGTAACACTCACTTGAACAGCTGTCAAGTTATTACTGATAAGGTCACCATCAGCTGGACTCATACCAGTTACTTCTGGAGGCTCGGTGTCCACAGTTGCAGTTAACTCTACACCTATATCATAAGACACCTGTATCTCATCGACACTCTCGATTAAGAGCTCGTCAACAGCCGGATCCGCGTCAACAACTGTGAATGTTCCGACGAATATTCCTGTATTGACACCATCCTCTACTAGGTCGAAGTCTATCGAGTCGCCTGCCGTATCGCTTACAGCCGTCATAATGAGTGGATGTTCATCGACTCTGATGGAATCCTCGTTTAATGTCATATTGAAGACGGTTACCGTTACTGTCGAGTCTATGTTGTAGTACTCAGCATCAAGCTCGAAGGGTTCTAGATTGTATGTAACGCCTGCGATCTTTATGTTATCGACTAATACTGTTTGATCATTCACAGCGACCCAACCGATTCCCACTCCAACTCTTGTAAGCAACCAATCATCATGGTCACCTGCGGTCGGAGCGTTCGCTAGCGCGTCATCAATTAGATCTTCGGTTCTCATACTCCCTGTATCATTGTCGAATGAACTTCCATCATCGAGTATAGCGTAGTAGACGGCAAAGGTATCATTGTCATACTTTGATGACGTAATCCAATCAGCAGCTAAAGGAGTTGCATCCACCGTTATATTCTCCTTAATTGCAGAGGTATAGGGGAACATGGATAGCTCAAGCCAACCGTTTCCATCGGGTGATTCAAAGTATAACTCAAGCTGTAACATGTTTTCATTAGAACCAAGTACAGTATTTATGAAGTCGAATGTCGGCATGTTTATACCATTCAGCAAATTACCAAGCGTTATTCCAGAATCGGCGACATAGACACGTACCATCGCCCAGTCACTGTCATCAGCAGTTGTAACTGTGTCAATTTCTATAACGAAACCTTTTGAAAGGGTAGACGTATCCGGATCCGCCGTCCACACAGCTGTTGAATCAAGTGCATAGAATCCAATGCTAGGGTGGTCATCTGCACCTGCTAGGCTTGTCGGTATTGATATTGCGAGTGTTGTTAGTATGAATACTGCTATCAGTAGTAAACTTTTTATCTTCTTTCCGTTCATCTTTTTTTCCTTTCCTTATTTTCCTTTAAGCTCTCTTTCAGGCAGCCATATTCTGCCTCCGTGGTTAGCTCACGACCCCGATGGTTTCTTGGCCTCGGGGCTTTTTCTCAGGATTATCTCGATGGTGGAGACGTTCCTGGGGCCTCTATCATCTCCCTGCATCTGCTCGGTTCCTATGGTGATCTCGCTGGTTAGGTCCGATAGGAACCTGTTGCGGGTGACCTCGGCTGCGTCGACGGCGGTTGATATTGATCGTCCTCGTGCCTTGAGGACTACCTTCTCTGGGTTGTTGTTGAAGCTGGTCAGTATCGCGGTTACGTAGGCGAGGATCGGCTTGCTTCCGACGTATACGATTTCTGTGCTCATTTGTTGTTCCTCTGAACTGTTTTAGGCGAGGGCGGTTTTAAACGGCGCTGGACGCCTTTCTACGCCTCGGATTTGTCTACCCTTCTTCCTTCTCGTATATTAAAGTATGTATACAAAGGCACTGTCCCAGTTTATATTCGTGATGTATCAAATAATGGTAAACACTCATTTATGCCAAAATTGAGACAGTTAAGCCACCTCTTGGTACAATACTGTTCCAAATACTACCTCGGCGCGCACGAGTTTGCCTTATATATTTATGTGTATACACTTTAGAAGCGGTGTTGTCATGGAAAAGTGTTTTGAGAGGACCTGGCGTCTGACTAAGAGGGCTTACTCTGTCCATGCGGAGGTGACCGCCCCCCTGTACGACGCCATGCTGAGGATCCTCGAATCTGGAGCCCACCTAAACCTCTCCGAGTACATGGGAGATCTCATCGAGAAAGACGTTGAGGATAGGGGCATCGTACTTGCGCCCCCGGAGGCTTTCGGCGGGGAGGGGGTGGGTGATGTCATCAGAGGCCCCGTGACCTTCGAGACGGGCGTAGTCTCCACCCGGGTGCCGATAGTAATGATGGAGATGATAAACGGACTGCTTGAGTCCGGGCTCTACATCAGGGTCTCTGACTACCTCAGAGACGTCATCAAGAAGGACCTAGAATCCAGGGGTATCGAGCCTAGGCTTATTAAGGCGGGTGCAGAGGAAGAGAAGAAATCTGCCAAAATGTGGAGGCCAAGCGAGACAGCCAAAGTCTCCACCGAGGTTCCGATGCAAATGATGGAGGATATAGACCGGCTTCTGGCCTCCGGGCTCTACCTCAGGGTCTCTGACTACCTAATAGATCTGATCAGGAAGGACCTGGAGACGAGGGAATTAAGCCCCGAGGTTTAAACCTCAAGCCTCTCGAAGACGTATCTCTCTAGCTCCTTGAACTCCTCTCTAGTGAAGTGTTTTTGGGCCTCGGAGAGGATGGCGGCAGCCTTGTCCTGCCTCAGTTTTAACGGAGTGTTCCTGAAGGCGTCGTCGACGAGGGCCTTGTAGGCCTCAACCCTTATCGGACCGATAACACTCATAAGGCTCATCTCATGCCTCTTTCATTAAGATACGGGGATACGCGCATCTCTAGAGAACGGTATTTGTATAGGCAGTCCTCAACTATGGGTTCTTCCCTGATATTGGTTATACGCTTGAGTTTCACGCCTTTCCCAAATTCACGGTTCGAAAGAGTCGTCACCGCGGAGTAGTTTCCTCCATCGAACACCAGCACGAGGAGGGTCATGGAGTTTTTCCAGGAGATCCTTGCCAGGTAGGTCGACGGGCCTTTCAGCCTCGAATGCTTTGACCTCCTTGGTATGGTGTACGCCGTCGCGGATACAAGCTGCGGTTTTATTCGGAAGAAAAGGGAGATTTTCTTCGCAACTTCGATGGGGGTTCCGCCAGTTTTGATGTGACGCCTGTACTCGTCAACAGCGTGGTCGGTCAACGTGATCTCCATGTCAAAGTCAACTCATTTTAGGCGAGGAGTTAGAAGGGTCCTGTTTTTCCCTTGTGGTCCACATGGTCATTATAGCTCATGTGCGTGCGCACCTAATTTATGGGGAGTGTTGCCGGCCCTGGAGCAAGGTGGACTAAAATCCCGGGAGCAGGATCCGCCTGGCCGGTGAGAGTTCATTCTCCCTGCAACGATTTACCCGAAATCTAGGATCACAAGTCTCCATTAGGCCCCTAGCCCTCCCCCTTTAAAAGGGGGAACGTCACCGTTTAAAACTTACGCGTGAGTGCGAATAGGAGATAGAGGAAGACTCCAGCAAGGATGAAAACTGCGAGTATTTCGAGAAGGATTCTCCTTTTCTCACTCTCAACTTTACTTCTCCTTATCATGCTCCCGACGCAGTTGTGATTCTCTGGCATAAAGCAATCGTCGCAGTACCTTCCCCCGCATCGCCGGCACTGCCTGAGTTCATTGACCTCACTGCCACAAAAACCGCAAATAGGCATCACTGATTCATTCCCGTGATGATTTGATTATCGGCACTTTACTCCCCCGTCCAAGGGCAAGGCAGCCTCCCTCCTCATGATCCCTTATGCTCATCTAAAAGAGCTCCAAGTACTGCGCACGCGCACCCGGGATCCTCAGTCATCTTTCCGTCTTCTCCCTTTTCAGAGTCGCCATGAAGGGGGGCCCCTCCTCTTCGGGCCATAGCTCCTTGAGCAGACGCCCAGCCTCTTCCAGGCTCATGTCGGGATCTTCCATTTTGACCCATACTAGCCTAGTCGGCCTGAATGCTTCGACGGATCTGATGTAGCCGATGATGTCCTTGATCTCGCTCTTGGTAAATCCCTTCAGGCTGATAATGACGTTTGTTATGATCGTTTCTTTCGGCTGGGATTCCAAGATCGTATCTCCATAAGATGGGTCGCATCACCGCTTAAAGGTTACGAGAACCTTTTATAGGTATTAGATATACATAAAACTGATCAGTTTGTCTAATCAGTTGCCTAAAGTAATAAGACAATTCGCAATCTGTGTGAATTCTAGGAGGATCGTCATAATGATATACTCCTGGCTCTCCATCGTCGGACTCTGCATAGTTTACCGGGGACTTCCGCCCCCAATACTAGCTGCCAAACTCTTCTGCGCGATGACTGGGATGGCCCTGGGGACGTATCTATGGAACGATGTCTGCGATTTCACACAGGACACTTCTAGTGAGGAGATTGAAGACTTCGCCCCTTCCGGTCGACCCTTGGGCAGGGGCTTGGTCTCCAAGAGGAGGATGGGGGTCTTCTCGGCGCTACTTGTGGTCTTGGGTCTGACCGCTTCAGCCCTGATAAACATAAAGGTACTACTGATGCAGCTTGCTTTCCTCGTCGTCTTTTTCATCTACTCGACTGAGCCAATAAGGCTGAAGAGAATTTTCCTCTGGAAGCAGGTCACGGTAGCGACAGGTGGGGCCATAGCCTGTCTTTCCGCTGGTTTAGCGGCGGGAAACATAACTATTCAATTACTCTACCTGACGGTTCTTTTCGTCCTTTTCACAATCGGAGTCAATCCCCTAGTCGACCTAAGGGACATTGACTCTGACCGTGCTGGAGGGGTGAAGACGATACCCATCATTTGGGGGCCAAAGTTTACCATAAGGCTGGCACTCACTACATTCACGGCTGCCGCCGTCACGACCTGGATTGGATTTCTTAGGCTGGGTTTCAACATAGCCCTCCCGATCATCGGGACCATCGTATTTGCAGCCTTCGCTTATGTGATGTACCCTCTCCTCGGTCATTTGAGTGAATATGAATACTACGAATACAGTTCTAAGAAAATCTATACTAGAGGTTTGCCACTTTTCTTCATACTGCAAATCGCTGTCCTAGTGGGGAGCCTCACCTTTTAGCTAGATCTCAGAGAATTGAGAATACCGAAAGCCGATTTTGACTCGCCTGCTTTCCAGAGCGTATCATAGAAATCGGTGAGCTTCTCACTTACTCCCCTGTCGTCGATTGATAAAGCGACTATGAATGTCTCATCAATGGTGTTTGTGATATCTATGATGTTAAGGTGTCCGTCTACGACGCAGAATGTATAAGGAAGATTTACAACCCTGACAAAATCCTTTAGGTCCACTTTGTTGGAGGTGAAATTGATTATTGCCTTCGTGAACGTTAATGAGAGCATCATCCTCAGATTCTGTACCTTTGATGATAGGCTCTTTTTGCCCACTATGATAGTGTTTGTTATTCCACGATCCACGGCTCTTAAGACGGCCTCCATGACTCTCACATCGAAATAATTTGAAGCGAGGAACACGCTCTCCTCCGCGGAGTCGTATAGGTCGATCACCTCGATAGCGAGGGCCTCGTAGTCTATCAAAAACTTTACCTTATGGGATTCTGCAAAGCTTGGGATGTCGAGCCTGTCTTCGATACGCTTCCTGACCCCGCTCTCTAGCTCTGTTCCCTCGAGGTACACGATTAACTCCAGCTCATCCTTTGCATCGTAGGTCTTTCCCATAGCAGGGAGGAAGCGGTCGTAGATTATTCTCCCCAGGGCCGTCTGCCAGTAGACGCCGTCCACTTTCTTGACAAGGTCTGCAGCCATGAGTTCGTTTAGCCTGTAGTAGTACCTCTTAGGAGTTAGATCAAGCTCCTCAATGGCGTACGTCGAGTTCTCTATGCCCAGTCCAGCGCGGTAGAGGATTTTGACGGCGTCAGGATTGGATAGCAACCGGAATATGGTTGCCAACTCCTCATTAACTGTATGGGCTTCTTCACTTTCTGTCTCCATTTAACACACCAATTTATGGGTTAAGGATACCTAAAGTTTAAAGAATGTGGATTGCTAAAATAGAACTGGAATCAGGATTATGAATCGGGTTTAACTCCGTTTAACACAAGCCTGATCCTGATCTCCACCTCCCCCTCTCTATTTTTCTTAGCGAGAGCATAGAATGATTTTTATAAATAACCGCAGAATATCTTTATATGGCGATGAACGGGAATGAAAGGGGCGAGGAGACTTTCCTCGCTAGGGTGAACATGGGATGGCGGTTAACCGTCTATGAGCCGGTCAGGGAGAGCCTCGGCCTCGAAATAGGTGACCTCCTGAGGATTACCAT